>CBJMC01400__coassemble_1483_pt1 | contig 13468 bp, 12 predicted proteins | sample CBJMC01400__metabat2_high_PE_029 | metagenome-assembled genome bin CBJMC01400 | reverse complement strand
TCGCATGAGTCACGCCTTCCCCTGTTTAAAACTGTCTATTTCCCGACAGCCCCCTGTTTTTTCGTCAGTGATCTTTTCCTGTCCTTCTCCGCTCTCTACTCGCTTCGTATCGCTGCCAGAGGGCTCAGCTTCATAGCCCTTACTGCCGGGAAGAATCCGGCCGCCATGCCTACAAGTACGGCGAATCCCATGGAGAGAAGCATCAGCCACACAGGAATATAGGATGTCGTCCCGCCATAGGTCATGCCGCTTCCCGATGTGACAAAATTGATTGCCGCAGAGAGCACCGCGCTTAACACATTTCCGATAATGCCTCCCAGAAATCCGATAAACGCCGCCTCCAGAAGGAACATCTGCCTGATATTGCGCAGACTGCAGCCGATCACTTTCATCACGCCGATCTCTTTCGTCCGCTCATAGATGGACATCATCATCGTGTTGGCGATACCGATCGCCGCGACAAGAAGGGACACGGCTCCGATTCCGCCGAGGGCAGCCTGGACGGATGCCAGACTGGCTTTCATACTGTTGATATATTCGATATTTGAATATGCATCATATCCCATACTGCGGATCGTATTGCAGAGATCCTCTACATTGTCCATATCATCCGCCCGGACTGCCGCGGACGAATAAACAAATTTGCTGTACGGCTTCCCGCTCTTCGTCGTAGGCTGTCCCGGAATCGCTCTCCCGCGGAACTCCTTCTGAAGAGTCTCTTTCAGGCGGGTGAGATCACAGAACACACTGTAGGAATTGTTGCTGTAGGTATCCGGGCCTCCTGCCAGCACACCGCAGGCGCCGACCACATATTTTTTCGCCGTCTTCGGGCCGGATACGCTGCCGCCCTCTCCTCCCATGGGCTCAGAATACTGGGACTGGTAATAGGTATCCTGATCCAGAATCAGAAAAATCTTGTCCTTTGCCAGGTCAAAATCCGGTTCATTTCCCTCCCAGAATCCTTCTCCGGTATTCCGGTCATAGAAGTTCATAATCACAGCATTTCCATAGAGGAGCTCCAGTTCCGGGCTCTCCGGATCCGGCAGGCTTCCGCCCGGCTCCAGCTCCAGTTTCATGTCTGCCAGCGCCTCAGGGGTCATCCCGTAGATATCAAGCCATGCCTCGTAATTTCCTTTCAGCGCAAGCCCCTGCACATTGAGCACCGGCTCTGCGCTCACCACATGTTCCAGACTTCTGAGCTGATCGATCAAATCGTCCGTGACATATGTCTGGGACTCTTCTTCCCCGCTCCCGGACGCACTGTCATAGTAGTACATGCTGCCTTCCCAGCGTCCGCTCACCGTGATACTTGTCGAACCGCCGCTCTGCTCCACTTCCTCGTACATGGACTGCTGCAGTCCCAGGCCGAGAGAAATCATGACCACGATGGATGCCGTACCGATCACCACGCCGAGCACCGTGAGAAACGTGCGCAGTTTCCGCCGTTTCAGGCTACTCGCGCTCATCCTCAGTAAATCGCTCCACCTCATCCATCAATTCCTCCTCTTCCTCTGCCATCCTCTTCTTCTTTCTGCGCTTTACCACAACCACAACAGCGATCACAACCAGCACGATGACCGCTGCAAGGGCTGCAAGGATCCCCGGAAGCGGGCTGCTCTGAGTCTCCTCAGGGAACTCCTCATACATCCCCACATCCGTGATCTCCTCCATCGGACTGACCATCACCGTAAAGGGCTGTTCAACCGTAGTCACATTGCCCGCATCATCTTCATAGGAAAGCACCAGCTTACAGTTCGAGTCATCATAGGACTCGGCTACTGCGCTCACGATTGCATCCACGGTTCCGGTTGCGCCGGAGTCCAGATTGCCCACGAACTGTTCCTGTCCCTGAATCGCCTCGCTCTCGAAACGGACTTTCACGTTATACATCTTCACCTGACCCAGGTTGTACAGATTGCAGGTGATATTCGCCTCTTCTCCCACAGATACGCTCTCCGGGTTGACCTGAATCTCGCTGAACTCATATCTTGCCTCCTGCTTCACCGGGATCGCCAGGCTGGACTGTCCGTCGTACTGTACCGCGTTTTTGTCTTCATAGAGCATGCTCATGGTGATGCTGTAAGGCTTCTGTACAAGATCCGCCCTTGCGTTCAGGTCGATGGAGATGTCTTTCGTCCCGTTCGCCGCAATATTTTCCAGATAAACGGAACTGGAACCTGACACCGGAAGAAATGCCGGAGCCTCCGCCGCCGCGTCCGTCCCCGCTGCCGGAGCCTGGAAATCAAAGAGCATGTTGGAGACACCCGTCCGTTTGGACGTATTCTTCAGATGCACGATCAGCTTGAAATTATCTCCCGCCTTAACTTCCGCAGGCTCTGTGCTGAATCCGGTCACAATCACCCTGGGAACAGAAGCACTCTCCGTGTCTCCGCCACCGCCGCCTGAGATTACCGGATCCTCGTTGTATACGCCGCCGGGTTCAAGAACATCACCGCCGGCACTTCCGCCCGTACTCCCCGGATTCGAAGGCTCCTGGGGGGTCTGCGGATCCTGAGGCGTCTGCGGATCCTGGGGCTTGTCTGTGCTGTCCCCGTCGTCCGGCTTCTCCTCCGCCTGAGTCTTTACGAAAACATACTTTTCTGTCTCATATATTTTCTGACCGTCGTCATATGTAATCTGAAACATCAGCTGATAGGACTTTCCCGTGACATCACTGCTTACAGTCAGCGGCTCCTTCTCGTTGCCCCACACCGCGGCAGCCTGCTTTCCCGCCTCGATCGTCCCAAGCTCAAGCTCGTAATTCAGCTTGTCCATATCGAAAGGCCATTTGTCCGTGCTTGTCACAACAGGGGTGATCCTTACATTCTGCGCATCTGTATTTCCCTTATTGGATACGTTGATCGTAAGCGTGGTCTTCTCTCCCGCTGCAAACACCGGGGTGTCCTGTCCGTCGCCCACACTGATCGCGATCTGCTGCAGTGTACCGCTCCCGGCCTGCTCGCTGCTCCCGGTCAGAGTATTTCCTGTCAGTTTCGTCTCCGCTGCCGGATTCTTCGCCCACGCTCCTGTTGAAAAAATCATGGAGCACGCAAATGCGGCGCAGAATATTTTTACTCCTGTCTTTTTAATCGGCTTCATGTCTGTCTCCTCCCTCATTCTTTTTCCCGGACTCTTCCGGTCCCGCTTCCTTTTTCCGGTATTCTCCGGCGGCAGGGCGGTTCTCTTCCACCCGGATGATCTTTCCGTCTGATATGTGGAACACCCGGTCCGCATATCCCGCCAGATGATTGTCGTGGGTTACCATCACAAGTGTGCGTTTCTGCTCCCTTACGATCCTCTGCATCAGGTGCATCACATCCTCGGATGTATGGGAATCCAGATTCCCCGTAGGCTCATCCGCAAAGATGATCTTCGGATCCGCCACAAGCGCTCTCGCCACGCCGACTCTCTGCTGCTGTCCTCCTGACATCTGGTTCGGCAGATGCTTCCGGTGTTTTTTCAGATCCACCAGAGCAAGCATCTGTTCCGCCTTCTTCATCCTGCTCTTCAGCGGTTCTCCCTTAAACATCAGGGGCATCGCCACATTCTCCAGGGCATTCATCGTCCCGATCAGGTGAAACGACTGGAAGATGAAACCCACATTCTCCCGGCGGAACTTCACAAGCTCATCCTCGTTCATTTTCTCAATATGCCTGCCGGCGACAACCACTTCGCCCCGGGTCGGTTTCTCCAGACCTGCCAGCATATTCAGGAGCGTGGACTTCCCGGATCCGGACGTACCCACGATCGCACAGAACTCTCCTTCAAAGATATCGAAGCTCACCCCGTCCAGGGCGTGGACAACCGAATCTCCGACGCGGTAGAGTTTGTACAGATTTTTTACACTGATTACACGCTTCACGTTCTCCTCCTCATTTTTGCCATATAGTAAAATTTTAACAAAGATATACGGGATTTTCCTTAGATAATTATGAAGATTTTCTTAAGATTGTGAATACAGAATTTTCTGTCCGAAAAAAGATATATTTCCTCACAAAAAAAGTCCCGTAAATACGGGACTTTTCGAGAGCAGATGACGGGAATCGAACCCGCCTCGCCAGCTTGGGAAGCTGGAGTTCTACCGATGAACTACATCTGCATCGGAACGAGATTAATTATACCTCTGTTCCCTTGAAATTGCAAGAACTTTTTACGCACTCCTGCCGTCTTTTTCAGTGTCTTTTCTCACTCGATCTGCCAGTCTATGGGCTCGATTCCATGCGCTTCCAGAAAAGCGTTCGTCTTGCTGAACGGCCTGCTGCCGAAGAACCCGCGGAAAGCGGAGAGCGGGCTCGGATGGGGCGCTGTCAGAATCAGATGTTTCGGATTGTTCAGCATCGCTTTTTTCCGCTGCGCCGGCGCTCCCCAGAGGATGAAAACGATGGGACGGTCCTGGCTGTTCAGCGCCATAATCGCCGCATCGGTAAACTCTTCCCAGCCGATCCCCCGGTGGGAGTTCGCCTGATGGGCCCGCACGGTCAGCACCGTATTGAGCATGAGCACTCCCTGTTCCGCCCATTTTATCAGGCAGCCGTGGTTCGGAATCGTACAGCCCAGATCGTCATGAAGCTCCTGATAGATGTTCACCAGAGACGGAGGGATCTCCACCCCCTTCTGCACGGAAAAGCACAGACCGTGTGCCTGCCCGTTGTTATGGTAGGGATCCTGCCCCAGGATAACCACTTTCACATCTTTCAGGGGCGTCAGATGAAATGCATTGAAGATATCTGACGCGGGCGGAAAGATCAGCCTTGTCTTATATTCGTGGTTTACCGTCTCAAACAGTTTCTTATAATATGGTTTGGAAAATTCTCCTTTTAACGCTTCATACCAGTCGCCGTTTAATCCTGCCATATCCGTCTCCTTATCGTCCGTAATATTTTCTGCTTTTCCGCCGGTTTTACAGCTTTCACATTCTCACCGGCACACCTTCCTGCCGGAGATACTCCTTCACTTCCCGGATCTCAAGCTCCTTATAGTGGAAGAGGGAAGCCGCAAGCGCCGCGTCCGCCCCGCCCACAGTCAGTGCTTCTTTGAAGTGTTCCTTTGTCCCCGCGCCGCCGGAAGCGATCACCGGAATGGACACACTGTCGGCAACAGCACGGGTCAGTTCCAGGTCGTACCCCGCTTTTGTGCCGTCGCAGTCCATACTTGTGAGAAGGATCTCCCCGGCTCCCAGGGATTCTGCTTTCTTCGCCCACTCTACCGCATCGATACCCACATCGATCCTGCCGCCGTTTTTATAAATATTCCATCCGCTGCCGTCTGCCCGGCGTTTTGCGTCAATCGCCACCACCACGCACTGGCTTCCGAACTTGTCCGCCGCATCACGGATGAGGGAAGGGGTATTGATGGCGGACGAATTGATGGAAACCTTATCCGCACCCTCCCGGAGTATGGCGCGGAAATCATCCACCGTGCGGATTCCGCCGCCGACGGTAAACGGGATAAACACGCACTCCGCCACTTTCCGCACCATATCGACCACGGTTGCACGGGCATCGGAAGATGCCGTGATATCAAGAAACACCAGTTCATCCGCACCCGCTTTATCATAGGCTTTTGCAATCTCTACCGGGTCTCCGGCATCCTTGAGATCCACAAAATTTACGCCTTTAACAACTCTGCCTGCATTTACGTCCAGGCAGGGAATAATCCTCTTTGTGAACATATCCATTCCTCCTGTTTCCCGCTGTCCGTCCTTTTCCGGAACAGCATCTCACATCACAGCTCCACGAAATTTCTGAGAATACGCAGTCCTGCCCCGCTGCTCTTCTCCGGGTGGAACTGGCATGCGAATACATTGTCTTTCTCAACAGATGCATGGATATGCGTGCCGTATTCCGTGGACGCCTTCACGATCGTTTCATCTGCAGCCTTCAGATAATAGGAGTGGACAAAATAGACATACTCCCCTTCCTCAATTCCCCGAAAGAGCCGCCCGTTATTCTCAAGGTGAAGAGAATTCCACCCCATATGGGGGATCTTCAGCCCCGGCTGATCCGGGATCTTGAGAATCTCACCTTTCAGGATTCCAAGCCCCTCCACACCGGGCGCCTCATCGCTTCTCTCAAAGAGAAGCTGAAGCCCCAGGCAGATTCCCAGGAAAGGCGTGCCTTTGTCCGCCACCTGGCGTATGGTTTCGTCAAGCCCGGTCCTCTTCAGATTCGCCATGGCATCGCCAAAGGCCCCCACGCCGGGGAGCACGACTTTGTCTGCCTGCAGGATCTCCTCCGCCCTGCCGGTAATGACAACCTCCTGACCGAGCAGAAGGAGCGCCTTCTCCACACTTTTGATATTTCCTGCATCATAATCGATCACTGCTATCATGCTATCATCCTCTCACAGCCATGTTTTATCTTTTTTATTTTTTATCTTTTTTTACCTTTTCCGTTCTTTTTCCCGCCCACTCCGGTCTCAATTACCGGTATCGGTGTGTCATCCACAGCGTCAAGGTTGTTCACGTATTTCTTTGTCTCCTTCACAATCACCGGAGACAGAAGCAGCACGGCGATCAGGTTCGGAATCGCCATCAGCGCATTCAGGATATCCGCGATCAGCCATACAAGATCAAGGGCAATCACCGGCGCGATCAAAGCTACTATTATGTAAAGAACACGGTACGGGATCAGCCCGATCTTTCCGGAGAAGTATTCCACGCACCGCTCTCCGTAATACGCCCATCCGAGAATCGTGGAGTAGGCAAAGGTAATGATGCCGACCACAAGAATGAATGGTCCGATATACGGAATCTGGGAAAATGCCATCGTCGTCAGCTGTCCGCCGTCCACAATACCGCCGGAAGCAAGTTCCGGTGTCTTCATCATGGTGGAAACAAGCACCAGTCCGGTCATCAGACACACTACAACGGTATCCCAGAATGTTCCTGTGGAGGACACAAGCGCCTGTCTCACCGGATTTTTCGTTCTCGCCGCCGCTGCCGCGATAGGCGCGGAACCCATACCGGATTCATTGGAAAAGAGACCTCTTGCGACACCGTACTGGATGGCATAGCGCAGACCGCCGCCCACAAGACCTCCGACAACCGCTCCCTGATCCGCAAATGCCAGCCTGCAGATCGTAGTGATCGCCGGAATCACGAAATCATGGTTGATCCCCAGAATAACAAGGCAGCCGATCACATAGAACAGCGCCATAAACGGGACCAGTTTCTCACACACACTTGCAATGCTTCTGATTCCCCCGAAAATGACAAACGCCGTGAGCACAGCGATGATAATGCCTACAGCTACCGGAGGGACTCCAAGGTTGCTGCTGCAGACCTCGGCAATCGCGTTCACCTGCGTCGCGCAGCCGATTCCGAAAGAAGCGAATCCGGCAAACACCGCAAAGATCATGCCGAGCCATTTCATGTGAAGTCCGCGGTCCAGAGCATACATGGCACCGCCCTGCATACGTCCGTCCGGAGTCTTCACCCGGTATTTGACTGCGATCAGCGACTCCGCATACTTCGTGGCAATCCCGAATACGCCCGTAAGCCAGCACCACAGCACCGCTCCCGGTCCTCCCAGGGCGATCGCCGTTCCCACACCGATAATATTACCGGTTCCGATCGTAGACGCCAGAGCCGTGGCAAGCGCTCCGAACTGGCTGACCTCACCGTCTGCACTCTCCTCTTTCGACACAGACAGCGGAATCCCTTTTGTAATCGTCTTTCTCTGGATAAATCCTGTCCGTATTGTCAGGAACACATGCGTTCCCAGCAGTAGCAGAATCATGCCCCAGCCCCAGACGACATCATCTACAGACTGCACAAAATCATAGATCTTCTCATACATCGGCTTTATTCCTCCTGTTCTCTCATCCGATCATTGACTGCCAATAACAGATAAGGCATACGGAATACCACTGGTCTCAGCCGGCATGCCGTATGCCCGTTATGTCAAATGTCAACGTCAATATTTTACATCATTTTTCCTGTATTGTAAAGGAAATGTTTTTACAAATTACTGCGTTGATACGTTTTCAATGCGCTGTGATAAAGTATCCTCCGTTCCGCCGTCTGTCTCCGTTCCGTCCCCCGGTCCGTCATACTCCTCCTCTGCCCTGGCGTCCAGCTCGAACCAGAACCCCACGCCGTTGTCGAAGTTATTCACCCCGTATTTCTGATGGAAGGACTCCATAATCGCCTTGACGATGGAAAGCCCGATTCCGTTTCCGCCGTATTCTCTTGTATGCGCCTTGTCAACTTTATAGAACTTATCCCACAGCTTCGGCACATCTTCCTCCGGTATCGGTTTGCCGCTGTTGAATACCGTCACGCGGGCTTTTCCATCTGTCCGGATGATTCTCACTTCGATCCGCTTCTCGTTTTCCACATGGTGGATGGCATTGGTGAGATAGTTGCGGACCACCTGTTCCGTCTTAAACTCATCCGCCCACACATAGATCGGACCGTCTACGACAAAGTCCACTGCCGCTCCCGCCTGCTGGATGAGTATCTCGCAGCTTGAGATGACTCCCTGCACAAGCCCGGTGATGTCGAACCGCTCAAACTGCACCTCGTCGGAACCGAACTCCAACTGGTTGAGGGTAAGCAGATTCTTCACCATCATGTTCATCTTGGACGCCTCATCCATAATAACGTCGCAGTAGAATTCCCGGCTCTCCGGATCGTCGTTAACCCCTTCTTTCAGACCTTCCGCATATCCCTGGATCAGTGCGATAGGCGTCTTGAGCTCATGGGAGACATTTCCCAGGAACTCATTTCTCATATCCTCGATCTTCTCCTTCTGTTCCAGGTCCTTCTGCAGCTGGTTGTTGGCACTTTTCAGCTCTGATATGGTCTGCTCAAGCTGCCGTGACATGCGATTGAAATTTTCCCCCAGGATGCCGATCTCATCGTTGCCGCCGCTTGTATATTTGGCATCAAAATTCAGGTTCGCCATATTTTCCGAGAGCTGCGCCAGCTCCAGAAGCGGCTTTGTAATCTTTCTGGAGAAAAGCCAGATAAGCACCGCACCCAGCACAACTCCGATGACGCCCAGATATATCAGGAACTGGTTGGCAAGAGCCGCACTCTCCCGGATACTCGCAAGAGGACTCCTCATGGTAAAGAAGGAGCCGTCATCGAAAAAGCCGGACATTTCCAGATAATCCGTGTTATTCTGGGGATCTGTGATCTTGCCGAGACGGTATCCGTTGTCATAGTTGTTCGTGACAGCGAAGAAATTCCTCACCATCTGGAAATACAGAAAGCTCCGCTCCTCATTTTCCGTGATAAATGTAACCTGGATATTCCCGCTGCTGTCCACGTTCATCGCACACAGGTCGATATTGCCCCTCTCTGTCTGTCTGCGGATCTGGTTCTGCATATCCGTGCTGTCAAAACTGTCATTCGCCAGCATCCGGTTGATCCGGTCGTAAGTGCTGATCAGTTCCTTCTCTTTGTGGGAAACATAATAGTCCTCCAGAAAATTGGAGTTGGCAACAAAAAGAGAACCAAGGATAAAGACAAGTACGCCGACAAAAATGACCGTCATCTGCCTTCGGATTGAATACTTCATTTAGTCCACCTCGAATTTGTAGCCCATCCCCCAGATGGTCTTGATATATTCCCCTTTATCTCCCAGTTTGCTTCTGAGCTTTTTCACATGGGTATCGATCGTTCTGGCGTCCCCGAAGTAATCATAGTTCCACACATTATTCAGAATCTTTTCCCTGGACAGGGCAATCCCCTGATTCTCCACAAAATAGGCCAGAAGCTCAAATTCCTTGTAACTGAGTTCTACCGGCTTCCCGTCAATCTTCACGATGTGGGCCGCCTTGTCGATCACAATGCCGCCCGCCTCCAGCGTATCGCCCCCTGCGCTTCCCATGGTCCTTCTCAGGATCGCGTTGACCCTTGCCACAAGAATCTTCGGGCTGAACGGCTTGGAAATATACTCATCCACGCCCAGTTCAAACCCCTGCAGCTCGTCCCGCTCCTCTGCGCGCGCGGTAAGCATGATAATCGGAATTTTCGAGGACTCCCGGATCTCCCGGCACACCTGCCATCCGTCCATCTTCGGCATCATCACATCCAGAATGACCAGCGACAGGTCCTTTTCCTCATAGAAAATATCCATCGCCTCCATCCCGTCTCCGGCCTCCAGCACCGTGTAGCCCTCCCGCACAAGGAAGTCCTTCACAAGCTTGCGCATCCTGCTCTCATCATCGACAACAAGTATCTTTGCTTTTTCCATAGTGTTCTTCTCCTCGCATCTTACTATCCAATATCCTAATATTAGCAGGAAAGTATGTCAATAATGTGTCCGCAGAGATGATTTTTCCCTTGCAAAACAGAGACGTTAATGATAATATACTATCAGTTCATGAGGGAGTAGTTGGCGTATGCTTATACGTGGTAAGTCAACATACTGACTTTCTGAAGTCTGGCTTATCTTAAATAGTGAGACTCATGTACAGTGTCTTTGCTGTACATGTTTTTACCGGCAGGTGCGGCAGGGCACCTGCTTTTTATTTTATTTTTTACAAAGGAGAATTAAAAAATGGGATTACTGGAACTTTTCATTCTTGCCGTGGGGCTCTCCATGGACGCCTTCGCGGTCTCTGTCTGTAAGGGGCTCGCCATGCCAAAGATTTCACTGAAAAAGGCCGGCATTGTAGGGCTGTGGTTCGGAGGTTTCCAGGCGCTGATGCCTGCCATCGGCTATCTGCTGGGCTATCAGTTCCGCGATAAGATCACCGCCATCGACCACTGGATCGCCTTCATCCTGCTCGGGATCATCGGCGCAAACATGATCAAGGAAGCCTGTTCAAAAGACTGCGAGAAGGAGGACGATTCCCTGGATATCAAAACCATGTTCCTCCTGGCCGTGGCGACAAGCATTGACGCCCTCGCCGTAGGGATCACATTTGCATTCCTGGACGTCCACCTCTTCGCCGCCGTCTCCTTTATCGGCGTGACCACCTTCATCATATCCGCCATCGGAGTAAAGATCGGAAATGTATTCGGCACAAAATACAAATCCAGGGCTGAATTTGCCGGAGGGGTCATCCTGATCATCCTGGGCGTAAAGATTCTTGTCGAACACCTGGGCATCCTGTAAGGCACGGAAATCCCCGGGAACATACGCTCATCCCGCAGGCCAGCGGCATCCTGCAGACGTTCATCACGCAGGCCACGGCATCCCGCGGGTCACGGCATCCCACGGGTCAGTTGACATGTCTCCCGGGCTGTGTTATGATTACGTGAGGTTAAAGAATTTCATATTATTATTTCAAGTCATATGGTTTTCCTGTTTCAGAATTCAAACAGGCATATGGCTTTTTTATATGCAAAATTATATGAATCATCAATAAATAAAAGGAGATCATCTGTCTATGGAAAACAACACCGCACCCGAAAAGAAAAATACATTTATGCAGACAAAACCTGTATTCTCACTGCTTCTGTCCATGTCCTTCCCAATGATGCTGTCCATGCTCATCCAGTCTCTCTACAACATCGTTGACAGCATCTACGTTTCCTGGCTCGGAACCGGAGCGCTGACTGCCGTCTCTCTCGCCTATCCGCTCCAGAACGCCATCGTATCTGTGGCTGTGGGCATCGGCGTGGGAATCAGCTCCGCCATCTCCATCCACTTAGGTTCCGGGAACCAGGAGAAGGCAGACCGGGCCGCCACGCTGGGAATGGCACTGACCGTACTGCACTGCGTTCTCTTCATCCTGGCAGGCATCTTTATCACCGGACCGTTTCTCTCCCTGTTCACGGACAACCCGGACGTCTACCGGGATGCCTGCGACTATACATACATTGTGCTCTGCTTTTCCTTCGGCTCTCTGCTGCAGATCTCCTTTGAAAAGATCTTCCAGGGAATCGGGGAAATGAAAATCACCATGTATTTCCTGGCGGCAGGATGTATTATCAACATTATCCTGGACCCGATCATGATCTTCGGGCTTCTGGGCTTCCCCCCACTCGGCGTCACCGGAGCTGCCATCGCCACTGTGCTCGGCCAGATCGGTTCCTTCCTGCTCTACGTCATCGCCTACCTGAGAAAACCGTATGCAGTGAAGATCCATCCGAAGTACCTTGTATTCGACAGGAAGATTATCGCCCAGATCTACCGGGTGGGCATCCCCTCCAGCATCATGATGCTGCTGCCCTCCGTGCTGGTCAGCATATTAAACCGCATCCTGGTAGCGTTCTCCGAAGTCTATGTAGCAGTCCTGGGCGTATATTTCAAGCTTCAGACATTCATCTATATGCCTGCAAACGGGATCGTCCAGGGTATGCGCCCGATCATCGGATACAACTACGGCGCCGGTGAGGCAAAGCGGGTGAAAACCACAATCCGCTACAGTCTTGCCTGTGCGGCCGTACTCATGCTTGCAGGCACATTGCTCGCCCTGCTGATCCCCGGACAAATCCTCTCTCTGTTTGACGCTGACGCCGAACTGATGGAAGCAGGCACGACTGCACTGAGGATCATCAGCCTGGGCTTCCTGGTCTCCTCTATCGGCGTCATCTACTCCGGCACCTTTGAGGCGCTGGGGAGCGGCAGGAACTCACTGATCATCTCTCTTCTGCGCCAGTTTGTAATCACTATTCCGTTAAGCCTCATTCTGGCCAGACTGATCGGTCCTGCAGGAGTATGGATTTCCTTCCCCGCAGGAGAGCTCTGCGCCGCTGTTGCCGCATATTTTCTTCTGAGGCGGTATCAGAAGGGTGCCTTCGCACCGTTTTAGGCGGCCAATAAAAGTCAAAAAAACTGCGGACATAACGCGCCACGCCGGAAACGGCATATCTTTCCGCGCGGTTTATGTCCGCAGTTTTTTCGTTTTTACATGATTTATTTTACCGCACCTTCAAACTCATAGTTTGTAAAGTACTGATGAGCCAGTTCCTCATCCTCCCCGTTTACTATCAGCCGCATCGGCAGCCCAAGCTTTATCGACATCAGTCCCAGAAGAGATTTCCCGTCAATGATGAAATTCCGGTTGGACATATCCGCCACATCAATGTCCGATTTCATCTTCTGACATATTTTACAAAAACTCATCAGCTGCCCTGATGTAACAAACTTGATCTTCTTTTCAACCATTTTTCCAAACCTCCCATTTTTGCACCTTGAGTAGTATAAACCAGGTTTGCAAATTGGGCAAGCTGAAAATTCAATTTTAATCTTTTCTTAACATTCATGGAGAATGGTACAATGCGGATAACCGGACTTGAACCTGCACGTCAAGGACACCAGAACCTAAATCTGGCGCGTCTGCCAATTCCGCCATATCCGCATATTATGAAAAAAGCGGATCTTCTGTACCCAGAAGATTCGCTTTTCCAGTGAGCGTGCGGGGATTCGAACCCCGGACAACTTGATTAAAAGTCAAGTGCTCTACCACCTGAGCTACACGCCCTTATTTTTCTTTCCGGCTCACCCGGTAAAACTGGGCTAGCTGGATTCGAACCAGCGAATGCAGGAGTCAAAGTCCTGTGCCT
>CBJMC01400__coassemble_1450_pt1 | contig 13843 bp, 18 predicted proteins | sample CBJMC01400__metabat2_high_PE_029 | metagenome-assembled genome bin CBJMC01400 | reverse complement strand
TTTTGGGGTGGACATAGTAACACATCCTTTCATGGTGAGAGTGTTGACAGTTGCTCGAGGGCTATTCTTCATCATCCCAAAAAGTCTCGTCAATCTCATTTTCATTAAACACTAAAATAGCCCGCGGAAAGAGAATAAACAGTAAAAAGAGAAGAATTCTGTTCTCAGGCAATTTATTTATATCGAATTCTGGTCTGAGGAAAAAGAACATTATTGTTCACGCTCCATTCGCTCATCAATGGCTTTTTTGATATATCCGTTCACAGACTCCCCGGAGCGTTCTGCTGCCGATTTTATTTCCTCATATTTTTCTTTTTGAACGTCTAGAGGGATACGCTTTAGTTTTGTCTTGGCATACTGCATATCATATTTGGCTTTGTCTTCTTTCGTCGGCATTTCTTCACCTACTTTCGTACACGATTTAGTGGGGGGGCTTCAAAATATAGAGTTACCTTTTCCACCTTACACTAGAAGTATAGCACATAATCAAGACTATGTACATAGTAAAAATAAATGAAAAACTACGTACATATTTGTGCACAGTGCCAATAGACAATAAACTATGTACATAGTATAATGTAATCAAGATAAAGGTAAGGCAAACGAACAGCCCGAAAAGCTGCGAAGCCGGAAACCATATACCTGTGAGCGAAGTCGTGGACGAGGTGCAATAGTCAGTGAAGATGATCCGGCCGGATGCATCCAATATCTTAGAAAAATCAATGGAAGGAGACAGGAACATGAAATACAATCTCAGGGCGATCATGTTAAGAGCATGGAAGAACTACCGTAAGATGCAGCTTTCATTCGCGGAGTGCTTACATAGAGCATGGCTCTCAGCGAAAGCCGAGGAAGTTAATGCTAAGCGGATTGAAAAGGCGAAAGCGGCATCAGGAATCAACGAGGAGACGAACACATGGAGCGGCTGGAAACAGCTCGGATATGAAGTGATCCACGGCAGCAGGGCGCTGTTTGGTGCAGAGCTGATCTGGGGGAGTAAGGGAGATGGTGCTGTATACAAAGCGAGATTCTTCGGACGCTCTCAGGTGCAGGAGATCGCGACAGCATAAAGAAAATGCCCTTGCCAGTGCTGCAACACTGACAGGGGCGAGTATAGCCGGAGCTATACCAAATTCAACAGACATAGTATAGCAGAGATCCGGCAGAAAGAGCAAGAGGAAAGATGACTAAAAAGGAATATGCAACATATATTCTGAAATATGTGTGTGAAATAGAAGACGTTACCCGTCTGAATCGAATCTTAAATTATGTTTCAAAAGAACGCGTAAAAGATTCTGGCAGAACAGAGGACCAGAGCGATTCGGCAGAGTGGATAAGATACAAAGCTGCGCTTGATGCGGTGTATAAGGTTGATGATCCAGAAAAGCTGGAGCTGATAGAGCGTTTTGCTCGAAGTCTGGCAGATATCGGCAGGAAAGAGGGTAGCGAGGATGACAGATAACAGAGAATACAGGGCGCGTATACATATTATGGTTGATGATATTGAGAGCAACCACAGATTAAGACAGCTTCATGCTTTAATATATCGGATGCATGAAAGGGATGTAGCGGACAGGCTGAGAACAGAGCGTCAGGAGGGTACAGAAGATGGCAATGCCGAGTAGTTATGAGATATACCAGAGAGCGCAGCAGAGCAGGGAAGAGATAACGGAGGCAATCACCAGATCACTCCCGGAACTCTCAGGCGTGGATATAAGAAGAGTGTACTTCTTCATGTATGGAGCCGGGCTCATTAAGGAGCAGTCGGCAGATCATGAGAGTAAAGAGTAGAGTGTTATATACCGAGGTTGAGGAGCTGACCGAAGTGATCTGGCTGCTCTCCCCGATGGGGTGAGCTGAAAGCGATAGCCAAAAAAGAGGGATAGAGGGCTTACAGTTATGAACGAACCCCGAGCGAACCCCGAGAAAATCGGAATAGCTGAACAGAGAGCGAACGACGCTCCGGCGTGCTGGTAATACTGTCGGAGCATAAAAGAATGAAGAACCGCCCTCCCCGGGGAGCTGCGCCAACAGCAGAACTGAGGCGACGGTTGATAATAACAGAAATCGGAGATTTTGGAGTCCCTAAAAAGGCGAGATTTCCGAGACCTTAAAAAGAAAGAAGGTGAGAGAATGAGCAAATTGCAGGATATTTACCAGAGAGCCTATAATAATACGCCTGCTGCCACTGTCGATGATAATACAGTAGGCGAGGCGGTCCGAGCACAGATTGAACGGGAAAAGAGCCGGGCAGGTGGAACACTGTCAGAGGATGAGTGGTCAGATCTGGTCTGTCTCGGCACAAGCTACGGACAGGCGCAGGGCTTTGAGAGTGGCTTCAGGTATGCTCTGGCACTGATCTTTGAAAGCCTGAGCAATTAAAAGCCCCGCGGTGCGGCAACACCACGAGGCAAAACAGAAATAACCCAATACACACGATAAAGGGTCAACATGATTATATACTGTCATGTGGCCCTATTGCAATATGTGAACTGACGTTCAGACGGCAGAGAAAGGAGCAGACATGGCAGAAAATAAAAAGAAATTACCGAGGGGCATAACAAAGCGTAAGGACGGGCGCTATATGGCACGTTTCCAGTACGAGGGTGAAAACTATACTCTGTATGGATCAGATCCAGACAAACTTCTTGAGAGGATTGAAGATTTAAAGTATGAGGTAAGACACGGAATATACGAAAAGGAGCAGAATATCACCGTTGATTCGTGGTTTTCCACTTGGATGGAAGAATATAAAAGGCACCAAGTGAAGCCTACGACCTATGATCTGTACGAGCGGACTTACACGGGGCATATAAAGCCATATATACAGAAAAAGAAGCTGAGGGATATCCGGCCGGAGCATATACAGAGGATACTTAATGCAGAGTCAAAGGTTGTTAAGCGACAGACTCTGACAAGGATACATGTTATTCTAAACGGGCTGTTTCGGCAGGCGTATAAAAATGGAATTATACAGAAGAATCCTGTGGAGAGATCAACGCTGCCGAAGCTGAGGGAGGATGTGGAGCGCAGGGTAATGACGCGGGAAGAGCAGGCGCTATTTATGCAATATGCAAAGCGGACATATTATGGAGATATTTTTGAGGTGGCGCTATCAACGGGGATGCGGAAAGGCGAGCTTTTAGCTCTGGAGTGGTCTGATATAGACTTTAATAACAGAATGATTCACGTAACAGGAACGCTTATAAGAGTTAATAGCCGATATGTGAAGGGCACACCGAAATCAAAGACCAGTAGAAGAGATATCCCCATGTTGGATAATGTATATGCGATTCTCAGAAGAAGGAGACGAGAGCTGCTGGAGCTTAAGGTAAAGCTCGGGGATAAGTGGACGCCGTTGGATGGACTGGATAATCTGGTATTTACAAATGAGTTTGGGAGCGTGGTTACACTTAATACCATGCAGTATTATATGCGGCACATACAAGATATGATTCGCCGGGATGGAATAGAGTTTGAACCTATACATATCCATACACTTCGGCATACATTTGCCACCAGAGCAATAGAAGCGGGAATGCAGCCGCAGGTATTGAAAACTATTCTCGGGCATAGTTCCCTTGCTATGACAATGGATTTGTATAGCCACGTACTGCCGGATACGAAAACGGAGGAGATGCAGAAAATAGCGAATTTGTTTTAAGAGTTGTGTCAAAAGTTGTGTCAAACTCATGAAATTATAATAGGAAAGAAAAGCGGAAATGCCGGAAATGCCCATAAAAAGGGAGGATGCCGGGCAACCGATCGGCTCGGTCCCCGGCATGTATTATGAAAAAGTTTATTCAAAATAACTTCTTAGCGTCTTATTTATTTGCTTTTTTTGTTTGTTTTTATTTGTTTTCCTTTGATGGTTATAGTATATGTTAGAGAAATGAAGAAAGAATGATAAGAAAATGAAAGATTTTTAAATGATAAATGAACAAAATATGAACGGGACTTTCCTTTACAAGATGCGGCGGATGCTTTATAATACTTAGCAGGCAGAATAATGTAAAAAGGGGAGCTTGCGGTAAAGCAGGCTGAGAGTAAGCTGTATGCTTAGACCCGGAACCTGATTTGGATAATGCCAACGTAGGGACATATTTGCGGAAAATATCCGTGGGAAGATGGCGGTTTTCTATCGTCTGTCTGTTCCCGGATCCGGTCAGGGTTCCCGATGGCGGGGACCTTTTTTTATTTCGCAGGATGTGCTCCCGCACAGAAGGGAGAAATGAAAAATGAGAAACTATGCAACACAGATGGAAGCAGCAAGAAAAGGAATTGTGACGCCGGAACTGGAAAAGGTGGCGGCTAAGGAGCAGATGACAGTGGAAGAACTGATGCCTCTGGTGGCAGCGGGAAAGGTGGTGATCTGTGCGAACAGGAACCACACCTGTCTTGATCCGGAGGGCGTGGGGAGTATGCTGCGCACGAAGATTAATGTGAACCTGGGGGTCTCCAGAGACTGCAAGGACTATGATGTGGAGATGGCGAAGGTGATGGAGGCGGTCAACATGGGCGCGCACGCGATCATGGATCTTTCCTCCCACGGGGATACGATTCCGTTCCGGAGAAAACTGACCCATGAATGTCCGGCGATGATCGGTACGGTCCCGGTGTATGACTCTGTGATTCACTATCAGAGAGACCTGGACACGCTTTCTGCGAAAGATTTTATCGATGTGATCCGGCTCCATGCGGAGGACGGAGTGGATTTCGTGACACTGCACTGCGGAATTACGCGAAAGACCATTGATCAGATCCGCAATCACAAGAGGAAGATGAATATTGTATCCAGAGGCGGCTCCCTTGTGTTTGCCTGGATGTGCATGACCGGGGAGGAGAATCCGTTCTATGAATATTATGACGAGATTCTGGATATCTGCCGAGAGTATGACGTGACCATATCTCTTGGCGATGCGTGCCGTCCGGGATGTCTGGCGGATGCCACGGATGTGTGTCAGATCGAGGAGCTGGTGCGCCTCGGAGAGCTGACAAAGCGTGCCTGGGAGAAGGATGTGCAGGTGATGGTGGAAGGACCGGGACATATGCCTATGGATCAGATCGCGGCAAATATGAAAGTACAGCAGAGTATCTGCGGGGGAGCACCCTTCTATGTGCTGGGGCCTCTGGTGACGGATATTGCACCGGGCTACGACCATATCACATCTGCGATCGGCGGCGCCATTGCGGCGGCTTCCGGAGCGGCGTTCCTCTGCTATGTGACCCCGGCGGAGCACCTGGCGCTTCCGAATCTGGAGGATGTAAAGCAGGGGATCATCGCATCCAAGATTGCCGCCCATGCGGCTGATATTGCCAAAGGCGTAAAAGGTGCCCGGGAGATCGACGACAGGATGGCGGAGGCAAGAAGAAATCTGGACTGGGAGGCGCAGTGGGCGTGCGCGATTGATCCGGAGACAGCGAAGAGAATCCGTGATGAGCGCAAGCCGGAACACGACGATACCTGTTCCATGTGCGGAAAATTCTGTGCGGTCCGGAGCATGAACAAGGCCCTGGCAGGGGAACATATCGATATTCTGTAACACAGGAAGCGCCATATCTAACATTTTTGCAACATACGGAAAAAGAGATGGAAACCTTTGGGCAAAACGGGGTATAATAGCCGTATAAATGCTGCATATCACATTGCAGCCGTCCATGCCTGCGGGTGTACTGCAGGCACGGACGCGAAGCAGCGGGAAAGGAAAACAGGTGCTCCGTATGAAGATACTGATTGTGGAAGATGATCTGGCGCTTGCCCGGGAACTGGAGTTTCTCTGCAGGAAGTGGGGCTTTGAGGCCCGGAGTGTGGAAAATTTCCGGAACGTGCAGAAGGAGTTCTCCGACTCCCGGGCAGATCTGGTTCTGATGGATATCAACCTGCCTTTTTATGACGGGTTCTACTGGTGCGGGCAGATCCGGGAGCTGTCCAACGTCCCGGTGCTGTTCCTTTCGAGCAGGGATCAGAATGCGGACAAGATTATGGGGATGGCAGCGGGAGGGGACGACTATGTGGAGAAACCTTTTGACACAGAGCTCCTTCTTGTAAAAATCCGCTCCATGCTCAGACGGGCGTATGAGTATACGGAAAATGAGAAGACGTATCTTGCGGACAACCTGTATTATGAAAACGGAACGGTATACGGGGCGGACAGCCAGGGAGCGGACTGCGAGAGGGAACTGACCCGTTCGGAGAATAAGATCATGTCGGTGCTGATTGCCTCAAAGGGCTGTGTGGTGACAAGGGAACAGCTTATGCAGGCGCTTTGGAATACGGATGAGTTTGTCACGGACGCCTCCCTGACCGTACTGGTTTCAAGACTGAGGAACAAACTGCACGAGATCTCGGGCGGACGGGAAGTGATCTTTACAAAAAAAGGAATGGGGTATTATCTGAAATGAAAGAATATTTGCGGGAAAAGTGGAGGATGCTTCTGGCAGGGCTGCTTTTTCCGCTTTTCTTTACGGTGTATTTTCTCTATCTGTGCAGCTCGGCTGTCTATTATCAGGACGTCCTCTATATGGATGCCCTTTACCTGGCGGCATATGCCATGCTGGTCAGAGGTGATCGGATCCGGTTTAGAGAAGAGTCGGAAAAGAAACAGGAAATGCAGGCGGCTCTGGAATCCGGAAAAGAAGAGATCCGCATGCTGCGGGAGGAGATGCAGGAGCAGAATGATTATGTCTCCAAATGGGTCCACGAGGCGAAGGTGCCGCTTGCAGCCCTGGAGCTGATGAACGGGCGGAACCCGGACGGGGATCTGCAGAAGGGAATGAGACAGGAGACAGAGCGGATCCGCGGACTTCTCCGGACCATGCTCATGTACGGAAAGATGGGAAGCATGGAAAATGATGTGCAGTACGGTGCGGTCAGGCTGGAGGATGCGGTGAGGGAAGTGGTGAAGGGACAGTCCTATTTTCTGATCCGGGAGAATTTCAACGTGAGGATGGAACTGGGGGACTGCACCGTATACACGGACCGGAGATGGCTTGTCTATATTCTGGACCAGATTGCGGCAAATGCGGTGAAATACAGAAAGTCCCGGGAAGAGTACGGGGAGCAGGACGGCCCGGAAATCTGTTTTCGTGCAGAGCGGATTTCTCCGGATGAGACTCTGCTTGTGGTGGAGGACAACGGCAGGGGAGTGGCTGAGGCGGAGCTGCCCTGGCTCTTTGACAGAGGATACACCGGAGGAAATCTGAGAAACGGAGATTACCGGTCCACGGGAATGGGACTGTATTTTGCCGGAAAGGCGGCGAAGAGCCTGGGTATCCGGATTGAGGCTGACTCGGAAGAAGGAAAATGGACAAGATTCACTCTGAGGTTTTGGAACAACAGCTCCCTTTCCTCACAAAAATGTTAGAATCCGTCCCGGATTGTCAGGAGAGCGTAAGGATTTATGAGATTCCTTCTGATACGATGAAGAGGTAAAGGAGGAGTTCTATATGGAAAGAAATATTACAGACAGAAAGATACTGGAGATCAGAAATCTGACGAAAGGATTCGGGAGCCGGGGCGGATATGAGACCCGTGTGATCAAGGGAATCAGCATGGATATTTTCCCGGGCGACTTCATTGCCGTGATGGGTCCCAGCGGGGCGGGGAAGACAACCCTTCTGAATCTGCTCTCCACTCTGGACAAACCGGATGGAGGGCAGATCCTTCTGGACGGTGAGAATCTGGAAAAAGTGGGGAACAAAAGACTCTCGGAGATCCGCAGGGATAAGATCGGCTTCATTTTTCAGGAGTATAATCTTCTGGACAACATGTCTCTGGAGGACAATATCGCCCTGCCCCTGTCCCTGAACGGCGTGAAAAGTACAGAAGTGAGGCGCAGGGTGCAGAAGATGGCAGCTGTGTTCGGGCTTACAGAACATCTGAAAAAATATCCCTACCAGCTCTCCGGCGGCCAGAAGCAGCGCGGGGCAGGCGCCCGGGCCCTTGTTACGGAGCCGGAGATTCTCTTCGCAGACGAGCCCACCGGAGCCCTCGATTCCCGCTCGAGCCGGGATCTTCTCGTCAGCCTGGAGTCAGCCAACCGGTCCGGAAATGCGACAATCCTTATGGTTACCCATGACGCATATGCGGCGAGCTATGCGAAACAGGTCTATTTTCTGGCAGACGGCCAGATCCGCTGCCGGCTTGTGAAGAAAGAGGAGAGAAAGGCATTTTACGAGCGGATACTGGACCTTCAGATTTCCATGGGAGGTGAGCAGGAATGAGCCTTTTAAAGCTTTCCTTTTCCAACTTCCGCAGAAGCGTGAGGGAGTACGGGGTGCTTGTGCTTTCTCTGGCATTTTCCGTATTTATCTTTTTTAACTTTCAGAATGTGATCTACTCGGACGCTCTGGATGTCCTGCGCAGTATGCGCAAAGAAATGATCGATGCAGTTGTGCAGGCGGCTTCGGTTGTGTTTGGCGTATTTCTGCTGTTCTTCACCTGGTATGCCACCAATGTCTTTCTGGGACAGCGCAAAAAGGAGATCGGCATCTATATCTTTATGGGGCTTGACAATGCCCGGATCGGGAAAATGTATGCCATTGAGACGTTCCTGACCGGGGCCGCGGCCTGGATTGCGGGGCTGGCGGCCGGAGTCGGTTTTTCCAAGCTGTTTCAGATGATTCTGCTGAAAATGTCAGAGATCAGTGTGGATATCCGGTTTTCCTTCAGTCTCACGCCGGTGCTGGTCACAACGGCAGTGTTCTGGCTGATCTACGGTTTCATGATTATAAAGGGGTATGTTTCTATTGTCAGGAGCAGCGTGCTCGCTCTTCTGACCGGCGCCCGGAAAAAGGAAAAAGAGACGAAGTCCGGAGCGGTTTCCGCGGTGAAGACGGTTCTTGGCGTTATTGCCCTGGCCGCCGGATACTGGTGTGCCCTTGAGACGGGGGAGATCTCGTCTTTCCTGTATGCCGTGGCGGCAGTCGTCCTGGTGATTGCGGGAATCTACCTGGCTTATGACGGGGTAATTCCTTTTGCTGTGCGGAAAATGTGCGAAAATAAGAAATTTCTGTATAAGAAGGAACGGACTCTGTGGGTGAACAGCCTCTCCTTCCGCATCCGGAAAAACTACCGCATGTATGCTATGGTCACGGTGCTGATGACGGCGTCCGTTACCGTGCTCGGAGCCGCGATCGCCCTGAACCAGCGCTACGACAGGATCGTCCGTTTCCAGGAAACCTATTCCTATCAGGTGGTGAGCTACGGACCGGAGCTTGACCGGGAGGAGATCGTCCGGGGAATCGAGGAAAACGGTGCAAATGAAGTGGAATATTCTTCCGAGGCCCGTGTGCTTATCCTTCCCAACGAAGTATTCCATGCGGAAAAGTATGCAAATGCGGCGTATGGGGTTGTGTCAGAGTCTCAGATTAAGGCGGTTGCAGAAGAGGCAGGACTGGAGTGGAACCATCCGGATCTGGAGAAAGGGCAGGTCATTGATCTGGATCATGTGATTCTCATGAGTATGGCGACGGATAATACAGAAGTGACGATTGGAGATGCGGCATATGAGATTGCAGGAAAGGATGAGACCGCTTATCTGGGAGATGTTCAGTGGTCAATGTCATTCTATGTCCTCCGGGATGAGGATTATGAGAAGTATCGGCTGGACGGGGCGGAGATGCTGCTCTATAATTTCAAGGTGAAGGATATCGACGCCTCCGCAGATTATATCCGGTCTCTTGCACAGCAGACGGAGGACGGCGCATATATCGTGGGAACTAATATCATTTATCCCGAAAAAGGTGAGGATGCCTATATCCGTGTGACCTATTCCCTGTGCGTATTCCTGTTTGTGACACTGATCCTGGCGGCGGGAAGCATCATTTTCCTGAAAGTGGGCAATGACGCCGCCGAGGACCGGCAGCGTTATGTGATCCTGAAAAAAATAGGTATACCGGAGAAGACCCTGCAGAAATCGGCAAAACAGGAGATCCGGTTCACCTACTACTGTCCCTTTGTCTTTATGACGGTAAGTTCTGTCTTTGCGATCCGGGCGCTGGGTAATGTGATGCGGGAAGATCTCTGGAAGGTAAATGTGGTCAGCACGCTGTTTATTCTGGCAGTATTCACCGTGATCTACCTTATTTCTCTGACGGGATACAGGAATAAGGCGATCGGGAAAGAAAAATAGGGGACAAAACGGAAAAAAGATCAGAAATGTTTTGAAAAGTCTGTCCCGGTATGCTATCCTAAGGGCGTGACGGCAGGGAAAGAGGGCGGGCTGCCCGGACAGAATTCCGGCAGTGCCCGTCCGTGATGCCGGAAGGAGGGAAATATGACCAGGGAAGAATTTTTGCGGCGCCTGGAAGAAGCGCTAAGAGGAACTTTAAGCCCCGGGGCGGTTCAGGAGAATCTTAACTATTATAATCAGTATATTCTGGATGAGATACACAGGGGAAAGACGGAAGAGGAAGTTCTTGAGGCTCTGGGGGATCCCTGGGCCATCGCCCGGACGATTATCGATGCCAGCGACGGAACCGACTCGTCGGTGGTATACGACGGCGTTTATGAAGATGCATATACACAGCGTTCAGGCGGAACACAGGGAACCGGCGGGCAAGGGCAGGAGCGGCAGGGAAATAATGCGTTCCATGTATTCGGATTCGATACCTGGTGGAAGAAATTCCTTCTCGTTCTGTGTATTCTTCTGTTCTTTGTGGTGGTGATTGCCGTGGCGATGGGAATTTTCCGGCTTCTGGCGCCTCTTGTGATACCTGTAGTGGTGATTCTTATTGTGATCCGGCTCATCAGCGGGAACAGACGGGGCGGTCCGCGGTAGACGGACTGCCCTTCTGTGCATCTTCTGCGCATTTGCGAGGGAAAATAAAGAGCAAAAGCTGTTAAAAGAAAAAAGTAAAAGACCGATGGGGGAGCCATCGGTCTTTTGAGGGGAGTATAAATAATTAATAAGGGGTTGTAGAAAGTAACCTCTCTACACAAGATAGTATAATATATCAAATTGGAAAAAGCAAGCAAAAAATAAAAAATAGTAAAGAAAAGTTTGTGTAAATGTGTGAATAAAAAAGCCGGGAGTAAGACACAATAACACTGTACCAAAAAAACAGGAGGGAAATTACTCATGGCAAAGAATTACAGCAACACAAACAATTCAAACAGAAACGCAAACAAGAATATGAACAACAGCTCCTACTCATCCCGTGCAGACGAGCAGGGCAAAAACAAAAACTCCAGTAAGAACAGTACTTCAAACAGCAAAAACTGCGGAAAAAATATGGACGCTTACGACGAGTCTGACCGCTATTAGTCTGCCGGAACACATTTCTCCCGGGAAAAAGTTCCGCGCATGACAAAGAGGAGAACTGTAAATGGGTGCAGAGTGAAGTTTGAACTTTACTCTGCACTTTTTTTAGTGTAATATGGATACAGACAGAAATTAAGGGGACGAATGGTATTTATGGAAAAGACAGAGTGGATTGCACCCTGCCATTTCGGTCTGGAATCTGTGCTGAAAAGAGAGATCCAGGACCTGGGGTATGAGATTGTGCAGGTAGAAGACGGAAGAGTGACGTTTCGCGGAGGCATGGAAGCCGGCTGCAGAGCCAATGTCTTTCTGCGTACTGCGGAGAGAATACTCCTGAAAGTGGGAAGTTTTCGTGCAGTGACGTTTGAGGAACTCTTCGAGCGGACGAAGGCGATTCCGTGGGAAGATTATATTCCGAAAGACGGAAAGTTCTGGGTGGCGAAGGCAGCGTCGGTGAAAAGCCGTCTGTTCAGCCCTTCGGACATTCAGTCTATCATGAAGAAGGCCATGGTGGAGCGCCTTAAGGGCGTTTATCACATGCAGTGGTTTGAAGAGAGCGGAGCCTCCTATCCGCTCCGGGTATTTCTGAAGAAAGATACCGTTACGGTGGGGCTCGATACCACCGGTGTCTCCCTTCACAAGAGGGGATACCGTCCGGCGGCGGGGAAGGCTCCGATTGCCGAGAATCTGGCGGCTGCGCTGATTATGCTGACTCCATGGAAGAAGGACCGGATACTGGTGGATCCTTTCTGCGGGAGCGGTACATTTCCCATAGAGGCGGCAATGATGGCGGCAAATATTGCGCCGGGGATGAACCGGAACTTTACAGCGGAGAACTGGACGAATCTGATGGACAGGAAGCTGTGGTACAGCGCTGTTGACGAAGCGCAGCATCTGATTGACGACCGGGTTGAGACGGATATCCAGGGATATGACATCGACGGGGATGTCATCAGGACGGCGCGCAGGAATGCGCAGGAGGCAGGGGTGGATCATCTGATTCATTTTCAGCAGAGAGCGGTGAAGGATCTGAGCCATCCGAAGAAATACGGCTTTATCATCACCAACCCTCCCTATGGGGAGAGACTGGAGGAGAAGGAGGCGCTTCCCCGGCTCTACAGGGAGTTCGGAGAGAGTTTCCGGAGGCTTGACTCCTGGTCTGCCTATATGATTACCAGTTACGAAGAAGCGGAGCGGTATTTCGGGCGGAAGGCCGACAAAAACAGAAAGATATACAATGGGATGCTGAAGACGTATTTCTACCAGTTTTCAGGCCCCAGACCGCCGAGACAGAAGAAGACAGAAGGTACAGAGAAATGAAAAGAAGAATTATATTTGCCACAGGAAATGAAAATAAAATGAAAGAGATCCGCATGATCCTGGCTGATCTGGGGATGGAGATCCTTTCCATGAAAGAAGCGGGAGTGGATGTGGAGATCGTGGAAGACGGAATGAGCTTTGAGGAGAACGCGGAGATCAAGGCAAGAGCCGTGTCCAGAGTCCTGACAAGCGATATCGTGCTTGCCGATGATTCCGGGCTTGAGATTGATTATCTGGACAAGGCGCCGGGGATCTATTCCGCCAGGTTCGCAGGGGAGGATACCTCCTATGATGTGAAAAACCGCATATTCCTCGACCGTCTGGAGGGCGTGCCGGATGAGGAACGGACTGCCAGATTCGTCTGTGCGGTGGCGGCAGTGTTCCCGGATGGAACCGCGTCTACCGTCAGGGAGACTATTGAGGGCAGGATCGCCCATGAGATTGCAGGGGAGAACGGATTCGGTTACGATCCGATTTTCTACGTGCCGGAATACGGATGCACGACTGCGGAGATGAGCCCGGAGCAGAAGAATCTGCTGAGTCACAGGGGAAAGGCGCTCCGCGCAATGAAGAAGATACTGGAGGAGAAACTCAGAGAGGAAGAGTTATGAGAGTATTGATTGTCAGCGATACCCACGGACGGCATACGGCTCTTGACCGGGCCCTGGAAGCTGCGGGGGAGATCGACATGTTCGTTCATCTCGGCGATGTTGAGGGCGGCGAAGGCTATCTGAATGCAGTGGTTGACTGTGAGAAGCATATTGTGAGGGGCAACAATGATTTTTTCTCCGACCTGCCGAGGGAGGAAGAGTTCTATATTGGAAAATACCGGGTGTTTATTACCCACGGTCATGCCTATTATGTCTCTCTTGATCCGGAATATGTCAGGGAGGAAGGAAAGGCGAGAAAGGCGGACATCGTCATGTTCGGCCATACCCATCGGCCCTTTTTCGAAGAAAAAGACGGGATTACCGTGCTCAATCCGGGCAGCCTGTCGTTCCCGCGCCAGGAAGGCAGAAAAGGCAGTTATATGATCATGGAGATCGACGGGGAAGGTATGGCAAAATTCGAACAGAAGTATCTGTAAAATAAGGAAAATCGGGGAAAAAATAAAAATATAAAAAAGTTGTTGACAAGTGGAGAATGCTGTAATATAATATACCTTGCGCTACGGGTTAGACAGGAAAACGTAGGAGCGATATTCCGGGGTGTGGCTCAGCTTGGCTAGAGCGCCTGGTTTGGGACCAGGAGGTCGCAGG
>CBJMC01400__coassemble_1407_pt1 | contig 14305 bp, 9 predicted proteins | sample CBJMC01400__metabat2_high_PE_029 | metagenome-assembled genome bin CBJMC01400 | reverse complement strand
ACCACTTCAATATTAACCACTGCTACCTCACCAGTGTTTTTAAAAAGAAATTTGACATTAATCTGTACGATTATATTATACGTGTGAGGATGGAAAATGCTGCACAGCTGATCGTTGAGAGCGATCTGAAAAATTATGAGATAGCGGAAGCCACAGGGTACAAAAATCCGCAGTACTTCAGTATCAGCTTTAAGAAATATTATAACTGTACAGTAACGCAGTATAGGCAGGAACATAAAGATAAATAGTGCAAAATATAAAAAAGGATATTGTTTATTCCAGGCGGACAGAGAGATAAGTGACTTACTGTCCGCCTGGATTTTTTAAAAATTTTTCTGGTGAGAATAAATATTTTATAATAAATGTCCAAATTTATTGAATTTACGAAAAGGTTTCCGGGTGGTTAAATATCAGTAACAGGAAAATAGAAGAAAGGTGAGAGAAACATGAGAAAGGTAACAAATAAGGGCAGTTCGACCCTTGCTGTAAAACCAAAGACGGAATGGACGCCGTACCTGCTGATACTTCCGGTTGTGCTGCTGATTGCATGTGTTATGCTGTATCCGTTGTGCAGAACATTTTACCTTGCATTTCAGCACTTTAACCCGGCGATGCCGTTTGCAAATGGTTTTGCAGGACTGGACAATTTTATTACCCTGTTTACTTCGGAGGAATTCTATTCAGCGCTTTTTGTGTCGCTGAAATGGGTAGTGGCACTGGTACTGCTTCAACTGGTATTTGGCATGATTGTGGCGCTGATCTTAAACCAGAAGTTCAAGGGAAGAGGATTTTTCCGGGCGTTGGTATTTGTGCCATGGGCAATGTCAGGTGTACTAACAGCAGTACTTTTCAGCCTGATTTATAACCAGAATTATGGCGTACTTAATGATCTGCTTATGAAGATTGGACTGATTAATGAACCGGTTGCATGGCTTGGCAATCCAGGACTCGTGCTCGGTTCGGTAATTGTAGCAGAGCTCTGGAGGGGAATTCCATTTTTTGCAATTAGCCTTCTTGCAGCGATGCAGGGACTTCCTCAGGATGTCTACGAAGCAGCAAAAGTGGATGGGGCTACGAAGTGGCAGACGTTCCGTATGGTAACGCTTCCGCTGCTGAAGGATACGATTGTTCTAACAACTTTGTTAAGGACGATATGGGAATTTAACAGTGTGGACCTGATTTTCAGTCTTACAAACGGTGGTCCGGTGGGTCTGACGACAACATTAAGCGTACTGATTGCAAACCAGGCGCTGACAACCAACAATTACGGTTATGGTTCCGCAATTTCAGTCGTAAGCTTTGTCATACTGGCTGTGATTGCAGTGGTCTACATGAAAGTATCGGGATTTGCAAAGGAGGGTGAAGCATAATGAAAGAGAAGAAAAGAGATATTATATTTCTCAGATGGGTGCCTCTCCTTCTGGTGTGTGCATATGTGGTATTTCCCATTTACTGGGCGGTAAATACGGCTTTTAAACAGGAGTCCGAAATTCTGGGAAAGAATGTCACCTATTTGCCGCAGAATCCTACGGTGGAAAACTTTATAGATGCATGGACAAACGTCGGATTTGACAAATACTTTTTCAACAGCCTGAAAGTCAGCGGAATATCTGTTATCTTCATTGTAATTATTTCGATTATGGCAGGATATGCGTTGAGCAGATATAAGTTCAAATTTAAACTTGCATTCCTGGGACTTCTGCTTGCTGTACAGTTTATCCCCGCAGCAGTGCTGCTCGTTCCGCTGTTCAACATTTTTAACGGACTTCATCTGGTAGGCTCCCATATAGCGTTGATCCTTGTGAACGTAACATTCCAGACGCCGTTCTGCTGTGTGTTGATGAGGGGCTTTATAGAAGGGATTCCGTTTGAACTTGAGGAGGCATCGATGATTGACGGATGCAGCCGGATCAAAGGTGTAATCAAGGTCGTGATCCCGATGCTTGTACCGGGGATCGTCACAGTGGCAGCTTTTGCGCTGATCGGGTGTTGGAATGAATTCCTGTTTGCCCTGATGTTCTTAAATGATCCAAATAAGTATACAGTACCAATCGGACTTAAGATGATGCAGGGTGAGTACGGAGTGCATTACGGGGCAATGGCGGCAGGTGCTATCATTGCAATGGCAATTCCGGTTGTTCTGTTCGGATATCTGCAGAAATACCTTGTCACAGGATTAAGCGCAGGAGCAGTAAAGGGGTAGTTAATACCGGAAAAGGTTTTAACGATATAAAATGAATGGAGGTAAAAAGATGAAAAAGAAAGTAGTAGCAGTTTTGATGACTTGTGCAATGGGGATGTCCCTGCTTGCAGGCTGTGGCAGTGATACATCGCAGCCGGATAACGGCGGCGGAAATTCCGGGGAGAGTACAGATAAGGTGGAGATCACCTTCTGGGATAATTATGCCGATACGATACATACAGAGGTCTACACAAAGATTATAGAAGACTTCGAGAAAGAGAATCCGGATATAACTGTCAAATATGTGCCGCTTCCGTCAGATCAGGCAAAGTCGAAATATGATGTGGCGATTCAGTCAGGCTCTACACCGGACTGCGGTGTAATTTATCAGTACTGGATGAATGACTTTGTAATTCAGGACGCACTGCTGTCACTGGATGATTATTACGGGGACAGCGATATGCTTCTGGATACCTTCGTAGACAGTATGAAGAATACTGCTCCCGACGGTAAGCTGTACAGCCTTCCGTTCTATGTAGTGCCGCCAGCTCTTTGGTACAATACAGAAATCTTTCAGAATGCTGGTATAGAGGCTCCGACAACATGGGACGAGGTGTTTGAGGATGCGGAGAAACTTACGGACAGGGACAATGGAATCTATGGATTTTCCATCCGCGGCGGAGCCGGGAGTTCACAGCAGTTGGAGCAGATGCTGTACCAGTACTCCGGAATTACAGAAATGTTCGATGAAGACGGCAATTCCACGATTAACGACCCGCTGCATGTGGAATTCCTAGAGAAGTTTGCTTCCCTTTATAATGTATACACGCCGGAAAGTGATATTACAAATGCAAGTACAGAGATGATTTCTGCTTTTGATTCCGGATCTGCAGCTATGATTTTCCACAATATCGGTTCTTACGGACAGCACAGAGATACCCTGGGAGATGACAAATTCGGCGCAGTGATTGATCTCAAGGCAGTAGACGGCTCTAGCGTACTGGTTTCCAATGGTGTCGCTTCTCTTTCGGTATTCAAGAATTCGAAGCATCAGGAGGAGGCTTACAAGTTTATCAGCTATCTGTCAGAGCATACGGCAAACAGTTACTTTAATGAAAAGCTTGGTTCCATTCCGTGCAATAAAGAAGCGCTTGCAGATGAATGGATCCAGGAGTCCGCACCGGTAAAAGCGTCGGCAGATATGCTTCTCGATCCGAACACAAAGATCGCTACGCTTCCTGTGGAAGTGACAGGATACTTTGATCTTCATACCAATACACTTGCCACAGACTTCCAGAATGTGCTTCTCGGAAATGAAACGGCACAGGAATATCTGGACAACTGGGCAGAACAGATGACAGCACTGAAACAGACATATGATGAAAATGTGGTTGCTGCCGTAAAGTAAGTTAAAATGGAAGTGCCGCATCAGGGAACAGCCCGGTGCGGCATTTTCCGTGAAAGGAAAAGATTATGTACTGGGAGAATACGTTCAAAAATCCCGGAATGGAATGCCGGGTAAAACCGTTCTGGTTCTGGAATGGAGAAATAACGGAAGAAGGAATTGAAAAGCAGATCCGGGAGATGTATGACAAAGGAATCGGAGGATTCTACCTGTCACCCCGGCAGGGACAGCAGATCCCTTACCTTTCAAAAAGATGGTTTGAACTGGTCCGTTTTGCATGTGAAGAAGCGAAAAAATACGGGATGGAAGCATGGCTGTACGATGAATACCCATACCCTAGCGGGATGGCGGGAGGAAAAGTACTGACACTTCATCCTGAGGCAGAACATAAGATTCTCTGCCATGAATGCTTTTACACGGACGGAGGAAAGATAGAACGGCATATCTCGGAAGACGGAGAGATCCTTTATGCGAAGGCGTTCCCGGTGGATGAGTCGGGGGATACGGACTGGAGCCGGGGAATTGACCTGGAAGCGGAATATGGGATCCTTCAGACAGAGGAGATCTATCAGATTACGGGACTTACGATGTATAACAATAAAAGATTTTTTTCTTATCATCCGAGAAATGTCCTTACAGCAGAACTTCCGCAGGGAAGATGGAAAATAGAAGTTTTCTGCCAGAAACCGATGGGGGATTTCAAATTTTACGGCGGATATTTTGATCCCTGCCACCAAGATGCGGTCGCGGATTTCATCCGGCTGACGCATGACGCGTATAAAGACGCGCTCGGACCGGATATGGCTGCATGCACAAAAGGAATCTTTTCTGATGAAGTAGGGATGCTCAGCCCCATCCCCTGGTCAGACCGTGTCCCGAAGGAATTCCGGAAACGTAAGGGATATTCTATTATAGAAAATCTGCCGGCTCTTCATAATCCGTCATGGAAGCATGCTTATAGGATTCGCTATGACCTGTATGATGTTGTCAACCAGATTTTCGTAGAGAGTTATCACAAACAGGTGGCGGACTGGTGTACGAAAGAAGGAATCAGGTATTGTACGGAAGTTCCTTTTATGCGTCTTTCCACTCAGAGATACAGCGATATCCCGGGAGGCGATACTGCCCATGAAAAGGCAGGACGGAATCTGGAGTGGATCTATGACAAATATCTGTGTTCTTTCCGTTACAGCGCGAATGCCGTATCATCACTTGCACGGCAACTTGACAGAAAACAGTGTTTGATTGAAAGTTTTCATAGTGTAGGCTGGACAATGACGCTGCAGGACGCGAAGTGGATGTTGGATCGTCTGGCGGCAAGTGGAATCAATCTGTATGTTTTTCATGCGTTTTATTATACGATTGAATCAATTAATAAACATGATGCACCTCCGTCGCAGTTCTATCAGAATCCATATTGGGAACACTACAGAAAACTTGCGGATTATGCTGCTCGTTTGAGCGCTTATGTGACAGAGACGGATTCGGACACCCAAATTGCCGTTCTTGATCCTGTTCCGAGTCTCTGGGCACTGTTGGGCAATCCGTTTCAGGGATTCCAGTGTGAAGCGGAATCAGAAGATGCGCAGCGGCAGTGTGACGAACTGCGTAACAACTGGGTGTATGTGACAAAAACAATTCTTCTCAATCAGCTGCAGTATGACCATCTGGACTCGGAAATGCTTCCGGATTTTGAGGTGAAAGAGGGAAAACTGAAAAAAGGAAGGGCACAGTATAAAGTTATCGTAATACCGCCATCACTTTTCTATGAAAAAAAAGCACTTCAGAAACTTCAGGAATTCACGGAATCAGGCGGATATGCAGTGATAATCGGCAACCTTCCGTATCTGTCACTTGAGCAGGAGGAAACAGATGAAGAAGCGGCGCGCGAATGGAAGTCGTTTTCTGTAAGTGATCCGGAACATGTGATCTTTTTGAAAACCGAAGGAAAATTGTGTCATTCCCGTATAGAAGAACAGCTTATAGGAATTTTGAAGGTTTTAACAAAAGAACCTCTGGAAGTTATACTGAGCAGTGAAGAAGAACGTAAAAATTTTATTACTTCCCTAAGAAGGGATAAGGAAGGAGGACTCTATCTTTCACTTGTAAATCAGGGGAAACATCAGGCTCATGTGACGCTTGAAAACCGGACAGACAGAATATTGGCTGTGAAAGAGCTGAGGATGGAAGATGGGGAAGTGCAGGAGGCAGGATATTTAGGCAGGAAAAGCAGTATGATTCTGGCACCATATGAGAGCAGATATTACCGGTTCAGGGCAGCAGAATATGCGAATGAAGCGGTCCTGCCCGGGAAGAGAAGAACACAGCGGATAAAAATATCCTGCCGGGAGCCATTTGCAGTTACTCCTTTACACCCGAACGTATACCGGCTTGCTGAATTTGACATTTCCAGAGACGGGGAAAACTGGTTCAGGACGGAACCGATGACCCTGATCGAACACGCGGCGGCATTCCCGCTGCTTGGCAAAGATGATTATGAATATACAAGCAGTTTCGGGACGCCAAAACATATTTACATGAAGTTCCCGCTAAAGATATATTTCAGAACGGAATTTGAAATCGCCACGGGGATAGAAAAAATGGAGCTTCTGTTCGACAGGCGGACAGTATCCGGAGATTATCAGATACGAATCAATGGAAAACGGCTTAATCCTGAAACATTCTATTACCGGTTTGTAAATGATGAGAATAACAGGTTATGCGACATATCAGAATTTATAAAAACAGGGGAAAATACTGTTGAAGTCGAAGTAACTGCCTGGCAGGAATCCGACGGTCTCAGAGATCCGCTGTATCTTCTGGGGGAGTTCGGTGTAAGCGAGAAACATATTCTGACAGAACAGCCATCATCTGCGCTGTTTGACAGTCATTTTATAAAAGGTTTCCCATACTACAGCGGGAAAATGCTTTTTGAGAAAGAAGTGGAACTGTCTTTGGATGAACTGGAAGATGACTTTGAACTTGCATTTGACTTCGGGGATGAATGCCTGGACTGCCTTGAAGTCCGGCTCAACAGCGTGCAGCTTGGCGTCAGGGCATTTACTCCTTATGTGTGGAAGTGCAGAAAAGACATTGTCCGTCAGGGAAAAAATCACCTTGAGCTGATTCGGACCAACACTCTTGCAGGGATGCTTGACGGGACATATTTTGACTATGACAGCCATAGCCTTGTGCATATTTAGGCAGCAGGATGTAAAAAGAAAAGATGCAGGAGGAGAGTAGCCGCGCAGAACTTTTCTCTGCACGGCTGCTCCTGCATTTGCAGATACCCAGATCGTTATAAGTTATACTTCCACTTTAAATTCATACTCCCCTTTTTCCAGTTCTTTCTCCGACCCGTCCGGCAGAACCAGTTTCGCTGCTGTCGGAGTCTCCACCTTCAGGGCTGTGTGCCCGTCTTTTACTTCCCACTCTACGGCAATCCGTCCGTGGCGGCTTAAGTAGCTTCCGCTGACCTTGCCGAGCCGTTCATCGAAGAAGGGGCGGATCAGCACTTTTTCATATCCCGGCTCCAGGGGCTGTATGCCGAGAATATGTGTATAGTAGAATTCTCCTACGCTTCCGAAAGCGTAATGGTTGAAGGATACCATGTTGTCGCCGTTCTGGTCGGCTTCGTTTACCGAGCCGTCCGGCAGGATCGCGTCCCAGCGCTCCCATGTTGTGGTTGCGCCACGGAGCACCTGGTACATCCATCCCGGACAGTCCTCCTGCAGCAGAAGGTCAAAGGCAAAACGTGTCTCTCCGTGATCGGCCAGAAGAGGCAGCAGATGTTCCGTAGAGAAGAAACCGGTCTGCATTCCTTCCTGGTGAATTTTCTCTACAAGTTTTGCAAAGAGTTTATCCCACAGTTCTCCCTGCGGAAGGACATGTTTCAGCGCCATAATATACGCTCCCTGGTAGTCGTCGCGCATACTTCCGTCTTCGTTAATAAACGTCTGAATATAAGCGGCACGGGTTTTTTCAAGCTGTTCTCTGTAACGCAGGGCATCCGCAGTTTTCCCGAAACGCTCCGCAGCCCATGAGAGAATCCGCAGATCGTTCACGATAAAGGCATTAGATACAGGGCCGTTGTGCATTGCCATGAAAGCGATGTCCTTCCCCGGGGCGAGCCAGTCCCCCAGGTTCGGAGCAATCCAGAGATTCTCAGCGCCCTGCCGTCCCATAGGCCCGCCGTCTTTTACACCCATGTGGCGGATCTCGCACTCTACATGGGATTTCATGTTTTCATAGTATTCTTTCAGATACCGGTCAGTTCCGAACTGACGGTAAAGCATTTCCGGAATAATCGTAATCGCATTTCCCCATCCCAGCATATTGATAAAACCGACGCCGGCGGGACCGTCTGCCGGAATAGTTGGTGCTACATACCCTTCCGAGTTGTCCTGCTGGCTGCTGCTCATATCCCGGAGGTATTTTGCCCAGAAGGTTTCCGTGTCGTAATTATAGGCTCCGGTGAGGGCAAATACCTGACCGTCACCGGGGTATCCCATACGTTCATCCCTCTGCGGGCAGTCGGTGGGAACTTCCACATAGTTGGATCTCTGTCCCCAGAGCTGATTCTGGAAGAGACGGTCCGCCAGAGGATTGCCGCAGGTAAATGCACCCGTCCGCTCCATGTCGCTGCAGAGGGCATAAGCGGTGACCAGACCGGGAACGTATTCGGTGCCGCTGATCTCTGCATAGCGAAATCCCATGTAGGTAAAGCGGGGGCGGTATTTCCTGGTGTCTGTGCCCCGGTGGTAGATGAGCTCTGCCTTTGCCTTGCGCAGATTGGCAGTGTACAGGCTGCCGTCCGGGTTGAGGATCTCGCCATGGCGGATTCTGACTGAGCTGCCTTTCATCTTTGTGGGATCAATCTCTATGATCCCGGCAAAATTCTGTCCGAAGTCCAGAATCGTCACATCGTCATGGACGGATACGGACTGAACCGGCATCTCTTCCTGGAGCTTTACTTCGATCATCGTTGGAGAGAAACGATCCGGGAGGGGGCCCTCATAGGGAACCGGCGGGAATACTTCCGGAACCTCAGGTGCCTCAGGCGTCTCCGGGGCGGAACTTTTGCTCTGCCCGTCCCCGGAATCGGAGCGTGATGCTCCCTCTGCGTAATATATCTCACCGTCATAAAATCCTGCATAACCGTAAGGACCCGGCACGGCATGTACAGAATCATCATCGGAGCAGAAGATCCGGCGGGATCCGTCTTCCAGTTCCAGCTCAAGAACCCATGACACGGCAGGCCGTTCCCCGTAGATCTGGGTCTTGTTGTCACAGGTGAATCTTCCGCAGTACCATCCCTGCCCGAGATATACCCGCAGAGTGTTATGAATGTTACTACCGGAGCAGGGGGACTCTGAGCCATCTGCCCCTGAGCCATCTGATTCTGAACCATCTGACTCTGAACCGATATGGCCCTGAAGATATTCTGTCACATCATGGCTCTGATAAAACAGATCGTGATAATAATAGGTATAGCCCGGAGCAAACATCTGATCTCCGACTTTTTCCCCGTTGAGCTCTGCCTCATACACGCCAAGAGCCGTGGAGGTGAGCACTGCTTTTTTTACGGGAAGCAGGGGAATATTCTGTTCAAAAACTTCTACAGCGCCTTCCTGATAAGGACGTTCAGTTGTGATGAAATGCTGTTTCAATTCTGTAGCAGATGTATAATTTGTATTTGTTTCTTTCATGTTGGCCTCCGATATAAATTTGCTCCTGTGATTCATTTCACAGGAGCAGTGAAAAATTATTATTGAGTTATTATTGCTGTGTATTCTGAAGTGCAGCTTTCTTTTCCTGAATTCTCTTCTGTACTTCAACCATTTCATTTTTGCCCAGATGACAGAACTTCATGGCTATGAGAGTACAGATCCATCCCAGGATCGGCATGCCGAAGTTCAGTGCCATTGCCACCCAGAAAACAGCGGATGTGCAGGGATCTCCGGGCTGCGGCATGGTCGTGGTATACCCGACCAGAGCAACTGCGCCGGCGGCGATGGTGGCGCCGAAGGCGGAAACGATCTTGTCGATCAGGCTGTAAACTCCGGTGACAACTGCCGGGACATAGCGTCCGCTGCGGTCCAGCTCGTAGTCAATGATATCAGCCATGAAGGAAGTATTTGCCGTCGTAATACACATTTTCGCTCCGTTGAGCGCGAAGGTCAGGATCACGTACAGGATCATGGCTGGACTGAGCATGACTGCAATGCCCGACGGATCGATGAATGTGAAAAAGACGATGGTTACTGCGGCGATAACAGTGCTGATCCAGGTCCAGACAACGATGGTCTTCTGGCTCCCGTATTTCCCTGCGTACTTTGCGCCGAGGATGGCGAAGATGATGGACGGGAACATTCCGATCGCGTTGAGGATCGTGCTCAGTCCCATGTTGCCGATGACGATTCCGAACATCAGGGTTACAACGATGGACTGGGATGCGGTCTGCTGTGCGATCTTGTCAGATGCAGCAGAGATAATGTAGCACTGAAGCGGGCGGTTTCCTTTCAGCACATCGACCATATCACGGATTTTCAGGGGCTCTTTTTTCTCTGCCGTTCCGGTGAAGTTCTCCGGTTTATCGATCTCGGAGACGCCGATGCAGACAAGGATAATGCCCAGAAGTCCGATCAGCACGCACACACGGCATGCGGTGGAGAGAAAGGCCTGGTTGTAGTTTCCTCCGAACATGGGAAGAAGTACTACATTGAGCACGATGGTCAGTGTGATCGGTACCAGATAGTTGAATGCGGTTGCCCATACACCGATGATCGGACGCTGTTTCGGGTCGTTGCTCAAAAGCGCCGGAATTGTCTGTGCCGTCATGTTTGTGATGGTATATCCGATGACATACAGGCAATAGAGCAGGATGAACACGATGGTTCCGAAGCCTTTGCTGGATGCGAAGTCAAACATTGCCAGAAGGGCGATCGCCTCAATGATGAAACCGCCTGCAAGCAGGATACGCAGTTTTCCGAAACGGGTGTTGATCCTGTCATACAGGAATGCGACCATGGGATCGGTGATTGCGTCGAAGATACGGGTTCCGGTCAGGATATAGCCGACGATCACGGTGGCGATGCCGTATCCGATGCTTGCGCTGTAGCTTGCCAGACCGATCAGGGAATAGACGCTCATTCCCACAAGACCGTTGCAGGCATACAGGATAATCTGCCATAGTTTTGCACGGCGGTACTGTACGCCGTCAATTTCACTTTGTGTTACTTTGTGCTTTTCAGACATAATTACAGGTCCTCTCTTTCTCTCATTTGAAATCGCTGTGCAGTCATTCGTTTTCAGGATGATTCTGCATGTTGCGCGGGACGGTTCAGATACCCGGTCCCGTCTGTTCTGATAGCAATTATAAACGTGACGGAGAAATTGTGTTTTAGAGGATTCGTGAAAATGTATAAAATTTCATTATGATTTCCGGGTAAAAACGAAAAAGCAGACAAATTCAGGAAATATTGTCTGCCATTGATATTGTTTTAAAGTTTTTGGCTCCCGACCCTACAGTTTCAGATTTTGCCTGCGGTATTCGCTGGGAGAAATCCCGGTCTCTTTCTGAAAGGAGGAGGAGAAGTAGCTCCGGGATGCAAATCCCAGTTCATCGCTGATCTCCTGGATGCTCATGTGGGTCCCTCCGAGAAGCGTTTTTGCGTGGTCGATTTTGACTTTGCGGATATAGTCCGTTACACTTGTTCCCGTCTCCTTTTTGAATTTGTGGGAAAAATAATATTCTGTATAGCCGGAGCGCTCTGCCAGGTCTGCGATACGGAAGTTGTCCCTGGGATGCATGGTAATGTAATCGCAGGCAGACTGAATCTGCGGGGAGAGTCCGTTGTCCGACCGGGCGCGGCGGACTCTCTGCATATAGTCGTCCAGCATGTCCCGGGCAAGGGAGGACAGGGATGCAGTGGTCCTGCACTCCTCGATCATCCCGGCATAGTAGTCGTTGAGAGTGTAGGAGACGGAAGGATTTAACCCGCCTTCAATGGCCGCACGGGAGCAGAGGGTGAGAAGGACAAGAAGACTGTTTTTCTGCTGGCGTATGGTGTCTCCGGTGTCGAATTTTACACCGCTGCTCAGGGAACTGGATCTTTCCAGTGCTTTCTTGTAATCCGGATTTCCCTCCCGGAACATCCGCAGAAGCGACTGTTCAGCCGCCCAGATTCCCCGGTGCTCTCCGGAGATGAGCTGTATTTCATCGGAAACGGGACCGCTGTTCCCTTTCGCAAACTGAATATCTTCCGGGGAGATCCTCTCTCCGGAAATACAGTAGTGGAACATGACTGCATACTGAAAAAACTGTGTGGTGGGTATGAGGGGGATCTGGTCGATATAGCGGAAGATTACGGAGCGCAGGCGCACGGAAAGATTCCTTCTGTCGAGTTCTTTGCGCAGAAGAATATGGGAATTTTTCCCGGTAGATGCAGGCCCGAGAATATGGATCCGCTGCAGGATATTGTCGTGATATTCAAAACCTGCTATATACAGAAGCCCGGGGAGAGTATCGAGTACAAAGGGATAAATCCCCCCCCGGCCGGCATACTCCGCTACCGCCGAAGAAAAATCTGCCAGGGAAATCATCTCTCCCATTGAGACTTCCGGCGGACAGTTCGTGGACAGAAGCTTCAGGTCAGGAGTATAACTCCACAGGAAAATATTATGGCTGCAGTGAAGCAGTTCCACAAAAAAGGTAAGTTTTTCATTGATTGTCATTACTCATCCTCCAGATACTGTATGAGCAGATCCTTATCGGAAGCTTCGGCAAGACGGATGGTTCCCTTCCCGAGCATTCCGGGTTCATCGATAAGTGTACAGAAAATATACTGACTCAGTGTGGACCGCAAGGTAAGGCTGTCGCCGTCCGGCGTCTCAAAATACACTTCTGAACTGCACCGCCGGACATCTGTCAGAAATTTGGGAATGTCTGCATTTGCCTTTAAACGCATGGATAATTCCTCCTTTTTATGTCCGATTAAATGGTATTCTGCAAGCTATTATACTCCTTCTCCCTGCCGGTGTACAGAAGAAAGTTGCCGTAATATGAGAGAAAAGATGCCGCTGTATGTAAGAAAATATTGACAATTTATCAAAAGAACAGCATATAAAATGCCGGGGGAGAAATGGTACAATAAAAAATAAAACACAGGAAAAAGTGGCAGTTTTAAACTGCTGGGGAAAGATGCGCGCATGGGGCAACCATATGGTACACCACGCCATCTACTATAAACAGAACTACTCGTACGCGGGAGTCATCGAGGCGCTGAGTGGCGCGCCCTTTGACGTGAAGTTCATCAGCTTTGACGACATCCGCGAGAATCCGTCCATCCTGGACGATATCGATGTGATCCTGAACGTGGGGGATGCAGATACCGCGTATACCGGCGGGGAGAACTGGACCGATCCGGTGATCGTGGAGGCAGTGAAACGCTTCATTTACAATGGAGGCGGTTTCATCGGTGTGGGCGAGCCTGCGGCGCACCAGTATGAGGGACATTTCTTCCAGCTCGCCACGGTGATGGGCGTGGAGAAGGAGACCGGCTTCACTCTCAACGTGGACAAGTACAACTGGGAGGAGCACGACCATTTCATCAAGGAAGACTGCACAAAGGACATCGACTTCGGCGAGGGCAAGAAGAACATCTACGCCCTGGACGGAACGGAGATCCTCGTCCGGCGCGACAAAGAGGTGCAGATGGCAGTGCGGGAGTTCGGCAGGGGACGCTGCGTCTACATCAGCGGCCTGCCCTACAGCTTTGAGAACAGCCGGATCCTGTACCGTTCCATTATCTGGTCCTCCCACGACGAAGAGAACCTGCATAAGTGGTTTTCCACGAACTTTAATGTGGAAGTCCATGCCTATGTAAAGAACGGGAAATACTGTGTGGTCAACAACACCTACGAGCCCCAGAGCACAACCGTGTATAGAGGGGACGGATCGAGTTTCGATCTGGATCTTGAGGCAAATGAGATCGTCTGGTATGAGATCTGAGATAGTGTAAGGATGTAAGAACGATGAAGACAGAGGCCCTGGAAACAGGGCTATTCTGTCAAACTGAAAATATCTGTTAATGTATGGATGATATCTTCTTCACGGACGCCGAAAAGCTTCAAATTTTTTAATTCGTTTTTGGTGATTTTGAGTGCGTGTACAAAGTTTATCATATCTTTCCGAATATTTTCTGGCAATTTGCATTGCTCTAAAGGCATCTCAGATGTAATCCTTAAAATATCATTTCGGTGTTTTTTAATATCTCTGGAATCAATACGTATACCTTGTTTCTGCTTACTTATCAGGTCGAGCCAGGCTTTGGCTTTAAAGACAATCAGCCCTTCGGGTTTTAAGACAGTTATTCCGCCTATGACATTACGTTCTTTTAAAAGCAATTCATAGTAAGAATTGTCAAGTAAAATTGCAGAAAGACTGGAAACCGTATCATCAATATGTATCGGAGTCAATACGGATTTTTCTTCTAATTCCAAATCTGTTCTGGAAAATAGTTCGATCATTGCAGGATATCCGATTTCTTCTGGTTTATCAAATCTGTAAAATTGCGGACGCCCATTGCTTCTTGCACGATTTTTGTATTTCCCACTTTGTATAAATTTCCAGAACTGCTGTGCAAATTCCCTGGTTTGGGCTTCAATTACGAGCACCATATCTAAATCTTTTGTGGCTCGGAAATCTGTGTCATTAT
>CBJMC01400__coassemble_1396_pt1 | contig 14372 bp, 15 predicted proteins | sample CBJMC01400__metabat2_high_PE_029 | metagenome-assembled genome bin CBJMC01400 | reverse complement strand
ACCAAAACCATATTTTCTGTATCTTTCCATCTGGCGATCCAGCCATTCCTGTACATCTTCCTCTGAAAAGTCGTGTTCATATGCATACATAACTTTTGGATTTTGGAGGATCTCAGCCAGATTCGTGAAATCCGACTGCTCCATTTCCCGCAGTATCAGCCGTTCTGTCTCCAATATTACTTTTCTGTTCATTTTTCTCTGTAAATTCCCTGTTACTATCTTTTCATTATATCTTAATCCTGAAAGTCTGTATACCGGATACCTCCGACACTTTTCATCTTCCCCGGCAGTTTCTTCTAAAAGCCCTTGTCATATGTACCTCCTGACCTTCTTCATGTATTCCCTGTACGTCTCTCCAAACTTATCGAGGCACCATCTTTCTTCTGCCAGAAAAAAGGTAACGCAGATATTTCATTTTTACATCTGTATCCCGCACTCAAACGCCAGAAGCATATACTTGTCTGCATTTGTCAGGCCAAAATCTGTCAGATCCCGGATTTCCCAGGTCTCCGTACCGAGACAGTCCGCTCCGTATAAGAACTGGACAAACGGGATATTCCGGTATTTTGCGACAGCCAACATGGAGGCACATTCCATTTCCACGACAATGCACCCGTCGGCTTTCCGCTCTTCGATCAGCGGGAGTGTTTCCCGGTAAATCGCATCTGAAGTCCAGGTTTTTCCTTTCACATAAGGAATCCTGCTGTTCTGCAAAACACCTTCCAGCACCCGTACCCCACTCTCCTCCGCCTGGATCTCAGGTGACGCAGGCACATAATGGTAACTGGTCCCCTCATCGCGGACAGCAGAGACAGGGATCACGATCCGGTCCCTCACCTTTTCATCATCCAGTACACCGCAGGAACCGAACAGGACGAATTTTTCTGCTCCCATCGCCACGATCTCTTCAAACCCGGAGACACAGGCGGGAGCGCCGACTCTGGACAGATAAAATGCGATATCAACGCCTTTGTAGCAAAACCTGTAAACCGGGACAGCTCCATTGGCAGTATAAAGCTCTGCAATTTTCTTCGCGCCGTCCAGGGATGCAAATTTCTGTATGATGTTCTCAGAAAATGTAGAAACGCATATCTTCGGGAAATCCGTTATTTTTTCCGTTGTATCGCATGGGCTGAACAGTGCAGGCTCTGTAATCTTATTTTTCTGAAAAACAGTACTCATTCACAAACCTCTCTTTCACAATAAAAGCGTCAGCCTACAGACGGACCGCCCAGTCTCCATACTCAAAAAGGCCGCTTCCATGTTTCAACCTTCCGCTCTTATCGATTTTTCTCAACTCATCACGCATTCGAACCATAAGTTCCGGCCGGATATCCAAAGAATGATGTCCCGGAAATATTCTTTCAACCGGAAGTACCGCAATTTTCTCAAGGGAAGCAAGATAAGCCTGCGGGTCTGTCGAAGGATAATCTGCATACAATGTGCCCTGATATACCAGATCACCCGTGAACAGATATCCTCTCTCCTTTTCCCAGAAACACATATGTCCGGGCGAATGTCCCGGAGTATGAAGAACAGTTATTTTTCTCCGGCCCAGGTCTATCTCTTCATAATCTTCCAATAATTTCGTCGGCTTTCCCTGGAAAATATCATAATCGTCTGCTCTGAATCCTTCCGGAAGTTTATCACAGTCCGATACCATCTGCCTGACTTTTTCCACCGGGAGAGGAAATTTCCCGCTGATCCACTCCTGCTCCGCCATATGGCAGTAAAAATCCGGGAAATATTTCAGTCCTCCGATATGATCCCAATGTGTGTGGGTTACTGCTGCCGTCACAGGCTTGTCCGTCAGCCTCATTACTTCTCCATAAATATCAGAAATACCCAGTCCGGTATCGATCAGAAGACCTCTCTCTTTGCCAGTCAGCAGATAGCAGTGTGTCTCTTCCCAATGGCGGTATTCGCTGATAACAAAGGTATCTTTATCAATCTGATCTGTCGTAAACCAACTGCTTTCCAAAATATCACTTCCCCGCCAAATTTTTCTTTAAAACACTTTTATTCATAGATAATATTTTATCCCAAACCTGAGTTTTCCTCAAGAAACAGCTAATATATTATACATTTATGGCAGAATCCTCACCTGCTCCCCTTCGACCAAGATCGCCTGATAGTCATCGATCACCTTCAGGTCCAGTTTATCCGAATATTTCTCAATGATCGTTTCTGCTCCCGGTCCCATTTCCGGATGTCCCAGATGGGGCACTACATAGAAATCCACCAGATTCATCCCGGAATAATCCGTCAGGTCCGGCGCTTTCTCAGGAGCATCCATCTCAGCGGAATACCCGATGTCCGGACACGCTGCAATAGCGCCTGCGGATTCGCCGATATAAAGTTTTCCTTTTTCTACTTCCCCGGAAATGATCCTGTCCGCACCGGAACGTTTCAGTTCCTGGAGCAGGAAGAAGGTATTTCCTCCTCCCACGAATATGATATCGTTCTTTGTGAGTTTTTCCCGGACATTTTCCCCGGAAGCAGTGGAAACTTCCAGTTCATCCACGGTCAGTCCAAGTGCCTCCAGCATCTTCTTCTCCCAAAACCTCACGCTTATTTATCGTAATAAAATTCTGTCCACTTTCCCTTGCAGGAAAAACATGGCATAAAGGGATGTTTCTCTCCGGGCAGTTCTCCTCTTCTCAATGCCTCTGCATCTTCCAGATTCCTCTCAATGTACTCCGGTCCTATGGGATAGTCATGGTGGCATGGAATAATTGTCTCCACCTGATCCGCAATGGCACAGAGTTTTCTCTGGCTTTCGATATAGAGGTCCAGATTCCGGTGCATTCCGAACATATAGATTGGACCGTCTTTCTGAACGGAGTCGCCCGGAAGAAGGAGCTTTTTCTCCCGGTCAAAAAAGGCGACACTTCCATATGTATGCCCCGGGATCTCGAGAGTTTCCAGACAATACTCTCCACACTGGAAAATATCTCCTTCCTGAAGCGGCTCAAGCTCTGCCCCGTCTTTTATCAGCTGCCAGTCTGCTTTATGGAGACGGCATTTTCCAAAATCTTTCATTCCTCCCGCGTGGTCCATATCTCCATGCGTCAGGACCACCCTCACCGGGAGATCTGTTATGCTTTGCACCGCCTCATACACATGGCTGTCCGGAAATCCCGTATCAATGAGCAGCGCCTCATCCTCTCCCACGATCAGGAACTGCCTGACACGCCCGTCGTCCAGGATATAGAAATGATCCATAAATAGCTTTGTCTCTGTCATCCATTCTTCCTCCCGTTTTTCATTAAAGTATCAATCTGAAATCGTCTGAAATTCCTTCCGCAGCACCTCTCTGGGCGGCTCGATTTCACTGGCGATGGAATGTTCCGTCAGCTCGGACAGCATACGGATCTTCCGGTTGAGCATCTCCCGCATACAGTTGGGCACATGCTCCTGATGGGCCCGGTGGATCGCCACACATTCTTTACAGTTTCCGTGATAGCGGCACGCCTTTTTGCACGGACAGTGGTCTTTGTCCGCGTACTCTTTCCGAAACTCTGCGGCAAATTCCTCCTGAAGCTTCAGTCCTTCCGCCCGGTTTCCCCTGTGAAATTCTTTCATTGCTTCCAACTCTTTCGGATTGTGCTCAATTTTCATATCCGCCCCTCCATATCTCGTAGAATCTCGTGCATGTCTGCACTCTTCCTTGATGATAACACGATTTTGTGCCCCGCGAAAGAGCAATATTTGCGTTGGAATGTGTATTATAGTGTTTTATACTGTACTTGTATTGCTGATACCGTTTAGCACAGAGTAACGATAAAAAATTGGAAAATCACTGTATATCAGCAGCTTTCGTTTATCATCTCGGTGAATATTTACACGAAAAAGCATTCATAAAGCAAGAATTATGAAACATTCCGCCGCTGTTTCTGTTATCTTTCTCTCTGGGAGGAAAACGCATGAACAATAAGGAAAAACCTCATAACAAGAAAATTTCTTATATCGGGAAAGCCATCGACTATATCGAAGCCCGCCTGGACAGCCATCCGGATCTGGATACGGTCGCAGCAGCCGTGCATTATTCCAAATACCACCTGCACCGGATGTTCACCGAGACTGTCGGCATGACGATCCACGACTACACACTCCGGAGGAGGCTTACGGAAGCGGCGAAGCTGCTCGTATTTTCCGAACGGCCGATCCTGGACATCGCACTGATCTGCGGGTATGAAAGCCGCCAGGCTTTTACCCTTGCTTTTAAGGAAATGTATAAGGTTCCGCCGGGAGAATACCGGAAAAAAGGGGAATTCTATCCTCTTCTGCTCCGCTTCTCACTCTGCCCTGAAACTGCCGGTGAATCATTTTCCGCCGGAAATATCCGGCTTGCCGATCCTGCAGACATTCCGGCATGGATGGAACTGGTGCGGATGGTGGTGGACGGATACCCCCATTTTCATGAAGAGGAATATCTGCCGGTCCTGAAAAAATACATCAGTCAGGCGCAGGCGCTGATCCTGGAAACGGGCGGGACTGCCATCGGCGTCATGCTCTTTTCCCGCACTGGTGGAAGTATTGACTTTATGGGGATTCATCCCCAGTACCGGAGACAGAAAATCCAGGAACTTTTTCTGGAGCGGCTCATCCGGGACTTCCTGCCCCGGTGCGACATCAGTACCACCACATACCGCCGGAACGACCGGGCGGACAACGGATACCGTAGGGAACTTCTGGAACTGGGATTTGCAGAGAGGGAACTTCTCACAGAATTCGGCTATCCGACACAGCGTTTTATCCTCCAGCAGAGAAATCCGGAAAATCTGAGAAATCCGGAAAACCGGGAAACGATTTCCGGAAAAGAGGAGGAAAACAGAAATGACAAAGCAACATAAAAACCAGGCAGTTCTCTTTCTTATCAGCCAGAGCATCACTCTTTTCGGCTCCACCCTGGTCCAGATGGCAGTCGTCTGGTATGCTACAGTCGAAACTTCGTCCGGAACCTGGGTGGCAGTCTTCACATTCTGCTCCTGGGTTCCGCAGTTTCTCATCTCCATACCGGGAGGCGTATGGGCGGACCGCTTATCAAAAAAACGTCTGATCATCACGCCGGACATTCTTACCGCCACAGTCACACTGCTGATGATCTTTCTCCTGAGCCGTCTTCCGGGTACAGACAGTTCTGTGGTCCTTGCGGCACTGCTCATTATGTCGGTGATCCGTTCTTTCTGCACGGGAATCCAGACTCCTGCAGTCAATGCCTCTCTTCCCCTGCTTGTCCCGGAAAAAGAACTTCTGCACTTCAACGGGATCAATGCCGGGATCCAGTCCCTCGTCCAGTTTGCCGCTCCGGCAGCGGCGGGGATCGTTCTCTCCTCAGGCACTCTGGAAGCGACACTGTTCCTTGACATTCTCACAGCAGTTCCGGGGATCGCCCTGCTCTGCGCTGTCAGATTCCCGACGAAGGCAGAAGATTCCGCACACATTCCCCGCTCCGATCCACGGACATCTTCCGCCCGGAAGCAGCCCGGATTTTTCTCGGATCTGCTCTCGGGAATCCGCTATGCCCTCCGGGAAACACCGGTCCGCCGTCTCCTTTTCACTTACGGATGTTTCGTCATTCTCTGCGTTCCCGCCGGTTTCCTCGCGGGACTTCTGGTAAGCCGGGTCTACGGGGACAGTTACGGATACCTGACCGCGGTGGAACTGGCCGGATTCGCAGGAATGACGGCAGGCGGGATCCTCATGAGCCTCTCCCGGAATATCTGCCGGAAGATTAATCGGAATCTCTGCCGGAAATCCCCGGAACGTCCCGGGAATGTTAAATTTTCGAACAGCCTCTCGGCAGGGCTTGCTGTTTTCGGTCTGTCCGCGCTCCTGATGAGTCTGACTCCTGATTTCAGGATCTATCTTCTGCTCATGTTCCTCTACGGGATCGCACTGACTGCCGTGCAGACCGCAGTCACCACTCTCCTGCAGAAGACTGCCGCTTCCTCCATGCAGGGACGGATGTTCGGTCTGCTCAGTTCCATTTACTCCGGCTTCATGCCTCTGGGCATGGCTGTATTCGGCCCTATGGCAGACGGGATTCCTCTTCCATGGATCATGGCAGGTTCCGGCTTTCTGCTCCTGATGCTGGCCCGGTTTGCGGCAAAAAGGCTCTGAATCGTTCTATCGGAGCCATCCGGCGCGCCCGCTCCTGACCTGCCCCCGGAGCAGGCAGAGCAGGATGCCGGTCAGTCTTCTTAGTACACTTCCGACCCGAACGGCATCAGCGCCAGTTTGGCAAGCTTGAAATGCTGCAGTCCGAACGGTATCCCGATGATCGTGACGCACATCACCAGCCCAAAGGCACAGTGCTCAAGAGCAAGCGGAAGCCCGGAGATAAGCAGCCACACAATGTTCAGCAGAAGAGAGCCTGCTCCGCCTCCATACTGCACTTCTTTGCCAAAGGGGAAGAAACTGAGAGAGGCAAATTTAAAGCACTGCATCCCCACCGGAATGCCGACAATAGTAATACACCAGATACATCCGGCAAGGCACCAGCTCAGCCCGCTGAGAGCTCCGCCGCAGAAAAACCATAATATATTTCCAAGACATCCCATAATAAACTCCTCCTCATTCCGCATCTCCCGGCGTAGGTCGTTTTTCCCATTATACAAAAAAGCCTGCTGCAGTGCAACGGGCTTTTTAATGCCGTACATTCCCTCCAAAAAGTTTCTTCGTACTTTCAGCACATATAATATGTTAGAATCTTCACAGCACATATATTATAAGGTCAGTTATTGACACATACGGATAAAGTTGCTATATTTTTGTAGAAGGGGTGTACATTGAAAGGATGAATAAATTATGAAAAAATATGTAGAACCGAAAATGAATATCGTATCAGTGGCAATGGATGAGAATATCGCCAGCAGCTCTGACCCGTGCTCCCTGGGAAGATATTATTCTGCCAACAAGCAGGAATGTCAGAACTGCAAGCTGTATTATCATAAATATAATACAGTTCCGAACGGCATTGATTTCTCGGGTGCAAGCCTTAACTTCAGCAATGCTTATGGCCTGGGATACGCAGATAAAGAAAGCGCAATAAACGCAGCGGCCGGCATGAGTTGTCCGGAAGGGAAAGACTGACAACGCATACCGCTGTTTCCGCCAATATTCAACCCCCTGAGGCTCTGCCGCCGGCAGAGCCTCATTCATGCAAGTTCAATCACCCGGTCTGCCATAGAAGCAAGTTCCCTGCTGTGGGTCACCATGACAACCGTCTTCCTATACTGCCTGCACAGTTCTTTCAGCAGGGAGAAAGCCTGATATGCCGCAGCTTCGTCCAGTGCTCCGGTAGGCTCGTCCGCTAACAGCAGCTTACCGGGCTTCAGCAGAGTTCTCGCCAGAGCCACTCTCTGCTGCTCTCCACCTGACAGAGTATTTACAACAGCATTCTTCATTTTCCCAAGCCCTACAGATTCCAGTACCCGGCTGATTCTTTTTTCTTTCTCTCTCCGGGAAATTCCCACAAAATGCATGGCCAGAAGAAGATTTTCACATACCGTCATATCACTGACAAGGGCGAAAGACTGGAAGAGATAATTGACCGTATTTCTGCGCAAAAGCGTCGCCTTCCTGCTGCCGGGTTTCGGCACTTCCCTTCCGAAAATGCGGATGCTCCCGCCATCGTAATCCTCAAGAGCGCCTATGATATTCAGAAGCGTAGATTTTCCGCAGCCGGAAGGTCCCGTTATGGCTGTAAGTTTTCCCTCCTCGATCTGCAGATCTTCCTGTTCAAATATCACCCGTTTTCCGAATTTTTTCGTCAGATTTCTCACTTCTACCGCATACATATGTTTCACACTCCTTTAAAATACTGAATCATCTGCTTTTCTTCCATCCGCGACATATATCCTGCAAAAATGGCGCCCTGAACGGCTGCGGAAAAGAGAATCAGAAGGACTCCCGCCCGTGACTCCATGGCATATACTGCCAGAAACTGTATCAGAAAAACCACGCCCGGAAGCAGTGCCGGTCCCCTGCAGATCTGCCACGTCCCATATCCCAGGAATTTCTTCACGGCGATCTTCTCCTTATTCGCCATCCGGTAGACTGCGGCTAGGGTAAGAAGAAGTCCTGCGAGAATTACTGTCAGGACAAGGAATACACCTCCAAACCACAGGATTGTCGTCCGGAGCTGTTTCTGAATTCCGTCGATGTAATCCTGTACCGACCGGAAAACCGGCTGATTGTCTGACAGATGATATTTCCCCAGAAGTTCCGGGGATGTATACATTTCCGCTGTCTGCCTGTCTGCAAATTTCAGATAACCGGAAAGTCCGCTCACTCTCAGCCCCTCCGTCTCTGTATATTTCATATTTTCCGGCGTCACCACACAGATCACAGGAGCACTTTCGGTCAGCGCGCTTTCTTCCTCCTCCGACCAGGTAAACATCTCCTGCTCCGGTTCATAAAAGGCGAAAGCAAACTTCTGCTCCCGGGTAAATGCCGTCCGGATATCACCGCTGCCAATGCTCTTCGTATCCCGCTCCACGAGCCATTTTTTCATCCTTTCCGCCTCTTCCCCTTTCAGATCCGCAGGCAGAAGATAGAGTCTTGTTCCCTCCTCCGCCGCGAGCAGTTCTTCCCCGTCCAGCTCAATATTCTGCTGCCTTAAATAATTCGGCGACATGGTGAAAAGCCAGAGAGGCTCTCCCGGGACAGACGCGTAAGTTCTGCTGCTCTCCCAGGCATTCAAAACTTCCCTGTCATAGTATTCCGTATGAATCAGGTAAACGCCTTCCTGATCCGCGATCCCGGAATACCACTCCCAGAGATCCTGATCGAGACGGTTGGAGCCGCCCTGAAAAGATTCCCCGTCCTCTCCCACTGAAATGCTTCCAAGTACCTGATAGCCGGATACCTGGCTCCACCTGCCGGAAAGTTTTGCATTTTCATACAGGGACCGGGCCGGCTGATCCACGTACACTCCACAGAATACAAGTCCTGCGCTGACGGCGAGATAAGCGGCCGCTGCAAGGGCATAAAGCCTCTTCTTCGGGATGCGTCCCCGAATCGCATCCAGCGGTTTTGTAAACAGAATAACCACTGCTGCAAGGAACAGTTCTGCGCCTGTCAGAACCACATTTCCCGCTGCCGCCGCCAGGATAATTCCTGCCAGCATGGGCGAAAACACATTCCAACCGGACAGAAGATATCCTGCGACAGCGAGAAACGGGATTTCCGCCGCCGCGAAAAGAAGGAATCCCCGCAGAAGTACAATGGCAAATGCGGCAGGCGTCCACCCGAGCAGGGCAAGTTTTCCCTGTTTGCCGAGATTTTTCATCACCACCAGCAGGAAAAACACAATATTTAAAAAGATCTGGGCACAGAGGAAGACCAGAAGGATCATTCCCATCAGCCCGCTGTCCCTGACACTGCCGCCGCTTTCCCCGGTCAGGGACTCCTCAGTCACCTGGCAAACTTCGGAAAGAGTGCTTAATATCTCCTTCGCCTTCTGCTGCTGTACATCCTGCAGCTGCGCATCTTTCGAGAGCCCCACAAATCTGTAGACACCGTTTACCGTACCGCTTTTCTCAATCAGCGCCGGAAGCTTTCGCACCACTGCATTTCCCGCAAAACGGAATGTCGGAATATTCCCGACGCTTGAGGCACTTCCGCTGTCCACGCCAAGCGTACTTTCAGGATCCTCCACCGTAAGAAGGGAGCGGATCTTCTCCCCGTTCAGTACCTCGCAGTCCAGAAACCGGCAGTCAGGAAAATAAAGCTCCTTTTCTTCTCCCGCATCGGGATTTCCGTATATTCCAATCTGCCATCCTCCGTGGGAGCCGTCATCCAGGAGCACCTCGTCCGTGCGTACCAGGAACAGGTTCTCCCGGGCCGCAAGCTCAAACAGAGTTCCGGCTGCCGTCTCCTGAAGCTCCTCCGGCACATTCTTCAGATAGACAGTAAGCACATTTCCCTTTTCCTGCTGTGCCGCGCCGTCCGTGCTACCGTCCGTACAGCTGTCTGAATAGCTGACCGGATGACCGTCCGGATAACTGTCCGAATAACTGTCCGGATAATTGTCCGAATAATTGTCCGGATAACTCTGCCAGACATCCGAATATGCCTGACCGAGCAGAAAAATAGCAGTCAGAACAAGCAGGATGCCCTGCATAAATGTCAGAATACAGCCCCCGTATCGAATCTTCCCCAAAAACACCGGCTTTCTCATTTTTCCATTCCTCCCTGTCCGGAAGCCTGCAAAAAGGACTTCCCTTGCTGATGGTTTGATTATATCAGCACAGGAAGTCCCGTGTTTTTGTTTTCCCTTGTGAAGTTGTGATATTTTTCTGACACAAATCTTACGATTTTCTTACAATGAATGACCGATGCGGAACCTGGTTCTCCAGAAAGCGATTTTACGCCGGATGCTGTTCTATTTCCACATGACGCAGAGGGAGGTCGATCTCAAAGCGGATCTTCTCATCTGCACTGTATGCCGCGATTGTCCCGCCGTGCGCCCTCACGATCTCTCTCGCAATCGCCAGCCCCAGCCCAGCTCCGCCGCTGTCGCTGGAACGCGCCCCGTCCAGGCGGTAGAACTGCTCGAAAATCCGCTCCAGTTTTTCCTGCGGAATCGTCTGCCCGCGGTTTTCCATGCAGATCTTCACACTCTCTCCGGCTTTCTCCAGGGAGAACGAAATGCGGCTCTGCCTGTAGCTGTAATTGACCGCGTTCCGGATCAGGTTGTCCACTGCCCGCTCCAGTTTGTCCGGATCGCAGGTGATCTCAATTCCTTCCGGTATATGAAGATCCCATTCCAGTTCCTTTTCCTTCAGAATCGGATTGAACTCAAAAGCGATCTGACGGAGCATCCGGCTTAAGTTTACAGATGAAAATTCCAAGGACAGCCGGTTGGTGGTAAAGCGCGTGATCTCGAAGAACTCATTGATCAGCTCCTCAAGCCGCTCCGTTTTCTCCCGTGCGATTCCGGTATACTTGACGACCAGATCCCGGGGCAGCTCCGGCTCATCCTCGATCAGCTTCAGATAGCCGATAATGCTGGTCAGAGGCGTCCGCAGATCATGGGCGAGATATACGAGAAGGTCATCCTTCTGCTTTTCCGCCTCCCGGGCTGCCTGCCTGCTCTCAAGCGCCTGCTCCCGCACCCGGTTGAGGTCGCCCTGTATCTCCTCCAGCCCGCCCGGCAGGACGACCGGGTGCTCCGTGGGGTGCGCAAGCTCACGCGCCGCTTCCGCCACATCCTCCAGGTCTTTCATGGGCCGAAGCATAAAACGGTAAATGATCCATCCGCATCCTGCCAGAGATCCCGCAAAAAATACAATATACATCAGAATCACCAGAACCGGACGGGCTGCCGTAAACGCCTCCGTATAGTAGAGACTGGAAGCCTCCACAATAATTACAGCCACCAGAATCAGAAAGAGGAAACCCATCTCGAATGCCAGAAGTGCCCCGAGAAGTTTTGCCGCGTTCTTCCCCGCCGCCTTGCTGTACGCTCTCTTCTCATTTTTGCCGAACGATTTCTTTTCTTCTCTTCTACTCAATGGTGTAGCCGACCCCCCAGACCGTTTTTATATATCTTGGTTTTCTGGCCGGTTCGTGCATCTTCTCCCTCAGGCGGGCAATATGCGCCATCACCGTATTGTTGCTGCTCTCCAGAAACTTTTCACCCCAGACTTTCTCAAAAAGTTCTTCCGCCGGAACAACACGTCCGTGATTCCTGCACAGATACCAGAGAATACTGAATTCAAAAGGCGTAAGGGTAAGCGCTTCGCCGTTCAGGGTACACTTGTGGCTCTCCTGGCAGATGTACAGCCCCCGGATATCGTATTCCTCCGGTCCCGCCGCTGCAGATTGTCCCGTATTGTACTGTTTATATCGGCGGAGCTGCGTTCTGACACGCGCCACAACCTCCAGGGGATTGAATGGCTTCGTAATATAATCGTCCGCCCCAAGGGTAAGTCCCTGAATCTTGTCAAAATCCCCGTCCTTTGCCGTCAGCATGATCACCGGAAACAGGTGGTTCTCCCGGATCTTCCTGCACAGTGCAAAACCGTCCATCCCCGGCATCATCACATCGAGAAGCGCCAGGCTGACCGGCTCACTCTCCACACATTTCTGCGCCTCAAAGGGATCATAGAACTTGCGGATCTCGAACCCCTCGTTTTTCAGATAGAGTTCCAGAAGATCCGCGATCTCTTTCTCATCGTCTGCGATCAGGATGATGTCCCTGTCCATGGGGAAAGTCCTCCTTTAACAATCAGTACTCATGTTTAATGCTGATTACTCATGCTCGAATCCCGCAAAGGAGAGCTCGCACCCTTTACCGATCCGGCTGAAAATATTTACGATCCGTGTCATTACATCCGGATATTTCTCCTTCTCCGTAGTCACAAGGATCTTCGTATTCTCCTCCAGAAATTCTGCCTTTTCCACATCTTCAATCCCACGGACCTCCTGCAGGATCTTCTCAGCCATCTCCTCTGTGATCTTCTTTGACAAACGATAGTATCTTCCCATTCCATAAACCTTCTTTCTTTAAGTTATAAGATTAGATCATGCTAACCTCTGTTTTTATTATAGTCTGCATAGGAGCTGCTGTCAAAGTCCTTCGGCATCCATTTGATATTTCCCTTGAAATTTTACAGAAAATTTTTGCTTGACTTCTGTCGGCTGAATATGATAGAATTGCACGGCTGAGAAAATTCAGGTTATTATTGGAAACGTACATTCTCCCCGAATGATTAACGAACAACACGGTTTTCTGCTGCTCATTAAATCATTTGAAGGAGGATTTTTTATGCCTAAAAACAAATTTCAGGATGTTATTTTTACAATTATTATGGTCTTTGTCATGGTCTACGCCATGATCTGTTACAATATCGCTCTGAACATGGGCGGTATGAATGCTTCTGTATTCACTGCAGCGTTCCACGAACTGGTTATTATGGCTCCGGCTGCCTTTATTCTGGACTTTTTCTTTGTCGGAAAAATGGCAAAAAAGACGGCTTTTAAAATCGTTAATCCGGAGAAAGAAAATCCGTTCCATCTTGTGCTTGCCATCTCTGCCGTGTCAGTGATGTGGATGTGTCCGCTGATGAGCTTTATCGCAGTTCTGCTCTTCAAAGATGCAGGAAGCAGCATCATTCCGGTATGGCTTGAGACAGTTGCATTAAACTTCCCCATGGCCTTCTTCTGGCAGATGTGCTATGCAGGTCCCTTTGTCAGATTTGTATTCCGTCTGATCTTCCGGGAGAAAAAAACTGAAAAGGAAAACGATAAGGAAAAAGCGCCGGTTTCCGCACAGGCATAAGCCTGGCGGGGACGGCGCTTTTTTAATGCTTTCTTAGTTCAAATTCTCTTTTCATTGCAACGCATTATTGTTATCGCTATACGTTTTCGTTTACACTATGGAATTCGATTAAATTTTTTCTATTTATGGCAAATTAGAATACGAATCTCTGGAGATAACCACGAAAGAGATACGGAAAAGGCGTAGTTTTGCTATACTTACCGGAATGCCTCTCCTTTCTATGTTTTTTTATAGATAACTTTCCCTATATATCCACAAAAATTGTTTGCATTTCTACGCAAAGTGTGCTATTCTATATACACTGATATACGCGGTGCTCTTACCGCCAGGCTATCACAGCCCTTTATGGGTGTCTCATTTTCGGAGCTTCTTTTCGGAGCATTTACCCGACGATGAATGTTGCTTATTAATCCATTTTCAGCCGTCCGCAAACCGATGTAGACTATTCGCATCCTTTCACAGTACAGCAGGAACTTGCAACTGCCTGACATTGTATAACTGGTATTGTAAGCCAATACTGTATGAACAGCAGGGGGGAAGGGCGGCGCACACACAGAGGAGGAAATGTGTATGGCAAACCTTTTACAGAAGTATTTTCCCATGATACGCTCAAGGGAAGAGATTCTCGGGGAAATCTCCGAAAATCAACAGTTGCAAAACGTCTATAGCGAGTGGAACGAAGAACAGCAGAGAGAATTCCTTGACTTCTGCACCGGTGCGAAAGGGGTAAAGGTTTTGTATGATGCCTTTTTCAAAGAAGTCATGGACCCGGACGCAGTCCCGGAACGCCTGGAGGAACTGCTGTCCCTTATTTTTAAACAGAAGATCCGGATCCTGAAAGTGCTTCCCAATGACTCCACCCGGATTGCAGACGAAAGCAGCCTGGTCATCATGGATATTGTGGTAGAGCTGGAGGACCACAGCATCGCGAACATAGAGGTCCAGAGGCTCGGCTATACATTCCCCGGCGAGCGGGCAGCCTGCTATTCTTCCGACCTGCTCCTGCGCCAGTACAAAAGAGTCCGCAGTGAGAGGAAGAAAGAGAAAAAAACGTTCAGCTACCGGGATATCAAAAAGG
>CBJMC01400__coassemble_1382_pt1 | contig 14546 bp, 12 predicted proteins | sample CBJMC01400__metabat2_high_PE_029 | metagenome-assembled genome bin CBJMC01400 | reverse complement strand
GGCTGCCAAGCAGCCGCCTAAAAATGTCAAGGTACTCGCTATTTGGCGTTTACTTTGTTTTACATTGTGCTTTAAGATATTCTTTCAATAAGGTTTTCTCCTTGGCATTTTTGTAGATAAAAAGGGTACGGCGCTAACCGTACCCTGCTCTGGCGAACCAGAGTGACCTCGTCGGTCAAATTATCCTTTCATAGATGACCTCGTCGGTCAAAAAACACTACTTTAAGTGTGAAAGAACTTTTCAGAGGATATCTGTACCTCTTACTTGTATTATATACACTTTTTTGAAAAAATCCAGTGTTTTTTCAAATTTATCAGAAAGAAAAATTTTATACTATTTTGTCGGAACGAAGTAAATAAACTTTCTCTTGTGAGAATCCACATTTGGTGCTATTATAATAGACGTTCTGTTCGGAAAACGGACAGGGAAAGGAAACAAAAGAAACGTGACCTATAAAGAAGCAAGGGTATATTTGGACGAAATGTCGAAATACGGAAGTGTACTTGGCTTGGATACGATTCGGGGTCTGTTGCGGGAACTTGGAGATCCACAGAAGGATCTGAAGTTCATTCATATCGCAGGAACAAACGGAAAGGGATCTGTGCTCGCATACATTTCCACAATATTAAGCAGGGCAGGATACCGGACCGGGCGGTATGTCTCCCCCACAGTCGTTTCCTATCTGGAGCGGATCCAGATTGACGGTGCCTGGATACCGGAAGAGAGGTTCGCGGAACTGACAGAGAAAGTAAGAGATGCTATTGCCCGGATGGAAGCTGCGGGGGAGATGCTCCCCACGGTTTTCGAGACAGAGACGGCAATAGCTTTTTTATATTTTAAGGAGAGCGGCTGCGACTTTGTTGTACTGGAAGCAGGGCTCGGCGGGGCGATGGACGCCACGAATATCGTGGAGCAGACGGTCTGCGCCGTATTTGCCAGTATCAGCATGGACCATGTGGGCGTAATCGGAAATACGCTGGAAGAGATTGCAGAGAACAAGGCGGGGATCATCAAGCCGGGATGTGCAGTGGTGTCGGCCGGTCAGAAGCCGGAAGTAAGAGACATACTGAAAAGGCGTGCGGCAGAGCTTGGCTGTTCTTTTGCAGAGGCAGACCCGGAACAGATCCGTCTGTTGGAAGAAGATTATCACGGCAGCAGGTTCTCCTACCGGGATTTCGCAGACCTGTATACTCCCCTGGCCGGGCGGAATCAGACCGGCAACGCAGCGGCGGCGCTGGAGGCGGTGGCCGCGTTGAGAGAGAGGGGATACCGGATCGGTGACGGCGCGGTAAGGCAGGGATTTGCCGGCACATACTGGCCCGGGCGTTTTGAGTGCATTTCGGAACATCCGGTTTTCCTCCTTGATGGGGCGCACAACGAGGACGCGGCGCTGCGGCTGAGGGAAAATGTGGAGCAGTTTTTCCCGGAGCGGAAGCTCATTTTCATCATGGGCGTGTTCCGGGACAAGGATTACAGAAAAATCGCAGAGATCATGTGCCCCCTGGCCTCATCCGTCCATACGGTGGATCTGCCGGACAAAAAGCGGACGCTTCCGGCGGAAGTGCTTGCCCGGACGGCAGCAGATTTCTGTGAAAATGTGACGGCGGAGCCGGGGATTGACAAAGCGGTGGAATCGGCTCTCCGGGAAGCGGGAGAGGACGGAGTGATTCTGGCTTTCGGCTCGCTGTCTTATCTGGAACGGGTACGCCGTTTCGCATACAACCATATTAACCCGCCTGCCAGGCGCGAGGGAGGAGAAAAAGATGATCGATCATGAGAAGATAGAACAGGCGGTGCGTCTGCTTCTGGAAGGAATCGGGGAAGATGTTTCCCGGGAGGGGCTAAAAGACACTCCGGAGCGAATCGCCCGGATGTATGAGGAGATATACGGCGGGATGGAAGAGGATGCGGGAACTCATCTGGCAAAGACATTTTCTGTGGACAGCAGCGAGATGGTGATTGAGCGGGATATCACGTTCTATTCCACCTGTGAACACCACCTCCTTCCCTTCTACGGGAAAGCCCACATCGCCTATATTCCGGATGGAAAAGTCGTGGGACTGAGCAAACTGGCGCGGACCGTGGAGGTATTTGCCAGACGGCTGCAGCTTCAGGAGCAGCTTACCGGGCAGATTGCCGACGCGCTGATGGAGCATATGCAGCCAAAAGGCGCCCTGGTCATGATCGAGGCAGAGCATATGTGCATGACTATGCGGGGAATCAAAAAGCCCGGGAGCCAGACCGTGACGCTGGCGAGAAGAGGCGTGTTTGAGGAGGATCCGGCTTTGGAGGAGCGCTTTTTCCGGATGCTGGGACGATGACGGAGCGGATAGCGGAGGAGATGAAAGGACAGATGACAGAGCGGATAACGGGGCAGAAGCCAGGGCAGATGAAGCGGGTAAACGCGCTCCGGGCCCACCCTCTTTATCAGAAATATTACCGGGAACTGGAAGAACTGGAGAAAGACCGGATTTTCTGCAGACACCAGATGCCCCATCTGCTCGATGTGGCGCGGATCGCCTGGATACTGAATCTGGAGAGGGGGCTCGGCTTTGACCGGGAAGTAGTCTACGCCGCGGCGGTGCTCCACGATATCGGGAAAGCGCTCCAGTACACGGAGAAGATCCCCCATGAGAAAGCAGGAGAGGAGATCGCTGCACAGATTCTCGGAGACCTCCCGGAAGAACTGGCATTTTCAGAGGAGGAAAAGCAGATGATCCTCCGGGCGATCGCGGGACACCGCAGATGGCGGGAGGACATGGAGCTCCTGGAAAGCCTGCTCTATGAGAGTGACAAGCGCTCAAGGCAGTGCTTTGCCTGTCCGGCAGAGAGCGAATGTGACTGGAGCCCGGAGAAGAAGAATCTGGAGATAGATATTTAGAATCAGAACAGAATGTGAATCAGACAGGAGAATGGCATGATTATCGGAGGCAGAAATTTTGACACAGAACATAACACATACATTATGGGAATTCTCAATGTAACTCCCGACTCTTTTTCCGACGGGGGACATTACAACCGTCTGGACCGGGCGCTGGCCCATGCAGAGCAGATGGCCAGAGAGGGCGCGGACCTGATCGACGTGGGCGGCGAGTCTACAAGACCCGGACATGTCCGGATTTCCGATGAGGAGGAGATTGAGCGCATCGTGCCGGTGGTGGAGGCGCTGAAACGGGAGTTTGACCTGCCGGTTTCCATCGACACGTACAAAAGCCGGGTGGCGGAGGCTGCCATCCGTGCAGGCGCGGATCTGGTCAACGACATCTGGGGGTTGAAGTACGACAAAGAGATGGGGGCGCTCATCGCACGGACCGGCACGGCGTGCTGTCTGATGCACAACCGGAAGGATGACCGGTACGTGGATTTTCTTGCAGATTTCCTGGAAGATATGCGTGAGACGGTGAGGATTGCCCGGAAAGCAGGAATCCCGGATGACAGGATTATCCTGGATCCGGGAGTTGGATTTGCCAAGAGTTACGAGCAGAACCTGGAGAGTATCAGCCGTCTGGAGATAATGGGAGAACTGGGATATCCGGTTCTTCTGGGAACGTCGCGGAAATCCGTAATCGGACTGACCCTGGACCTGCCGGCGGACCAGAGAGAAGAGGGGACGGTTGTCACCACCGTGTACGGCGTGCAGAAGGGCTGCGCCTTTGTGCGGGTTCACGACGTGGAGAAGAACAGGAGAGCCATACAGATGACCCGTGCCCTGATGAGAAGACATGCGGTATAAGGAAAGGCGGAAGAAGATGACATTTGAATCAATGAAACCGGATGAGATCCGGATTGAAGATCTGGAAGTATTTGCGAACCACGGGGTGTTCCCGGAGGAGAATACCCTGGGACAGAAGTTCCTTGTCTCTGCGGTGCTCTATACAGACACGAGAAATGCGGGAAAGACGGACGACCTGACCGCCTCCATCCACTACGGGGAGGCAAGCGTGTTTATGGAAAATTTCCTGCGCACCCATACATTCCGGCTGCTGGAACGGGCGGCGGAAGCGCTTGCAGAGGAGATGCTTCTGGGAATTCCCCTGCTTGAGAAGGTTTCTCTGGAGATCAAAAAGCCGTGGGCGCCCATCGGCCTGCCCCTGAAGACGGTGAGCGTGAAGATTGAGAGAGAATGGCACACCGCATATATTGCCCTGGGTTCCAACATGGGGGACCGGGAGAGGTATCTCTCGGACGCCGTGGACGCCCTGGGAGAGATCAGAGGGTGCAGGGTGGAGAAGGTTTCATCTTTTATCGAGACGCCTCCTTACGGGGTGACGGACCAGGCGGATTTTCTGAACGGCTGCCTGGAGCTTCGGACTCTTCTGTATCCCCGGGAACTTCTCGATGAGCTCCACCGGATTGAAGCGCAGGCGGGAAGAGAGCGGATTGTCCACTGGGGCCCCCGGACTCTGGATCTGGATATTATCTTTTATGATGACCTGGTAATCCAGGAGGAAGACTTCTGCGTACCCCATGTGGAGATGCAGAAGCGGGAGTTCGTGCTCGCGCCTCTCGCTGAGATTGCGCCTTATAAGCGCCATCCGGTATACGGGAAGACAGTAAAAGAACTGCTGGCGGATCTTACGCGCAGCAGTTCCTGAGAAGCAGGGCGGTTAAAGCAGTTCTTCAAATGTGTCGTAGAAAGTGGGGTAGGACACATCCACACAGTGGCTGTCCAGAATCTTTGTGTTGCCCTCCGCAACCAGGGCGGCGATGCTGAATGCCATGGCGATCCGGTGATCCAGCAGGGTGTGGATGGACGCCCCTTTTAATTTTCCTCCGGTGATGATCATGCCGTCGGAAGTGGGCTCTGCCTTGCAGCCCATGGCTTTCAGGTTGTCGGTCACAGTCTCGATCCGGTCCGTCTCCTTGACCTTGAGCTCGGCAGCGTCGCGGATGACCGTCTGTCCCTCCGCCACTGCCGCCATGACGGCGATGACCGGAATCTCGTCGATGAGGGTGGGAATGATGTCGCCCTCGATGGTGGTGCCGTGGAGCCTGCTTGTCCGCACGAGAATGTCGGCGATCTTTTCCCCGCCTTCCGTTCTTTGATTCAGAAGGGTGATGTCTCCGCCCATATCTTCACAGACTCTTAAGATTCCCGCACGGGTCGGATTAATCCCCACATTTTCAATGAGAATCTCCGAATCCGGGACGATCAGCCCGGCTGCGATAAAGTAAGCCGCAGAGGAGATGTCACCGGGAACGGTGATCTTCTGGCCGTACAGCTCCTTTCCGGGACGGATGGAGGCTGTTGCCTTTGTACTGTTCAGATCGTGGGTGGTGCGGATGTCCGCCCCGAATTCCCGGAGCATCAGTTCGGTGTGGTTCCGGGAGAGGCTTGGTTCCGTCACGGAAGTCTCCCCTTCCGCATAGAGTCCCGCCAGCAGGATGCAGGATTTGACCTGGGCGCTGGCCACCGGGGAATCGTAGTGGATGCCGTGCAGTTTCCCCGGGGTAATGTACAGCGGGGCGCAGCCGTTTCTCAGAATGCTGGAAATGTTGGCGCCCATCTGGGTCAGGGGTGTCATGATCCGCTTCATGGGCCGGGAGTTGAGAGATTCATCCCCGGACAGTTTGGAGTCAAAGGGCTGCCCGGCAAGGATACCGGAGAGCAGGCGGGTAGTTGTGCCGCTGTTCCCCACGTCCAGAATGTCTGTGGGGGCACTCAGACCGTGAAGTCCTTTCCCGTGGATGGTGACGGTGTTCCCTTCCTCCTCGATGTCGATGCCCAGCGTCCGGAAGCACCGGATGGTGGCGAGGCAGTCAGCCCCGTTCAGAAAATTGTCCGCTACCGTGGTGCCGCTGGCGATGGAGCCGAACATGACACAGCGGTGGGAGATGGATTTATCTCCGGGGATGCGGACCTTTCCTTTTAATCCTGTTATACTGCATAATTCCATGGCAAGTGATCCTTTCTCGTGTAAAATATGATGACTACTCTTTTATTTCTGTTTCTTCCGGAGACGCCTGCGTCAGATTTCGTAGACGATATACCGGTATTTCCTCAGGAGAGCGGCAGCTTTCACAGAGGAAGATTCATCGTAGAATTCAATGCGCAGTACGCCTTCCTCGAATTCCCGGTTGTGGATGATTCCGATATTTTTAATGCTGATGCCGCTGCTCGCCAGGATAGTGGCGATAGTAGCGATCCCGCCCGCTTCGTCGATGATATCGCAGTAGAGGGCGAACTGTTTCTTGATCGGGCCGGCGGAGCTGTTGGGCATGGAATCCCGGTAGTCTTTGGATTCCTCAAACATGGTGTAGAGCCCTTCCTCGCTTCCGGAATCGATCAGCGATTTCGCCCGCCCGAGAGCATCGATGTAGTTCCCGAGAATCCGGGAAATATTGTCCCGGTTTTTTAGACAGATCTGCTGCCACATGACCGGAGAGGAGGAAGCGATTCTCGTGATGTCCTTGAATCCCCCGGCAGCCAGCGCCTTCATGAGTTCGTCTTCCGTGTCCGTATCGTGGACGAAGTTGACAAGCACGGAGGCGATGATATGGGGGAGATGGCTGATGGTACCGGTGATCCGGTCATGCTCCCGGTAGTCCAGGATGACGGGGAGCGCCTTTAAAGCCTCCACAAAATTTCTGTATTTTTCCACCTTTTCATCTGACACCTTTGCGGAAGGTGTGAGGATATAGTAGGCGTTTTCGATCAGATGGGCTTTGGAATTGACAAAGCCGCTTTTCTCCGAACCCGCCATGGGGTGGCCGCCGATAAAGTTCTCCTCCATGCCGAGAGCGATAACCTCCTCGTGGATGGAGGTCTTCACGCTGCCCACGTCGGTCAGAATACAGTCCTGGTCAATCATGTTTTTCAACTGTGAGAGATAGGCTGTATTATAGGAAACCGGGGCGCACAGGAAAATGTAGTCACATCCCCGGAAATTGTCGTCGATGGAAGAGCATGCGGTGTGGATCGTTCCCTCCTGAACGGCCAGTGCCAGCGTCTCCCTGTTTTTGTCGAATGCAAGTATCTCATAGTCGGGAAAATACCGGCGGACCGCCTTGGCGATGGAACCGCCGATGAGCCCCAGACCGATAAATCCGATTTTTCTGTTACCCATAATCTGTCTTTTGTTCCTTTCCTGCCCTGCCCTGTGGCAGGACTTTGTACCCAGAAGTATTTTAGCATTGCAGATTATAAAAGTAAACACCAACAAAATATATAAAATGGTTGTAATTCTGACGGAATTTTAGTACAATATACCCATGGTGCGCATGTTCTTTTTTATAGAATGTGTACAGATTAACTACATATCAAGGAGGCAGCAGCATGAAGGTTTACAGAACAGACGAAATCAGAAACGTGGTATTGCTCGGACATGGCGGAAGCGGAAAGACCAGCCTGGTCGAGGCAATGCTGTATGTATCAGGAGCAACCAGCCGCATGGGGAAGGTCTCAGAGTCCAACACAGTGAGCGATTTTGATAAAGAGGAGCAGAAACGCGGATTCTCAATCAGCACAAGCCTGGTGCCGATCGAGTGGGAGAAGGCAAAGATTAATGTTCTGGATACGCCGGGATATTTCGACTTTGTCGGAGAGGTGGAAGAGGCGGTCAGCGCCGCTGACGCTGCCGTTATCGTCGTTTCCGGAAAGGCGGGCGTCCAGGTGGGAACGGAGAAGGCATGGGAACTCTGCGACAAATATCATCTTCCGAGAATGGTCTATGTGACGGAGATGGATGTGGACGATGCCAGCTTCCGCCAGGTGGTGGAGGATCTGACAGCCAGATACGGCAAGAAGATCGCGCCTCATTTCCAGCCTATCCGTGAGAACGAGAAACTGGTAGGATATATCAACGTTATCAAGAATGCAGGCCGCAGGTATACGGGCATCGGCCAGAGAGAAGAGTGCGAGATCCCGGATTACTGTCTGCCGAACCTGCAGATCTTAAGGGACTCCCTGATGGAAGCCGTAGCTGAGACAAGCGAGGAGTTCATGGAGCGCTACTTCAACGGAGAAGAGTTCTCGGTGGAGGAGATCCGTGCAGCGATGCGTACCGAAGTGATGGACGGCGACATCGTTCCGGTGGCGATGGGCTCCAATATTCAGGCGCAGGGCGTTGCCAATCTTCTTTCAGATATCGTAAGATTTTTCCCAAGCCCGGACAAGAGACCGTGCGCAGGGCTGAACCGGACGACAAACGAGATCTTTGAGGCGAACTACGATTTCTCAAAGGCAAAGAGCGCATATGTATTTAAGACCATGGTGGACCCGTTTATCGGAAAATATTCCTTTATTAAGGTGTGCTCCGGTGTTCTCAAAGGGGATGATGTCCTCTACAATGCAGATACGGACGCAGAGGAGAAGCCGGGCAAGCTCTACACCATGTGCGGAAACAAGCCGTCCGAAGTATCCGAGCTCTTTGCGGGAGATATCGGGGCTGTGGCGAAGCTTGCCAACACACGTACAGGAGATACGCTCTCCACAAAGGCAACGCAGATCTCCTATGCGAGAACGGATTATTCGGTTCCGTATACCTATATGAGATACCGTGTGAAGAACAAGGGGGACGAGGATAAGGTTTCCCAGGCACTGGCAAGGATGACGGCGGAGGATATGACGCTTAAGGCGGTCAATGACAGTGAGAACCGCCAGACGCTGCTCTACGGCATGGGCGACCAGCATCTGGAGATTACAGCCAGCAAGATTGCGGCAAGATATAAGGTGGAAATTACCCTGGAGACGCCGAAGGTGGCGTTCCGTGAGACGATCCGCAAGAATTCGGATGTGGACAGCAAGTATAAGAAACAGTCCGGCGGACACGGACAGTACGGCCATGTGAAGATGCGCTTCGAGCCATCCGGAGATCTTGAGACTCCGTTTGTATTCGAAGAGTGCGTTGTGGGCGGCGCGGTTCCGAAGAACTACTTCCCGGCAGTGGAGAAGGGGCTTCAGGAATCTGTGGTGAAAGGACCTCTGGCAGGATATCCGGTTGTGGGCGTGAAGGCAACACTGTACGACGGCTCCTACCATCCGGTAGATTCCTCGGAGATGGCGTTCAAGACCGCTACGATCCAGGCGTTCAAGAAGGGATTCATGGAGGCGTCACCGGTTCTCCTCGAGCCAATCGCTTCCCTGAAAGTCACTGTGCCGGACGATTATACCGGTGATGTCATGGGAGATCTGAACAAGAGACGGGGGCGTGTGCTCGGCATGACTCCGGTGGCAGGCGGCAGACAGGTGATCGAGGCGGATATCCCGATGACCGGACTGTTCGGATACTGTACGGTTCTCCGCTCCATGACCGGCGGCCGGGGCACCTACGAGTACAAGTTCGCAAGATACGAGCAGGCTCCGTCTGACGTACAGGAAAAAGAGATCGCGGCAAGGGCGGCAGAAGAGTAAATTAACATCAGAAGAGCAGGGGCGGCACAGCCGGATAAGCCCCTGCTTTCTTTGTGCTAAGATAGTGTAAAGACTGTTGAGGTTTGCATATAAAGGTGCTATAATTGCTCTGCCGTTCCATGGCGGCGAATATACTATCAAGACGACACAGAGGGAAAAAAGATGAAAATTGTTATTATTGGAGACGGAAAGGTGGGCTATAAACTTGCCCGGCAGCTTTCCGTCGAAAATTATGATGTGGTAATGATCGATAACAATGAGAAGAAACTGAGATTTGCCGTAGACAGGCTGGATATCGCCTGCGTGCCCGGCGACGGCGTGGACGCCGAGGTACAGAAACAGGCGGATGTTCCCCACGCGGACCTGGTCATTGCCTGTACATCAGCGGATGAGTGCAATATGCTGAGCTGCCTGATTGCCAGAAGGCTTGGGGCGAGACATACCATAGCGCGTGTCCGCAATCCGATCTACTTTAGACAGATCGGTCTTCTTAAGGAAGATCTGCATCTGAGCATGGCGGTGAATCCGGAGCTGATTGTGGCAGATGAGACCAGCAGGATTCTCCTTTTCCCGGATGCAAGCAAGATCGAGACGTTTGTCAAAGGACGGGTGGAACTGCTTGAGTTCCCTATTCCGAAAGGAAGCCGCCTGGTGGGAACTTCCCTGGCGGAACTGTACCGCCGTTACCAGATACAGGTGCTTGTCTGCGCGGTAGAACATGGCGATGACGTCCTGATTCCGGACGGATATTATGTGCTCCGGGAGGGGGACCGTCTTCATATTGCAGCGTCCCACCGGGATGTGAAACCGTTCTTCAAGATGTTCGGAAACCACAGGGAGAAGATCCGCAACGTTATCATATGCGGCGGAGGAAGAGTGGGGTATTACCTGGCGGCACAGCTCTGCTCTCTGGGTATGGTTGTGAAAGTTGTGGAAAAAAACGAGGCCAGATGTGAAGAACTTTCCGAGCTCCTTCCGAAGGCGGACATTATCAACGGGGATGCCACGGACCATGACCTGCTGATCGAGGAAGGAATCGAGGAGGCGGACGCGTTTGTTGCCCTGACCGGTATGGACGAGGAGAATATCATTGTCTCCCTTTTCGCAAAGAAACAGGGAGTGGGAAAGATTATAACCAAGGTAAACGAGGACAGACGGGTTTCCATGGTGGAAGAATTCGGACTGGACAGTATTGTTTCTGCAAAGGCTGCTACGGCGGACGCAATTTTGAGCTATGTCAGGGCGCGGAACAATTCCCGGGGAAGTGCAAATGTGGAGACCATGTACCAGCTTGTGGATGACAAGGTGGAGGCTCTCGAGTTTATTGTGAAGTCGGAGACGGACTACACCGGTATCCCGCTGAAAGATCTTCCGCTGAGATCCAATAACCTGATCGCCTGCATTGCACGGAAGCACAAAATCATCATCCCCAATGGTGATGACAGTATCCAGGTGGGCGACAGTGTGATCGTGGTTACCATGGAAAAGCAGATCGAGGATATCGAAGATATTTTGATGCAGGGACGGGATAACAGATGAATAAGAGAATGATAGTCTACATTTTGGGAAAGATGCTTGGCGTGGAGGGGGCTCTGCTCCTGATTCCGGCGCTGGTGTCTTTCATTTACGGGGAGCGGAGCGGAATCTCCTTCCTCATTGTGGCGGCCGTTCTGGGTGTGATTTTTCTCCTGTTCGGAAGAAAAAGACCGGAGGGCAAACGGATCTACGGCAAGGAAGGATTTGTCATTGTAGGGCTTGCCTGGATCCTCTGGTCGCTGTTCGGCGCACTGCCGTTTTTTATCTCCGGGAGCATTCCGGACTATGTGGACGCGTTTTTTGAGACCGTGTCCGGATTTACGACCACCGGTTCCACGATCCTTCAGGATATCGAGGCCCTGCCCATGGGCATGAATTTCTGGCGGTGTCTGACCCACTGGATCGGCGGAATGGGGGTTCTCGTGTTCGTCCTGATGATCACCTCCCTGGACGATGAGTATTCCATGCCGCTGATGCGTGCGGAGGTGCCGGGACCGGAGGCGGATAAACTGGTGCCGAAGGCAAGGCATACGGCAAAGATTCTCTATGAGATGTATTTCGTGCTCACCGCAGTGGAGGTGGTGCTGCTGATGTTCGGCGGGATGAATCTTTATGACGCCCTCGTCCACTCCTTCAGTACAGCGGGAACGGGAGGATTTTCCAACCGGAACGCCAGCGTCAGCTTCTATGACAGCGCCTACATAGACGGAGTGATCACGGTATTCATGATTCTCTTCGGCGTGAATTTCAATCTCTATTTCCTGATCCTGATCAAGGACTGGAAGAGTGCGCTGAAGAACGAGGAACTGCGGGCCTATCTGGGGATTATCGCCGCCTCGATTGCGGTGATTACCGTCAATATCCTCAGTATATACGGAAACGTCCTCCATGCTTTCCGGTATGCCTCCTTCCAGGTGGCGTCGGTTATTACGACTACCGGTTTCTACACGGCGGACTATGAACTCTGGCCGGAGCTTTCGAAGACGGTCCTGCTTGTGATTATGTTTATCGGGACCTGTGCGGGATCGACCGGAGGCGGTATCAAAGTGTGCAGATTTGTGATCCTCTGCAAGACCATCCGCCAGGAGGTGAAGAAGATCCTTCACCCGAATCTGGTTACCGTTGTGAAAATGAACGGGAAAAAAGTCAGCAGGGAGACTCTGCAGGGAGTAAATGTCTATTTTGCGGCATATATTTTCATTCTTGCCGCATCCGTGCTCCTGGTTTCACTGGATAATTTTGATTTTGCCACATCTTTCAGCGGTGTCCTGACAACAATAAATAACGTGGGACCGGGAATTTCGAAAGTTGGACCGGTGGAGAACTTCCATATGTTCTCCAATCTGTCAAAGATCGTGTTCAGCTTTGATATGCTGGCGGGACGACTGGAGATCATCCCGTATCTGCTTCTGCTCTCACCGGATCTTTGGAGAAGGAGATTTTAATTGATGAGAAAACTGAAAATGAAGATTCTGGCTGCCCTGATTGTTCTTGCGGTACTGGGCATCTACTACTATGTGGCTCTGCCTGCGCTGAATATCCATTCCACGCAGTTCTGGGTATTCCTGATCGTGGTGATCGTTCTGGCGGCAGCCCTGTTTATCAAGAAAAAGGACTTAAGCCCCAGTGAGCTGAAACAGTCCACGGGACTTAAGGTCATTCTGGGAATTCTGGCAGTTGTTGTGGTTGTGTACCTGGGAGGAACGCTTCTGTCATCTCCTGTTGTGAACGCGGATAAATATCAGAAATTAATGACAGTGGAGAACGGGGAGTTTGCCGAGGATATCGAGGAGCTTTCCTTTGACCAGATTCCTCTTCTGGACCGGGATTCTGCTACGCTTCTGGGAAACAGGGAGATGGGGAGCATGGTGGATATGGTATCCCAGTTCGAAGTGGATGAGCTGTACTCCCAGATCAATTACCAGAACCGTCCGGTAAGGGTCTCTCCTCTGAAATACGCCAGCCTGATCAAGTGGTTTACCAATCAGGGAGAGGGAATCCCGGCATATATCAAGATCGATATGGCCACTCAGGACACAGAGCTGGTCAAACTGGATGAAGGAATGAAATATACGGCGAGCGACCATTTTAACCGCAATATTTACCGGCATCTCAGATTCCGCTATCCCACCTACATTTTTAATGATTTGAGTTTCGAGGTGGATGACGAGGGGACGCCATACTGGATCTGCCCGGTGAAGAAGTTCAATATCGGGCTGTTCGGCGGTGTGACCATCGGGCGGGTGGTGCTCTGCAACGCCATTACCGGCGAGACGACAGACTATGCCATTGAGGATGCGCCCCAGTGGATTGACCGGGCGTATTCGGCAGATCTACTTGTGGAACTCTATGATTATTACGGTGCTCTCAAACACGGGTTCCTGAACAGCGTGCTGGGGCAGAAGGACTGCCTGCAGACAACGGAAGGATACAATTACCTTGCCATTGATGATGATGTGTGGGTGTATACCGGCGTGACGTCCATCACGGCAGACCAGTCCAATGTGGGATTCGTCCTGATGAACCAGAGAACCATGGAGACGAAGTTCTACGAGGTGGAAGGTGCTACGGAGGCGTCCGCCATGTCCTCGGCAGAGGGGCAGGTGCAGCATCTGCACTATACGGCTACATTCCCCCTGCTTCTGAATATCTCCGGAGAGCCCACATACTTTATTGCCCTCAAGGATGACGCCGGCCTGGTGAAGATGTACGCCATGGTCAATGTACAGAAATACCAGATTGTTGCAGTCGGTGACACAGTGAGCGCATGCGAGGCTTCCTACACGAATCTGATGTACGAGAACGGCATCCAGGAAGTGGAGGAGGATACCAGAGAGGTGCAGACGGTAACGGGAGCTGTGACAAAGATTGCCCAGAGCGTCGTGGACGGCAATTCCCATTTCTATCTCATGGTGGAAGGTTCCGATGATATCTTTGATGTCCCGGTGACGGAGTTTATCGACATTATCCGCTATGATGTGGGCGATGTGCTGACGATTGAGTACAGAAAAGGCGAGCAGACCAACACAGTTGTCTCTGTGAAGCCGGGAACTGTGCAGACGGAATAAGAAAAGAAGGGTGCGCCGCGCGGAGGAAAAACCTGCGTGCGGCGCACCCTTCTTTTTTCGCTGTTCTGCAGCCTGTGTTATCCGGCTGTTCCTGTTCGGACAGATTCAGACAGAAAGCAGAGACTCTCAGCTGATAACGTTGTAAACACCGGAGTCTATATCGGGAATATCTTTCTTTTCAGCGCTGATGCTGAGGAAGAAATCAATATTGTTTTCGGTGGAAATTTTGTTCAGCTTCTGGAGGAAAACAGGAAGGCTCTCAAGAGTGATATTTGCCTGTTTTAATACGCTGTCGATAAATACGGCTTCGATATCGTGGTTGCCGGCTGCCATGCCGTAAAGAAATCCTATGAATTCCTCAAGAGTGAGGATGTCCGGGTAATCAGCCATACGGATGACGCGGATATTAAAATCTACCGTGTATGTATCCTTGTGGCTCTTTTTGATAAATACGACGTTTCCGTTGGAAGTTTTCACCTTCTCGTTAGCAAGATCGATCATCTGCTGTGTTTTTCTGCTGCCTCTCGGGCCTGTGATTAAATTTACCATGGCGAATCTCTCCTTTATGTAAGTATTGTTTGAGACTTTC
>CBJMC01400__coassemble_1355_pt1 | contig 14866 bp, 11 predicted proteins | sample CBJMC01400__metabat2_high_PE_029 | metagenome-assembled genome bin CBJMC01400 | reverse complement strand
GCTTATGGAGGGAAAACGCTATGAGTAAACTTCTCCCCTATGAAACAATCGTCAAAGCCTATGAGGGCGACCCGGACGCAATCGACACCGTTCTTTCCCACTATGCCGGATATATCCGCTACTTTTCCAAGCGGAATTTCCTGGCTTTTATCTTCGTACTTTTGGCAGCATCGCAGCTAATCATCTACTTCTTCTGCAGGGAAAGTAAAATGTTTTTTATCGTTCTTGGCGGCATTTGTGCCATTCCAAACGCGTTGATCGCGGTTGTTAGAACTTACATTGCGCCGGACACCATCGACTATACCCGTTATAAGACCGGCAAGGACTGCTCCGGTATTTTCTATTCCCTCCAGTCCTTTATCAACAAGGCGTTAAACGGTGTAGTAGGCTCCATTACCCTGTTCATTCTGGCGTTAGGCGGCTGGCAGGAAGTGGTGGGCGACAGCTTTGCGGACCTTGCGACTCAGGGCGTGACCCAGACCCCCCAGGCGTTAGTCACCCTGTGGGTGTTGGGCTATCTGATTCCTGCCATTGGCTTTGTTATCGCCGCCGTGCTGCTGTACGCTTTCTACAACCTGAAAGATAAAGATGCTGCCCTGATGGCACAGTGTAACGCCGGCAAGATCACCCGTGAGGAGTGCGAAAGCCGCCTGTCAAGAAAATACTAAGGAGGCTGCAATATGGCAGATTTTAAATTGGAGTCATGGGAGCGGGAACCCCTTTGGCTGAAACTGATTACTCCATTTCTTAAGAAAAAACGTTTCCCGGAGCTGCCGGAGAAGCCGGAGACTGGAAAGTGGTACCGCATTTACCCGGAAGGATGCGTCGCAGCCAACGGTGAACGTACTCATGCGAATTTTTTCCTTGGAACGGAGAATCATCTGCTCGTGTTTTTTCAGGGCGGCGGTGTATCCTGGAACGAATATACAGCAGCCAGACCTGCTTCTCTGTACAGCAAAAACATGGCAGAAGGCTTTTACATGATCCATGTGGATCTGTTTTCAGACCTTAGCCTGAACAAAGGCATTTTGGAAGACAGTGAAAGAAATTCATTCCGGGGCTGGTCAAAGCTGGTTCTTCCTTATAACACTGGGGATTTCCACAGCGGTTGTGGGGATTTCCCATACACAGCATTGGATGGGAGCAGGAGGATCCTGCACCACCACGGCTATCGGAATTACCGCAAGGTAATGGAAACAGTGACGCAATTTGTTACAGCTCCGGATAGACTACTAATCAGCGGCTGCAGCGGTGGAGGATTCGGCACGGCGCTGCTGGCGGATGATCTGATTGGCTTGTATCCAAACTGTGGAAATGTGGTCACCCTTGTGGACAGTGGCTTTTTGCTACTGAAGAATTGGGATTCTGTTGCAAAAGATGTGTGGCAGGCACCGAAAGAAATCGCGGACAGAATCCATAGCGATAATATTACCTTGGACGCACTGACGGCCCTGCACGAAAAGCGGGGCGAACGGGTCAAAATTCTGTTTTCCTGTTCCGTTCGGGACGCTGCTCTGGCTCGTATGCAATACTACATTGATCATGGTAATTTTTCCTTTTCAAAGGAAGCCGGTATGGTTGCCCAGAAGAATTTGCAGCAGATGTGTGACGCTCTCCGCAAGTACATCCCCGGAGTTGGACTGTTTGTTTTCGATACGCCGGACAAGCAACACGCCAAGGAAGTGCTTACCATCCATTGCATTATAGGAGATAAAACCGTCTATGAATACTCTGTGGAGGGTACTACTGCTATGGAATGGATCAAACAGGCCACCTCGGGAAATATACAGCAGATCGGTCTGGATCTGCTGAAAGAATAGGTGAGAGCACCGTGTGTTTGGTGACCGGATGTGATTCTGTCCCATGGTCATATGAAAGCAGATTGAAATAAGGAGAGGAAATCAAATGAACTTTGAAGAAATTCGCAATCGAATCGCGTCTACACATATTGAGGCAGGCGACATCACAGATATTGAATGGGTGGAAGAAGGCCAAAACATGGCGGTTCCCGGACTGCCTATCGGCTCTGCCCCGGAGCATATCAAAGTTTGTGTGACCTGCAAGCCGGAGGAAGGCAGCAATATTCGAATTGAGGTATGGCTGCCCACTAAGGAATGGAACGGTGACTTTATAGGTACCGGAAATGGCGGTGCCGCCGGAATGCTGGTTCCCTTTGTGATGGTAGGTCCGCTGAAGTTGGGCTTTGCGGTTGCCAACACGGATATGGGAACCTCCGCTAGACCAGACTGTGGTATCGGCAACAAGGCTGTTTGGAGGGATTTTGGCTACCGAGCTACCCACCTAATGACTGTAGCAGCCAAGGCAATTATCGAAAGCTACTATGGTGTGCCGCCAAAATATTCTTACTTTAGCGGTTGCTCCACTGGCGGTCAGCAGGCGCTGATGGAGGCGCAGCGGTATCCCGAGGATTACGATGGTATCCTTGCAAGTGCTCCTGCCTACGATAGAACCAATCTGCATATGGGATTTTTATGGGATTGGATTGCTGTCAACGCCGGTAAAACGGGAATGTTCACTGTTGAAGATGAGGTGAAGCTGGTAAAAGCAATCCTCGATCAGTGCGGAGAGGAAGGGGGCCGCCAACCGGGTGATGATTTTATGTATCATCCCCATCAGATTAAGATGACACCGCAGGTGCTTGTGGAAGCCGGATTAAACAACGAACAAATCGAGGCCTTAATGAAAATTTATGCCGGTGCCATGGATCCGGAAACAGGCGAACGTATTTATGAGTCAACCGTGGTGCCTGGCAGCGAAAATTGCGACATGGGTCTGGTTCACCGTTGCGAGCATCCACAGTTTTCCGATGCGTACTTCTATATTTTTCGATGGCTCTTTGGCGCGGATTTTGACTTTACGAAGTTTGATTTCCACAGGGACGCAGAGCGAATCCACAAGGAATTGGACGAGTATCTGAATGCAAATAATACAGACCTTTCTGCCTTCCGGGATCGGGGCGGCAAGCTGCTCTTGATTCACGGTACAGCAGATCCCATCATTCCCTACACCAGCTCTATTCGTTACTACCGGTAGATCGTATCTGCCGCTACCTTGACACCATTTCCTCTGTCGGCATAGCCAACACATTCATCCAATACGATCTTTCCGCCCTGTCTTACCCGAAGCGCCAGGCCGGGCAGCATCTCTTCTGCCACCAGCTTCTTCATCTCCTGTAATACGATCCCACTCATAATCAATGCTCCTTTCTTCTACCAAAGAACCGGTACACGACCCGGTCAACGGATCGCTGCCATCACGGTGCCAGTTCCTCTCCGTTTACCCGGACTTTCCATCCAGTCAATTCAAACGGCAATCGATACTCCGCTTTCCACCCGTCCGGAAGCAGAAGCATCATATCCAGTTCATGCTCCTCATAATCCGCATACCACCGCAGGAAAAAATCACCATCCTCACAGCCCGCCGATCCAGAAGCCCATGTTAAACCACAAGGATGAGGCGATATGGTGATGGTTTTGCTTCGCTGCCGGGCTTCTCCCAGACCCAGTATGAGCTGTGTCATCATTGCTCCCACGCAGGCATTAAAACCATGACAGCCCGAATCCTCCTGAATGGATTCAAACAACGTACCCGGGCCGATCCGAAGTTCTTCCAGATAGAGCGCCTTCCACTCCCGAACCAAGGTGTCTACCTTTCCCATCTCTGCCAACACCGCAAACCGGATCATCAGACCGATGAAAAGGTTTGACTTTCCGATATTCGGATCGGAACGATGTATCGGTGCCGGTCCCATCTGCTCCACAAAGCGGTGCAAAAATGCGCGGTCCTCTTTGTGATATCCGGAAAAGATCTCCAGAGCGATCCCGCTCTCTGTCCGACAGGTGCCGCTTTTTAGCTGCACCCTTTGCTCGTTCTCCTCCCATTTGACACTGTCTCCCGCATTCTGCTGAAGGGTCATCAGCACCGCATGCATCTCTTCGGCTGCCTGTCTCCAGTCCAGCCGATCATACAATTCCGCCATTTTGCGGAGCATGTCCACTGCCAGACAGTTGTTTGGGACCGAGATCGGACCAATCGCAAAGCTTTCATTCGACAACGACCAATCCACAAATTGGCTTCCGATATCCTCCAACAATCCACTTTTACCTCGCAGCGTTATCAGATGATCCAGCAATATGGACACACGTTCTTCCCACTGCCGAATCAGCTTCCGATCACCGGATCGTTCAAAAAACTCATACAATTCCTCTAAGAGCCAAAAGGACCAGTTTCGGATCCCAGGTTCGTTTCGGGGTTCATGTACGCCCGGGTACACTTCCGGAAAGAAATGGTCTTGATAGTCTTCTGCTCCCGTCAGCATGAAATTCTCGATAAAATCCCGCTCCACCGAAAGGTCTCCAAACATCTGCCAGGCACCCCTGGCTGTAAAGTAGGAATCACAGAGCCAGCCGCCTCGCTCCCGCTCCGGACAGTCCATAAAGATATCCAGGGTATTTAAACGCAGTGTCCTTCTTGCCGCATCATATATGCGGTTCAGATCATTATCACTGCAACGGAAATCATATTTTTCGGTATCCGGATACGAATAATCCAGGAGAACCGGAGAGATCAATACGACCTCGCCGGCTGTGCGAACGATCATTTTCACATAGCGGACTAATTTCGGTTCAAACGTAGTCAGATGATAACTTCCCGGCTGCAGATGATATCGGGTAACATAGGTATTCCCCTCCAGCATGCCGGCTTCATTCAACACATCCGAATTCAGCACATCCAGTACACAGGAACAGCTTACGGTCACTGAAAAATCCAAAAATCCCACTTCGGATTCGTTTCTTTCCCACATCACACCCATATCCCCATGGCCTGGCACCATATGGACACGCTGTCGGCCGGAATCGGATAAGAGTTCCCTCTGATACTTGCCCGTAAACGGAGCATCTTCCTCCGCCATCAATTCTTCCACAAAGACGTTCTCTTCCGGAATCTGAGCATACCAACGGGCATTCACGGCTTTCGCGATCAGAGTGGTACGATGGACTTTTAGCGATCCGGTCTGCCGCATATCCATCAAAGAAGTCAAGGTAGGAAACGGGATCGCATGATAAGTCGGATAAGGCGCACGCCGGATCAAATAGAAGGGTTCCTCCGCCACCAGTACCGGCGTTTCCATCAGTTCCTGCACTCTCCAGTCAAAGCTTTCCGGCGTCAAGTCATAATATTCCACGATCCCGCGGCTGTGACTCATGGTTTCCACACAGGATCTGCGTTCTGTCAGCTCTCTGCAGGTCCAGCCTGGCTGCCCTGTGGCTGTCAGGACATCACCCTCTTCATCCAGGATCTCCATGGTAAGCATTCCCAGCTCCATCGTACAGTCATTACAGTACTTCTTCGGCTTATCGTATGCTGCCACCTCGACGGCGATATGGCAGCCTCCCTTCATCTCCACCGAAAACTCATCCACGCGGCAATACCCTTCTGCTGTCCTGGCTGGTCCATGAGCAATCATTTTGCCATCCAGGTACAGACGATAATAAGACCTGGCCGCAATGCGAAAAGAAGCCTTTCCTTCTCTCTTTCGATCTACATATGTATGAAATCCAACAAATTGATTATAAGACTCCTTCAAATCCTCTCCCCATATTGCTCTCGCCTGTAAAAAACAAAATTCCTGTTCTCTTACCATCATACGATCAATCGGCATCTTCATGCCATTCTCCTTTCCCATGTGTGTTGTTTCATACAACAAAGGAAGTTCCCTCTGAATATGAAACGTTACTCTACCAAACTTAGTCCGACACTTTTTGGATTTCTGTTAACTGCATCCATGATCCACGTTGATGCTGAAATACCATCCATACAGCCATCAAATGCTCGTTCTGACGCGATCAGAGTATGTACGGTCAATCCCATCTCCTCTGGTGCTGCAGGTTCCAGCAGATCAAAGAAATAATAAACCATTTCAGGCATCTCCGCCTTCATCCGCTGATAGAGTGTTTTTACATAATCTTCAAACCGATCACCTGCTTCTTTCGTAAATTCCAAAACGCCATGATCAATGTAGTTTTGATATTGTGACAGCAGGCAGTCCCGCATCGATGTCAGATAAAGATATTTTACCCTGGAACCATATTTTTGATATAGTGCGGTTAAACCATCGTAGCTGAAATCCCTGGTCTTTAACCGCTCCGAAATATGTGCCGGTGAACCCCATAATTCCACTGCCGCCTTATGCCAATCATCATAAAGCAGGATCGCACTATCCACACAACAAACGATATTCTTACAATCAGGATAATAGCTTATCACATCATCGGTTAAGATCGATGTGGCAAACCCTCCGGCAGAGAAACCGGTGACCAAAAGAGCTTCCGGCTCCGGAACCCATTTTTTCGTGATTTCCATTAGCTTGCACAAATGTTCATATCCATGAAAATGAGTCTGGATCACATCTCCATCACCATCCACATAACTTCCACTGGCAGTACCGGTATGAAAATCGCCGGAAGCATAACCGATACACAGGACAGACCAATCCGCAAACGGATTATTCTCTGAATTTGCACCGATTCCTGTCATGGTTGCTCCCATACTCAAAAAATCCACGTCATCAAAGTAGAATCTCTGTGTCCCTGCATAAAAAAGTCCACCCGGTCTTGCTGCCGTATACTCGTTGATGGCAACGCCACCTCCTTCAAACATCACCATCAGTTTGTTTTCCGAGCCAATTTTCAGATAGGCATAATAAGGTTTACCACAACTACAAACACAGCCCGGCAAAGACACCTTATACCAGGTCCCCGTCTCCGGATCCTCCGGAAGTTCTGGATACGGATCCGCCATGACAGAGTCATACAACTTCTGCTGCTCTGGTGTTAACGACCTCATCTTCATCTCGTTTACCTCTGTATATTCTTACTTTTAAGTTTTTATCGGATATAGGAAAAACTGTTTCCCGCCAGGTTTTTCCATACACGGTCACTTTCTTCCATTGCCTCTTCAGGTAGTGGATCCCCAGCGAGAGAAGCGATATTTTGCCGGATCTGCTCCAACTGGCTAACACCGCTGATAATGCTTGTTACGGCCGGTTGGACCGCACACCATTTCATTGCCAGCTCCAGGAGTTTCACGTTGTATCTGGCTGCAATTTCTCCCAGTTCCTCAATCGCGGCAAAGTTTTTATCCGACCAATAACGATCATAGTACTCCTTGCTGTTTGCAAACCGGGTATTCTCTGCCGGTTTCCCTGGTTTGTGCTTTCCAGCCAGCAAGCCACCTGCAATCGGATTATAAATAGACAGCCCCACCTTATGATTCTGCAAAAATGGAACCAGTTCCGACTCGATGCCACGGGTTATCAGATTATACACATTCTCGGTAATGACCGGCTTTGCATAATTCCGTTTATCACAAATATGAAGAATGTCTGCGATCTGCCAGGCCGCATAATTGCTTACACCTATGTAACGGATCTTCCCGGCTTTCACCAGATCATTCATAGCATCCATAGTTTCCTCGATATCGGTATGACGATCCGGGGCATGCAGATAGTATATGTCTATATACTCTGTATCCAGTCTCTTCAGGCTGGCATCAGCCGCTGCCAGGATATTTCGACGGCTCAGGCCCGCTGAATTTGGATCCGGTCCCATCTGACCAAATACTTTGGTTGCCAAAATAACGTGTTCCCGATGGTCTTTCATCCATTTCCCAACAACCCGCTCGCTCTCTCCTCCATTATACACATTCGCAGTATCAAAAAAATTCACACCGTGTTCGTAGGCGTAATCCATAATGGAAAAACTATCCTTCTCGGAGGTCTGCCCTCCAAACATCATGGTACCCAGGCTCAGCTGTGATACCTGTATTCCAGTTCCAGCAAGATAATGATATTTCAATACAATCACCTCATTCAATGGTCAGTTAACCCCTCTCAATACAAACCTTTCTGCTGCCAGTTTGATCAAGATACTCTGGTTTCTTATTTTCCACCATATTAACACCATCCTTGATGCTCATTTTGTAATAATGCTTACTTTCCCGATGATACCGCTTGGGGCCACCATGGTTATGCCATTTCTACGGATATTGGACTTTACCATGTTTTCAGTAGCAATATGTCGTACGTGATTTGCCAGCGTATTGGCCACTTCGATGCGAAGGCTATTATACCCTGGTTTCACTGCCTTGCTGATATCAAAGGTATATGGTGGACAGATCTTCATGCCGACATATTGATCGTTAATCCATACTTCCACCCCTTCATAAGCATCCTCCAGATGGATAAGAGTCTGACTCTCTCCTGGTTTCAGGATCTCGATATCTGTCTCATAACGCATGAAGCCTGAAAAATCCGGATGATTTTTACCCACATTGGTCAGTTCGGTCAGTTCCTCTGTACTGTGAAAATTCGGATACTCTTTGGCTTTGGCAAAACTCAATGACCATTTAGCCTCAACCTGACTCCACTGACCATCCGCAACACAAGCCTTACTGGTCTCGTACTCCGATAGATCGGAGAAAATATACAACTCGGTCTGGTATGGTTCCAGATGCACGTGAAGCCATGCTCCCTCTTCACACTCATCAGCACAAGCAGGATATACCAGATTTTCCATGGCATCATACAGGTTTACCGGTCCCTTCACTGGTACATAGACATCGCCATCGAAAGCTACACCTGGATCTTCGTTATTAAACAGGTACATATGCACATCGTTCTTTATATAATGATAATATCGCAATCTGGCAAACGGAGTAACAGAGAGGATCTCATTCCATTTATTCTCAGTAAGCCATGCTGCCAGGTCATTCAAGGATACCACGTGACAGGATTTCAGACTTGCCAGTAAGATCGTCTCTTCTGCCTCGTGATGCATGTCACAAATGCCTTCTGGCAGAGCGTCCACGAACACTACCGGATAACCCGCCTGTGACGCCCTGCTCGCAAACATCGCCACTTCTTTTGTAATGAATTGAGCATAAGGGATCACCAAGGTCTGATATTCTTCCCCGTTTACCTTAAGAGTATGATCGAAATGTGCATGAAAATAGTCCATGTCCGCAAACAGATCCGATGGCAGAATATCAAAATCGATCTGATGCTCGAGCAGATGACGTGCCGGCTTCTGCAGATACATATAATTACCAGTCCATTCCGCCTCCCCATGATAGAGCAAGGCCACTGGTGCCACATGATGGCCATCATTTAACAGTTCACACATGCGGTTCATATAATGCATCAATTTGCCGAAATGACGGTACTGCGGATTCTCGCCGTGGGCGTAGAAATGAGGCGGACAATCCGGATCCGGGAAGGCCTTCGGCGAAAATGCATGCGGTACATAAACATTAATGCCGCGTACCAGGAAGTGATCAAGCACGTACTTTTGACTTCTTACGCCAAATTCCCAGCCGTACGCACCAAAAATTTCGCACATGGCACGTCCCTTCTTCTTCGGGTCGATATGTGCTAAGGAGGAGCCCAGTTTTCCCAAGGCAAAATGATAGAACTCTCCGTCTCCATTGGCTTCATATCGTTTTTTCCGAATATGATTTTCACCGCCCAGTATCACCTGTCCGCCAATATCATCAATTCCTGACATGTGCTGTCCATACATGGAACGGAAAAAGTGTCCTTGACTGCATCCAAGGTGACTGTGCTGGTTATTATCCTCAATGATATGACCGATGTACTCCACACCATGATCCTCACACCACTTACCGATCTGACCCGAAAAACAGCGATCTACCAGCTGAGTTACTGCATTCATGTATGCATAACGCACCTTAGCAGTCAGTTCCTCGCTGCCTACTCGGGTCCAAAGAGCCGGAAGCAGACGCTCATAATCTTCACCCAACTGTTCACTCATCCATGTCGGCATATTCCTGCTCCACGGAAGCGGCATATCTTTCCGACCGATGGATTCATCCATATAGAATCCGATGGTATTACCTATAGCGGGTTCGTCCGAAAAGAAACCGGCAATGGTTTTGCCAAAATCCTCTTTATAATGTTCCCAGTGCGGTTCATATACCGCATCGATCAGCACGCGGCAGGATTGTTCGTCCAGCATATTGATATAGTCTGTTCTTGCACCACCGTTTTTCGTGGAATAGAGTACGAAAATTCTCCACATCCCCTCTGGTACATCCCACTCCAGAACATCACCTACCATCTTGTCCGTAATATCCAGCAACGTATCATCCACATCGTTGCCGCATATCAGCCTGGAGGCAACGATACGCAGCACCTTATCATCCTGAAACAAACGATCTTCTGTGCTTCTCTGTCTTTCCTTTATACTGTATCGCAGCATTTCCGTCACAGGAAGCAGGGCCTGTGGTACCGGTCCACATACATCTACCGTGTAGCAATCAATATATTGTTTGCATAATTCCGGCTCTGCTTCTTTCATTTTACCCACTGCATATCCGGTCGGGAAATGAGCATCATCCAGAATCCATACCTTCATATCTCGCTGTTTCGCCTCATCCAGGATAATATCCATATCCCGCCACCATTGTGGCCCTGCATAATCAGGATGAGGCCGTGATTCTACACACACCGCACCAATACCACTTTCGTGGATGGCTCTCATATATTCTCTTAAAACGTCTTCCAACTCTCCATGCTGCCAAAAGAATGGGAGGATATAGTTTCCTCCTCTATTTTGAAGCAGGTTACTGATCACTGTTTTCATAATATGTTCAGCCTCCTTGATGCTTAGTCCTTACTCTTGCTCATAATAGCAGTGTTTTACATTCTTCCACTGCTTCTTGAAGTTCTGGATGATCTTCTGCCACTTCACCCAACAACTTCCGTAGTGCATCTATATTTCCAGTATCTTTCACATAATCTTTCAATTCTGAAAGAACACTTCTTTTATTCATTTCCGGTGTACCATATACGTTGTTATCCTCATTTATAAAACTAGGTATTAATTTGGATGTTCCGGCATAGCGCTCCATCATTAAGAGTAGCTTCTCTCTGGAAAGATCATATCGCGCCTCTGGGGCATTCTTCAACATCCGTACCGCATATTCCGCAATGCCAAGCTGACAGGTCTCATAAGCCATGTGCCCATAATATGCTTCCACTGCCCCATCATCACAAATGACAAAATTATATTTTTTCTCCGGGTCAAATGGTGCTTGCAAAGTGGTGCCTGCACCAATTTCCTTCACCTTAATACAGGTCATATGTATTTGATCCGATGGAAGCAATTCGTCCATCGCTTTATCCGCGCCAGCAGGAAGATCATAGTCAGACATACGAGTAGACAACTCTCTCGGAATGGAGTTGCCATTTACTTCATATGTGTACTTTTTGGTAATCTGATCGATCGGAACCAGACTGTCCGCCGTATAATGAGTAAACAGGACTGGATTAGAATAGCAATCATAATAGTATACAGGTGAAAACTCCGAGCCAACTTTCATTCTATCCTTATATTCATCATCATTCGCATGACTATCTCCGAAGGTTGAAAATACGGATCCATGAAGAGGGAATGGTACCAATTCAATCAGCTTCTGCAGATCTCTGCCCGGTTCCTCCGATACCATTCTCAACGCCTCATAATTAATCTTGTTGATTGCTGACGCATAATTTCCTGTAAAATAAAAGTTCAATACACCGCTGTTACAGATTGAAGCCGCGATATTTAAATGAATCGCTGTCAGCATCATTGTCATAAATCCACCTGCAGAGCCACCAGTGATAATCAATTTACTGCGATCCACTTCCGGCATTCCTCTGAGGACATCTACACAGGCACTGTTGAAATACAGATCGTCATCGGCCATTTTTGCATTTTCTTCCGACGTCACATTCAATGCACCCGCTACTGCGATCCCATGTTTCAAGAGTTCATTTTCTCCAACAGTGCTCTCATCAATTCCATAATGGGCCACAAAGGCAACCGGGATCGGCAAAGTTACACCTTCCGGTATTGCCACCCCCAGGGTACGGGTATCCGGCACACCCGCTTTTGTCATATAACAAACCTCTATTTTCTGAAGGGTATGGGGCGTACTATCTATTCTTTCCCCCAGTTTTTTGGTCAATATCATCATCATTATTTTCGCATATTCCGGTTTCATGACATACCTCTCTTCTCTTTTAGATATCATCATGGGAGCATCGCTTGATGCGATGCCCCCATGATTATTTTACTGGTTTCCACGAGCCTGCGGCTTATAGCCTTCTTCCTGAAAATTCACGATCTCAATTCCTCTACAACTCATTCTGTTTCCTCCTCCAATCGGATATGACTTTCCTGTAGTTCTTCCACTATCGTTCCATCGGAACAGCGTTATAACTATCGGCCTTTGCCGGATCCCCGGCAATATACTGCATCCGGTTTGGATACGCGTATGCAGGAATCTCTGCTTCAAATCCCTGTGGGCTGAAAAGATTTTTTAAGTCACCCTCCGGAAGCCGAAGTGCCAGCAGGCGTTCCGGTGCTTTTTCCTCCTCCACCCAGGCGGCAAGGGCTGCCAGCGGGTCGTGTTCCACATCCCTTGGAGCACCGTAGTTTCCGATAATCTGTACGATCGGGCCACCAAAGGAATGGGCCAGACCAGGGATCAGGAAATACCGGAAAAACTCCTTGGTGGATTCCAGTCCGCCCTGTAGCTTTATCACGCGCTCATAATAGTCCAGGGAACTGGTATACGGGATGATCGGATCAGCCGTTCCATGGAGCATCAAGAGTTTACCGCCTGCTGCCCGGAATCCGGACAGATCCGCCGTGTCCGCATTCAGGATGGCATCGAGTTTCTCACGGACATATGCCGTATCGTTATGAAAATCAAAGGTGGTAAAATCAAAATCCCAACCATACAGCCAGTGCAAAATGAAGAATAACGTCTTCGGGAAATCCTCCTTTGCTCCCTGATCCGGAATACCAAGAGGAGAAGCCTCACTGCCCGGCACGACCACAGGAAGGTGGATTTGCTCTCCGGTGACCGGATCGACCGGTCCGGCATAGATTGCCTTCAGGGCTTCGATCTGATCCGGATGCAAGGCCGGATCCTTCATATCCTCCAGAACTTTGATATCCAGGTCGATCAAATGCGGATATGCCAGGAATTTGCCGTATGGCTCTACGGTTGGGGTATCACCATATACCTCGTAGATTCGCCTTTTTATGGCCTCTGCGGTTTTCTGGTCGATGTAGGCTTGCGGTGTTTTTGTCAGTGCCTGCCAGTCCCATACGAATCCGATATGGAGATTGGTCCGGTTGTTTGCCGGTGCTTCCACCAGAATACCGTTATAATCCAGCGGAAAGTTTTCCGCTTCCCGTAATGCCTGCTGACCACCGGTGGAACCACCACGGAAATAGGAGTATTTCGGCGGTTTTCCATAAAACGCCTCGATCAACTGCTTGGCAACCACCGTCATCCGGTGGGTGGCAAGGTAGCCGAAATCTTCCCAACGCTCCGGAGCGCCTACCATCTCCCCCAGTTCCAGGGAAGTACCCAGATCGGTATTGGCGGTAGCATAGCCGGCACGCACCCCTTCTACCAAGGAGAGAGAAACAATGCTGCCAGCGGCACCACCGTTTCCGGTTCCCAGGAAATTACCATTCCAGGTTTCTGTCGGTAACCAGAGTTCAACCTGAATGTGGGAATTTCCGCCCGGATCCAGCTGGACACATACCCGGCAGTATTCCGGCATCGGTCCCGTCTGAAACGCCAGTATTGTCAGGTTGGGATCGGCCGGTATCACCTCCATCTGGGTGATCACGCCATTCTCGATTACAACCTCTTCCAGTCTCTTTTTTGCTTCTGCTGTTGTCATCATACAGTCCGTCCTTTCTTCTTGTCTCCGCCCTAGTCGCACCCTTTTTCGCAATTATCCCTTTACTGCTCCCAGTGCAATGCCCTTGATAAAGTACTTCTGGAAAAGCGGGAAGGCTAAGATGATCGGCATACTTCCCAGCACCGCAATTGCCATTCGCACGGTCTCTGAAGGCAAATTTGCAATCTCTCCATAATTGGCGTTTGAACTTTTAATCATAAACTGAATATCCTGACTCACGCGAGCCAGATAGTTCTGCAGACTGAAAAGACTTTCATCGGTAATATAAACCATGCCATTGTACCAGTCATTCCAGTAGGCGATTCCGATCAAAAGCCCAACCGTTGCCACAATCGGCTTTGACAACGGGATCACGATCCGCATAAAAATCATGAGTTCCCCTGCCCCATCCATGGAAGCCGACTCTATCACAGCCTCCGGAATGTTGTTGGCAAAATAGGTCCGGAGCAACAATACATTTACGCTGCTCATCAACAGATTCGGGATGATCAGGGCAAAAATCTCATTTTTGATGCCAAACCACTGGGTATAGATCAAATAGGTCGGTACCAATCCACCATTAAAGAGCATGGTAAAGAAGACAAAAAAGGTGAACACGTTTCTAAACGGCATATCCTTTCTGGATATCGGATATGCCAACAGCATACTGATCAGAAGCCCACAGGCAGTGCCGACGATCGTGATCAATATCGTAATACTATATGCCCGAAAAATCATAGATGCCCGTTCAAAAATATACTGGTATGCAAAAAAGGTCACATTCTCCGGAAAGAACGAATACCCCCTTACCGCGATTTCACTGTTTTCTGTGAAGGAAGCAATGATCATCAACAAAAACGGCATCACACACGCCAAGGAAAGTACAATCAGTACAATATGTTTAAATATGTGAAATGAAATATCTTTCTTCATACTGCCCCCCTTAAAACAATGCGTCATCCGGGCTGATCTTACGAACCAACATGTTCGCTCCCAGAATCAGTACAAATCCAACCAAGGACTGATAGGCTCCTGCAGCAGAAGACATTCCGATATCTCCCAACTGCAACAGGCCCCTGT
>CBJMC01400__coassemble_1288_pt1 | contig 15669 bp, 11 predicted proteins | sample CBJMC01400__metabat2_high_PE_029 | metagenome-assembled genome bin CBJMC01400 | reverse complement strand
TGGACACGCAATATGGTGTGAGAGGTCGGGAAAATTATTTAATTTTCCCTCCTACTCGATTACAGTCCAGAGAAGTTTTATTTTTCAATAGACACATTCTTTGGCGACAGAGCAAAGGATGAAGAGTATCTCCGAATTTCTATATGAAAATGATTTTGTATATTATGCAGAAGCCTTATATTCTTTAAAAGTGTGTGTATAATATGCAAAAAGATTCAATGAATGTTGAATAATAATACAGAACATTTGTTTGAATATGTCTATGCAAATAATGAATATTGTGATATACTAGACCGGTAAATGGTGACAAATTCCATCGAATGATTGGCAGTATCGCGCAGTCAAAAAATTCGGTTTTACTGACCTGATTCGTACAATTGGACTTTTCGCCTGTTTTTTTGGCCTTTTTGGAGGGTTTTCAGGGTGCGAAATCGGGCTGATAGTAAGCATAGTAAGGAGTGATTCGTGTGGAAAAAGAAGAGAGATTATTCGAATTGGTATCCGACTATAAACCTACCGGCGATCAGCCGGAGGCAATCAGAAAGCTTGTAGAGGGATTTCGGGAAGGCAACCAATGCCAGACTTTACTAGGGGTTACGGGGTCTGGGAAGACATTTACGATGGCGAATGTCATCCAGCAATTACAGAAGCCGACCCTCATCATCGCGCACAACAAGACACTGGCAGCGCAGCTATATGGCGAATTTAAGGAGTTTTTTCCGAAAAACTCCGTGGAGTACTTCGTCTCCTACTACGACTACTACCAGCCCGAGGCCTACGTCCCCTCCTCGGACACTTACATCGCCAAGGACTCCGCCATCAATGAAGAAATCGATAAACTCCGTCTCTCCGCCACTATGGCGCTGACAGAGCGGAGAGATGTAATCATTGTTGCCAGTGTGTCGTGTATCTACGGTCTGGGAAACCCGGTGGACTATCAGAATATGGTGATTTCCCTGCGCCCGGGCATGATCAAGGACCGGGATGAAGTGATGGCAAAATTGATCGAGATCCAGTATGACCGCAATGATATGGATTTTCACAGGGGAACTTTCCGGGTGCGCGGGGATGTGCTCGAGATTATACCTGCATACGAGAGTGAGACGGCGATCCGGATTGAGTTCTTCGGAGATGAGGTAGACCGGATCACGGAGATCGATATCCTGACGGGAGAGGTGAAGGACGAACTGAAACATGTTGCTATTTTCCCGGCATCGCACTATGTTGTGGATAAGGAGAATATAAAGAGAGCGGTTCATGATATTGAAGAAGAACTGGATGAGCGGGTGAAAGAGTTCAAGCGTCAGGACAAGCTCCTTGAGGCGCAGAGGATTGCGGAGCGGACGAACTTTGATATTGAGATGCTCAAAGAGACCGGTTTCTGTTCCGGCATTGAGAACTATTCCAGGCATCTTGCAGGTCTGGCGCCGGGACAGCCTCCGTATACACTGATCGATTATTTCCCGGATGATTTTATTATGATGATCGACGAGTCCCACAAGACGATCCCGCAGATCGGAGGAATGTACCATGGCGATCAGTCGAGAAAATCAACGCTGGTGGATTACGGATTCCGGCTCCCCTCAGCGAAGGACAACCGCCCCTTGAATTTTGAAGAATTTGAGAGTAAAATCAATCAGGTGCTGTTCGTATCGGCAACGCCCGGACCCTATGAGGAGGAGCATGAGCTTCTGAGGGCTGAACAGGTGATCCGCCCCACCGGACTTCTTGATCCGGAGGTCAGTGTGCGTCCGGTGGAAGGACAGATCGATGATCTGATCGGCGAGATTAATAAGGAAGTGGCGAACAAGAACAAGGTTCTTGTTACCACCCTGACGAAACGGATGGCTGAAGACCTTACAGACTATATGCGCGAAGTGGGGATTCGGGTGAAATATCTCCACTCGGATGTGGATACACTGGAACGGACGGAGATTATCCGGGACATGCGTCTGGATGTCTTTGATGTGCTGGTGGGAATCAACCTCTTAAGAGAAGGTCTGGACATTCCGGAGATCACTCTGGTAGCGATTCTTGATGCGGACAAGGAAGGGTTCCTTCGTTCGGAGACGTCTCTGATTCAGACCATCGGACGTGCGGCGAGAAATGCCGAGGGCCATGTCATCATGTATGCGGACACCGTTACAGAGTCCATGCAGAAGGCGATCGACGAGACACGCCGGCGCCGTGAGATTCAGATGAAATATAATGAAGAACACGGGATCACGCCGCAGACGATTCAGAAGTCTGTCCGCGATCTGATCAGCATCTCGAAGAAGGTTGCTGCGGAAGAACTTCGTATGGAGAAGGATCCGGAATCCATGAGTAGAAAGGAACTGGAGAAACTGATCTCCGATTTGACAAAACAGATGAAGAAAGCGGCGGCAGAACTGAATTTCGAGTCAGCGGCAGAACTGCGTGACAAACTGGTGGACCTGAAGAAGATGCTGAATGACCTCGAATGAATCACGTGAAAATACAAGGAAGGATATACAATGGCAAAGAAAATGGACGCCCGGCAGTACATCAGGATCCGTGGCGCAAATGAAAATAATCTGAAAAATATCGATGTAGACATCCCGAGAAACGAGCTGGTCGTACTGACGGGGTTAAGCGGATCGGGAAAGTCCTCGCTGGCATTTGACACCATCTATGCGGAGGGGCAGAGAAGGTACATGGAGTCACTCTCCTCCTACGCAAGACAGTTCCTCGGACAGATGGAAAAACCGGATGTGGAGAGCATCGAAGGACTCTCTCCGGCAATCTCCATTGACCAGAAATCAACGAACCATAATCCCCGTTCAACAGTGGGGACAGTGACGGAGATCTATGACTATTTCCGTCTGCTCTATGCCAGGGTGGGAATCCCCCATTGTCCGAAGTGCGGACGGGAGATTGCAAAACAGACGGTGGATCAGATGGTGGATCAGATCATGGCACTGCCGGAGCGGACGAAGATTCAGCTTCTTGCGCCGGTCGTGCGCGGACGCAAGGGAACCCATGCGAAGCTGCTGGAGCAGGCGAAGAAAAGCGGTTATGTCCGGGTGCGGGTAGATGGGAATATGTATGAGCTGTCCGAGGAGATCCGCCTGGAAAAAAATATCAAGCACAATATTGAGATTATTGTGGACCGACTTGTGGTAAAACCGGGAATTGAAAAACGTCTGACGGATTCGGTTGAAAGCGTGCTTCATCTGGCGGAAGGGCTTCTGATCGTAGATGTGATCGACGGAGAACCGATGAATTTCAGCCAGAGTTTTTCCTGCCCGGACTGCGGGATCAGTATTGACGAAATCGAGCCGAGAAGTTTTTCCTTCAATAATCCCTTCGGCGCGTGCCCGGAGTGTTTCGGACTCGGTTACAAGATGGAATTCGCAGAGGAACTTATGATACCCGATCCCTCTCTTTCCATCAACGAAGGTGCGATTGCCGTGATGGGATGGCAGTCGTGTGCGGACAAAGGCAGCTTTACGAATGCCATTCTGCGTGCGCTGTGCGAGGAATATCACTTTGATCTGGATACTCCGTTTGAAAAATATCCCAAAAAGATTCACGACATTCTGATTTACGGAACCAACGGGAAAAGTGTGAAGGTACACTACCGCGGACAGAGAGGGGAAGGTGTCTACGACGTTGCGTTTGAGGGCCTGATCAAAAATGTTGAGCGCAGATACCGGGAGACGGGATCCGAGAGCGTGAAGGCGGAATATGAGACATTCATGAATATTACTCCCTGTTCGGCGTGCGGAGGCCAGAGACTGAAACCCGGCGCTCTTGCCGTTACAGTGGGGGATAAAAACATTGCCGAGGTAACGGCGCTGTCCATCGATAAACTTCAGATGTTCCTGGAAAAACTGGAACTGACGAAGACGCAGATGATGATTGGCGGCCAGATTTTAAAGGAAATCCGCGCAAGGATCCAGTTCCTCATGGATGTGGGGCTGGACTATCTTACCCTGGCGCGCGCCACGGCATCTCTTTCCGGCGGGGAGGCGCAGAGAATCCGTCTGGCTACCCAGATCGGTTCCGGCCTTGTGGGAGTGGCGTACATTCTGGATGAACCAAGTATCGGGCTTCATCAGAGAGACAATGACAAGCTGCTTGCCACACTGAAGCATCTCCGGGATCTCGGCAACAGCCTGATTGTTGTGGAGCATGATGAGGACACCATGTTTGCCGCGGACTATATCGTAGATATCGGCCCGGGCGCCGGCGAGCATGGCGGTGAGGTGGTCGCAGTAGGGACCGCCGAAGAAATTATGAAAAACGAGAATTCCATTACCGGGGCATATTTAAGCGGGAAAATCCGGATTCCTATTCCGGAGGAACGCAGAAAGCCGAACGGATTTCTGGAGGTTGTCGGCGCACAGGAAAATAATCTGAAAAACATTAATGTGAAGTTCCCGCTTGGTGTGATGACCTGCGTGACCGGTGTTTCCGGTTCCGGGAAGAGTTCTCTTGTCAATGAGATTCTTTATAAACGGCTTGCCCATGACCTGAATCATGCCAGAACAATACCGGGAAAGCATAAAGCGGTGAAGGGGCTGGAACAGGTTGACAAAGTGATTGCCATTGACCAGTCACCTATCGGGCGGACGCCCAGATCGAATCCTGCTACCTATACCGGTGTATTTGATCTGATCCGGGATCTGTTTGCGGCTACGCCGGATGCAAAGGCACGGGGATACAAGAAGGGCAGATTCAGCTTCAATGTGAAGGGAGGCCGCTGCGAGGCGTGCGCGGGAGACGGTATATTAAAGATTGAGATGCATTTTCTCCCCGATGTTTACGTGCCCTGCGAGGTCTGCGGCGGAAAGCGCTACAACCGTGAGACTCTTGAGGTGAAATATAAGGGAAAGACGATCTATGACGTGCTGAATATGACGGTCGAGGAAGCGCTGGAGTTCTTTGCCCACATTCCCAGTATCCGCAGGAAGATGGAGACTTTAAATGATGTGGGATTATCCTATATCCGTCTGGGACAGCCCTCCACGGAACTCTCCGGAGGCGAGGCGCAGAGAATCAAGCTGGCATCAGAGCTGAGCAGGAGAAGCACGGGCAAGACGGTTTATATTCTGGACGAGCCCACCACAGGACTGCATTTTGCGGATGTGCACAAACTGACGGATATTCTGAGACGGCTTGCCGGCGATGGAAATACGGTGATTGTCATTGAACACAATCTGGATGTGATTAAGACTGCGGATTATATTATCGATATCGGGCCGGAAGGCGGAGACAAAGGCGGCACGGTTGTGGCATGCGGTACGCCGGAAGAGATTGCGGAAAATGAAAAATCATATACCGGAAAATATCTGAAAGGAATCCTTAAGAAAAAATAAAAATACAAAAAGGTCTTTCCATTTTTTGAAAAGTCTATTATACTAGTGGTGCGGATGGACAACAGCAGCAGAAAATGTCCGTCCGGATTTACACGAAAGAGTGCCCCGCGTTTCGGGGAATATACGTTTCCGGTACCGGCAGTGATGCTGTGCCGGAAACGAGTGGTTTAAAGATTACAAAATGTATGTCCGGAGCGGGCCGGGTATATTTGAGAAAAAGGTTTATGCGAGGAACGCAAAGGGAGAAGAGTATAAAGAATTTTGGAAGGGAGAGTCATTATGTCGGTAGATCTTGGAATAGATTTAGGAACAGCCAGCGTACTGGTGTATGTGAAGGGAAAAGGTGTTGTGCTCAAAGAGCCTTCGGTTGTCGCTTTTGACAGAGATACGAATGTGATCAAGGCCATCGGCGAGGAAGCGCGCCTGATGCTTGGAAGGACACCGGGCAATATCGTGGCGGTGCGCCCTCTCAGACAGGGAGTTATCTCGGACTATACGGTGACGGAGAAGATGATCAAGTATTTTGTCCAGAAAGCTCTCGGAAAGCGCACCTTCAAGAAACCGCGCATCAGCATCTGTGTCCCCAGCGGCGTTACTGAGGTGGAGAAGAAAGCGGTGGAGGAAGCTACGTTTGCAGCCGGAGCCAGGGAAGTGCATCTGATCGAGGAGCCGGTGGCAGCAGCCATAGGAGCAGGGATTGACATATCGAAACCATGCGGAAACATGATTGTTGATATCGGGGGAGGTACATCCGATATCGCGGTGATTTCTCTGGGTGGAACTGTTGTCAATACATCCATAAAGATTGCCGGGGATGATTTTGACGAGGCCATAGTCCGCTATATGAGAAAGAAGCACAATCTTCTGATCGGTGAACGGACCGCTGAGGATATCAAGATCAAGATCGGTACCACCTATCCGCTCGTGGAGGAGGAGACTATGGAAGTGCGGGGAAGAAACCTTGTTACAGGGCTTCCCAAGACAGTGACTGTGACTTCTTCCGAGACAGAGGAGGCATTGAGAGAGTCTACAAGCCAGATCGTGGAAGCAGTCATTGCAGTTCTCGAACAGACGCCTCCGGAACTGTCGGCGGATATTCTGGACCGGGGAATTGTCCTCACGGGTGGCGGCTCGCTGCTTCGCGGGCTGGAAGAGCTGATTGAGGAAAAGACGGGAATCAATACCATGACTGCGGAGGATCCGATGAAGGTTGTGGCAATCGGTACCGGACAGTTTGTGGAGTTTATGAGCGGACGAAAGGATTTTTAGAGAAAAGCGGGAATGGGGTGTGCGTGAAGACTGCACCCCTTTTCTGCGTATTTGCGGGAAAAAGCAAGTGAATCTGTACGTGAGAGAGGGATAAAATGTGGAAGTAGTGACAGGCTATGTGGGGCATATCGTATTCCGCAACGAGGAAAACGGCTACACGGTATTCCATCTGGAGAACGATGACGGGGAAGTAACCTGTGTGGGAAATTTTAATTTTATAAATGAGGGGGAGCTCATGGAGCTTTCCGGAGAATATGTCAATCACAGTGTTTACGGAACTCAGCTGAAGGTGGCTTCCCACACGGTGAAAGAACCGGAGGATCTCGTTTCCATTGAGCGGTATCTCGGTTCCGGAGCCATCCGCGGAGTGGGGGCAGCACTGGCCGGCAGAATTGTCAAAAAGTTCCGGGAGGATACATTCCGGATTATTGAGGAAGAGCCGGAGCGCCTTGCTGAGATCAAGGGGATCAGCGAGCGGAAGGCGAGAGAGATCGCGGAGCAGGTGGAAGAGAAAAAAGACATGCGCAAGGCGATGATCTATCTTCAGAAGTACGGAATCTCCACAAAACTTGCTGCAAAAATATACCAGTATTACGGTATACGTGTATACAAAGTTCTGGAAGAGAATCCCTATCAGCTTGCAGACAATATAGAAGGCGTGGGGTTCCGGACAGCAGATGAGATTGCCGCCAAGATCGGTATTCACACCGATTCGGATTACCGGATCCGCAGCGGACTTTTCTATACGCTTCAGCAGGCCGTGGGCGAAGGACATATCTACCTTCCCCAGGATGTGCTTCTGAAACGTGCGGCGGCACTTCTGGAGATTGAGATTCCCAATATTGAGAAATATGTGATGGATCTCTGTATTGAACACAAGACCGTTATGAAAGAAACGGACGGGGAGATCCGGGTCTATCCGGCACATTATTACTATCTCGAGCTGAATACCGCCAAGATGCTCCATGATCTTGACATCGACTGCGAGATGCCGGAGGAGATGATGGAGAAGCGTCTGCGGAAAGTGGAAGAAAACGAGAAGATTCAGCTGGATCCCATGCAGCACAGGGCGGTGATCGAGTCGATCAAGCACGGACTTCTTGTTCTCACAGGAGGACCGGGAACGGGAAAGACTACGACGATCAATACGATGATCCGGTTCTTTGACAACGAGGGCATGAGTATTCTTCTTGCGGCGCCTACCGGGCGCGCAGCGAAGCGGATGACAGAGGCTACGGGTTATGAAGCCCAGACGATTCACAGACTCCTTGAGGTAAACGGCAACCCGGAGGAAGAGGGGAATTCCGGCGGTTTTATGCGGAACCGGCAGAATCCCCTGGAAGCGGATGTGATTATCATCGATGAGATGTCCATGGTGGATCTTCCGTTGATGCACGCACTGCTGTCGGCGGTAGTGCCGGGGACACGTCTTGTCCTTGTGGGAGATGTGGATCAGCTCCCGTCCGTGGGACCCGGGAGCGTACTGAAAGATATCATTGCATCTCAGAGATTCCCGGTGGTTACGCTGACCCGGATTTTCCGGCAGGCAGGGGAGAGCGATATTATTGTCAACGCCCATAAAATCAACAATGGCGAGATGGTTGTTCTGGATAATAAAAGCCGGGATTTCTTCTTCCTGAAAAGACAGGATGCAGATGTGATTATCAGCGTGGTAATCACGCTGATTCTTAAGAAGCTGCCGAAATATGTGGGGGCTTCGCCCAATGAGATCCAGGTGATGACTCCGACCCGGAAAGGACTTCTCGGGGTGGAACGGCTGAACACGATTCTGCAGAGATATCTGAACCCGCCTGATGCGAAGAAGACGGAAAGGGAGATCAACGGCAGACTGTTCCGGGAAGGGGACAAGGTCATGCAGATCAGGAACAACTATCAGCTTGAGTGGGAAGTGTGTACAAAATTCGGCCTGACTGTGGATAAAGGAATGGGAATTTTCAATGGCGATATGGGGATCGTTACGGAGATTAACGAATATACCGAGACAGTGGAAGTGGAGTTTGACGAATCGCGGAAGGTAAAGTACAGCTTTGATATGACGGAAGAACTGGAACTGGCATATGCCATCACGGTACATAAGTCCCAGGGCAGTGAGTATCCGGCGGTTGTCATCCCGCTTCTGCCCGGGCCGCGGCTTCTGTACAACCGGAATCTTCTGTACACGGCAGTGACAAGGGCGAAAAGGTGTCTCACGATAGTTGGGAGTGATCAGACATTTCAGGAAATGATACAAAACAAAAACGAACAGTCCAGATATACCAGTCTGGCGGAACGCATCAGGGAATTCTGATCCGGGGATTCCTGAATCTCCTTTATCCGCCGGTCTGTCCTTTCTGCGGGGAGATTTCGCAAAACGGCATCTGCCCGGCCTGCAGGAAGAAGATTGTTCCCGTGGGCGGCGTGTGCTGCATGCACTGCGGAAAGCCGCTGGAAGATGAGACGGAGGAATACTGCTCAGACTGCAGGAAGAGGAAGTCTTATATTACCCAGGGAAAGGCCCTCTGGCTGCACAGGGATCCGGTGCCGGCGGCTGTTTACCGGTTCAAGTATAAAAACAGGCGCAGTTACGGAAAAATATTTGCCCGGGAAATGGTGGAACAATATGAGAAGCAGATCGGGCGCTGGCAGGTCCGGGAGATCATTCCGGTTCCTCTGCACCGCTCGAAAAGGCGGGAAAGAGGGTATAACCAGGCGGAGATACTGGCAGAAGAAATTGGTGCCCTGACCGGAATCCCTGTGAGAAAAGACGTGCTGTTCCGGATTCGGAAGACGGTTCCCCAGAAAAACCTGGATACAGAAGGAAGAAAGAAAAACCTGCAGGGCGCCTTCGCTGTTTCCGGAAAGTGGAGACCTGTGAAAAATATTCTTCTGGTGGATGATATTTACACCACAGGGAGCACAGTCGAACATGCGGCAAAGGTGCTGAGAAAGGCAGGAGCCGAAAATGTCTATTTTTTGACCATAAGCATTGGACAAGGTATCTGAGTATATGATATACTAAAACATAATGGACTGAAATAAATGAGCGTCCGGACGGATGCGTGAAGGGTGTACGGTGATCGTTATGCTTGATAAAAGAAGAATAAGGCTGATGACAAAGGCTGCGGTTTATGAGAAGGAACACGCCGAAGAAGATGTAAAGATCAGCAGCTATTATAAAAAAGATTATGCAAGCCTTAATACCTGGATTACACTGATCTGGGTGACGGTGGGCTATGTCCTTGCAGGGGGGCTGGCAGTAATCTGTACGGCAGACACACTGATGGAAGACCTTACGATCTTCAAGCTGATTATCCTTGCTGCAACAGCGGTGTGTGCATATCTGGCACTGCTCATTATCTATGGGATCGGAGCAGGAAAGTTCTATAAAAAGAAACATACCCGGGCCAAGCAGCGGGTGAAAAAATACTACCGGGATCTCTCCCGGATTGAAAAGATGTATGAAAAGGAGAACAACAGATCATGAGTACATTACTTGTCTGGAGAGAAAGGCTGCAGAAAGTGTATGCCGCTTATTCCATCTATATTTTAAAGGGGCTTCAGTTTATTCTGGGGCTTCTGGTGTTCGGACTGATCAATGCCAACGTGGGATATATGGAGATGGCGTCGTCGGTTTTCTGTACGCTGGGACTTGCGGTATTCTGTACATTTTTCCCGATGATTGTGATGGTACTTGCGGCAGCGGCACTGATTCTGGTGCATTTTTACGCACTGTCGATTCCGATCACGATCGTTTCCCTGCTGATTTTTCTTCTGATGTACATATTTTATTTTCGGTTTACTCCGAAAAAGGCATGGCTTCTGCTGGCTTCTGCACTGGCATTTGCCCTCCATATCCCGTTTGTCCTGCCGATTGTATTCGGACTTCTGGGGACTCCGGTGTGGATTGTGCCTGCGGCCTGCGGAATTATTACATATTACATGGCGGCTTTTGTTAAGACTTCCACAACCGTGCTTCAGGGAGCGGATGCAGACGGGATGGTTACGGGTCTGATGAATTTTGCCAGACAGGTAGTTACAAACCGGGAGATGTGGCTGATGGTCCTTTCGGTTTCTCTCGGGATTCTTGTGGTGAATCTGATCCGCACCAGACCGGTTGAGCATGCATGGAAGATTGCTTCCGCAGCGGGAGCGTGCGTGTGTGTGATTGTGACCGCAGCGGGGAATATAGCGCTGGGAACACATGTGTCCTATGTGAGTACAATCGTTAGCTCCGTGCTGGGGGCTTTCGTCGGAATTGTCCTGGAGTTCTTCTTTTTCTCCGTGGACTATTCCAGGACAGAGAATATACAGTTTGAGGATGACGAATACTACTATTATGTAAAAGCTGTTCCGAAGGTTGGAGTTCCTGTGCCGGAAAAGAAAGTCAAGCACATTACGGAACAGAGTGGAAAAGAGACACCGGCAGGTGTGAAAAAAGAAGAGCCTGACGATGCGGACAGTGAAAAAAATACAGAGGAGATCCTTCTGACGAGAAGTCTGAGCAAAGAACTGGGACTGGATCAGAATCAGGATCTCCGGGAATAACAGAGGCGGTGAAGCAGCAGTATGATGGACTGGATCAGGACATTCCTTAAAAATTACACATATTATTTTCCCAACATTCACATCAAGGATGTAATTGAAATCCTGATTGTGACAGTCATTGTATATGAGATCATACTGTGGATCAAAAATACAAAGGCGTGGATGCTGCTCAGAGGGATTATTACACTTGCGGTTTTTATTCTTATCGCATTCCTCTTCGAGATGAATACGATTCTCTTTCTTGCGAGAGAGTCGATCAATGTACTGGCTGTTGCGGCTGTTGTTGTGTTCCAGCCGGAACTCAGGCGCGCCCTCGAAAAGCTCGGCGAGAAGAAGATCCTGAGTACGATCAATCCCTTTGACCGGGGGAAGGAAGACCAGCGGTTTTCCGATGAGACGGCGGACAGTATTGTCCGGGCCTGCTTTGAGATGGGGAGCGTCTGTACGGGGGCTCTGATTGTGGTTGAACAGGCGATTCAGCTGACAGAATATGAGATGACCGGAATTGAACTGGACTGTAAAGTGTCGTCCCAGGTGCTGATCAATATTTTTGAGCACAATACACCTCTTCACGACGGCGCTGTAATTATCCGGGGCGACCGGATTACATCCGCAACCTGCTATCTTCCGCTTTCGGATAACATGTCAATCAGCAAGGAACTCGGTACAAGGCACCGGGCGGCTCTTGGCATGAGTGAGGTGTGCGATGCCCTTGTGATTGTCGTGTCGGAGGAAACCGGTCTTGTATCGACGGCACTGGAAGGAAACTTAAACCGCGGCGTGACCCAGGAAGAACTGCGGAAGTGCCTGGAGAAAATCCAGTACAGGAATTCCGAGCCGAAGAAGTTTACGATACGGAAAGGATGGCGCAGAACATGAATAAGTATAAGCTTACAAGAAATCTGGGCCTGAAAATCGTGGCATTTATCTTTGCGTTCTTCCTCTGGTTTATTGTAGCGAATGTGGACAACCCGATTTCGAGAACGACCTTCTCCAATATCCAGGTGAATATAGCAAACGATGATATCATTCTCCAGGGAGGAAATGTGTACCGGGTAGTGGGAAGCCAGACGGCCAGCGTTGTGGTTTCCGCCAAACGTTCGGTTCTGGAGAGCATTGAGCCATCTGACATTGTGGCTACAGCAGATATTTCGGAGATGGATTCATCTACCGGGCTTGTTCCCATCGAGATTACGATACAGGGTTGTGAGGGAGATTACGAGAGTGCGGAGGCTGTTCCGAGAAATCTGCAGATTGTGACGGAAAAGACGAACACGAAAGTATTTACCCTTACAGTTACCACAGTCGGTACGCCGAGAGACGGATTTGAACTTGGGGATATGACTGTGAATCCGGAGCGGGTTACGATAGCCGGACCGCAGTCGACCATTGATCAGATCAGCCGGGCATCCGCCAGCATCTCCGTTTCAGGGATTTCAGAAAGCCAGGAAATCAAAGCGGATCTGGTGCTCTATGATGATGATGGGAATTCCATGGATCAGAACCAGCTCAGCAATAATCTGGGCGATGACGGGATTACCGTGAATGTGGAAGTGTTGAAGAAGAAGAGCGTTCCCATGACGTTCAGTGTTTCGGGAACACCGGCTGACGGATACGAATACAAAGGCTGTTCCAGTGAACCGGAGCAGGTGGAAATCTGCGGAAATCCGGATGTGGTGAATGGCGTGGATTCGATCGATATACCCGCCGCGGCGCTGAGCATAGAAGGCGCTACGGAGAATGTGGTGCAGACGATTGATATCCGCCCCTATCTTCCCGACGGTGTAGAACTTGTCGAGGAGAGCGCAGGGGATGTTATTGTAACGGCGCTGATCGAACAGGATGGAACGAGAACGATTGATGTACTGGTAAGTTCGATCAGAATTAACAATCTGTCCGAAGACCTTGAGGTGTCCTATCAGGTGGACGCAAAAGTGTCGCTCAGGTTTGAGGGAGAACAGTCCAGGCTGGACGTACTGGATATCAGCAATGCTGTTTCCGTAGACCTTTCTCCCTATACGAGACCGGGAACTTATACAGTTCCGGTCCTGGTGGATGTGCCGGAGGGAATTACCCTGATTGATGAGGCGAGTGTTCAGCTGACCCTTCAGGAGAAGGAGTCAGAACCGCAGACGGATGCGGAAGAAAAGCCGTCAGACACTACGGCAGAAGAATAACGGCGCTTTTTGCCCGAATGAATGAATACAAGGAGTTGATACAGGATGGTTAGCGATAAAGTGGCAATCAAGAATCCGACCGGTCTTCATCTGCGGCCGGCGGGGCTGTTCTGCAAAACTGCCATGCAGTTCAAAAGTAGGATTACCGTGCAGAAGAGAACAAGACATGAAGATGTGACGGCGAACGCAAAGAGCGTACTCAGCGTGCTGGGGGCGTGCATTAAGAGCGGAGACGAGATTACGATTATCTGCGAGGGGGAAGACGAGCAGAAAGCACTGGACAAGATGCTGCAGATTGTAAAAGACGGACTCGGCGAGTGAGAAAACAGCGGAAAAGCGGGAAAAGTGGACAGCTTCCGCAATTGACAAATACCTGAAATACTGCTAGAATACGGTTTTGTATGACTGATACGGGAATGGGATATATTAAGCAGCAAATAAGTTGTATTCAGAGATGGGAACCGGTCGTCGGGGAGACGGGTTCTTGAATAAACGAAAAGGAATTTTGTTATGTCAAAGAAGCAGAGAACATCCGATAAGACAGGACGAAGGAGCAAACAGAGAGGAAGGTCGAGAAGAAATCAGAATAATAACAGGTTCGGAGCGTTCTGCATTATACTGCAGACCATATTGAGCCTGGCATTTATGGCGGTTCTGATGATGATCAATATACTGCCGCTGAAATATCTTTCTCTGATTGCGATGGTGCTGGTTTTCCTCTGGTGTATTACACTGAATACCCAGATTGCCAGAAAAAGGCGGGGGATTGCCGGTAAAGTGTTCAGTCTTGTCCTGGTCGGCTGCCTGTCGATGGGAACGTTCTATATTGCACAGGCAAACGGCGTGCTGGGGATGATTACAGATGGAAATTTCCAGGTGAATAATATGGTGGTGGCTGTTCTGGCAGACGATCCCGCTGAGAGCATAGAGGGAGCGGCAGATTACAACTTCGGCGTTCAGTTTGAACGGGGCGGAGATAATATGCAGGCTGCAATTACAGATATCCAGGAGGAACTGGGGCGCGACATTAATATGACAGAATTTGATTCTGTCCAGGACCAGGCAACGGCTCTCCATGATGGAAAGGTAGAAGCGATCCTCTATAATGATGCGTATACCGATCTCCTGGAGGAAGCTTTTCCGGGATACAAAGACAGCGTGAAGATTATTTACCAGCATTCGATCCGCGTGGAACTCAATCTGGGAAATTCCTCTTCCGATGACAGTCTGACGAAAAAGCCGTTTACGGTGTATATCAGCGGTATTGATGTCTATGGAGATATCTCCAAGACAAGCCGGAGCGATGTAAATATTATTGCGGTGGTGAACCCGACGACCCATCAGGTGCTTCTGGTTACTACTCCGAGAGATTATTATGTGGAGATTCCGGGTATATCAAAAGGAGAAAAAGATAAGCTGACCCATGCAGGTATTTACGGAGTGGAAGCTTCCATGGATACGCTGGCAGAACTGTATGAGACGGAGATTAATTATTACGTCCGCCTGAACTTTACATCCATGATAGATATCGTGAATATTCTTGGCGGTGTGGACGTGTATTCCGAGTATGAGTTTACGACAAGCGAGGATTCGGAATACGTGATGGATGTTCAGAAGGGAATTAACCACTTTGACGGTGAGCAGGCTCTGGCGTTCAGCCGCGAGAGACAGCACCTTCCGGATGGTGACAATACAAGAGGAAAGAACCAGCAGGCTGTTATAACTGCCATGCTGAAGAAGATGCTTTCCCCGACCATGCTCCTTAAGGCGGGCAGTATTATGAATCAGGTAAGCCAGAATGTGGATACGAATGTCTCACAGGATCAGCTGACAGGACTGATACGGTATCAGTTGAGCTCAAATGCTTCGTGGACAATCAAATCTGTGGCAGCTGAGGGAACAGGTGCTCAGGATTATTGCTATTCGTCAGGAAAGCAGCTACTCTATGTTACAAAACCGGATCAGGACAGCATTGATTCGATTATTGAGCAGGTGAATATCGTAGAGGAAGGCGGTACACTGACAGATGCGGAAACGCTGAACTAGTTTTTGATGGAAAAGAGTAATCGATATGCAGAGGGACGGAGGTAACTTCGTCCCTCTCTGATTATCCTTGATTTGTTATTGGAATTGGGGCGGAATAAATATTCTGTTTTGGTAAAAAATATGATAAATTTTATAATTTTTAATGAAATAACCTTGTAAACGTTGTATAATGACTTGGGATTTGTTATGATATAAAATGTATGTAAAAAAGATGTAATAAATTGTAACAATATTACTGGAGAGCGTATTATGAAAAATATATTCAATTTAAAGACCTCGAGAGCAAGGAT
>CBJMC01400__coassemble_1258_pt1 | contig 16049 bp, 19 predicted proteins | sample CBJMC01400__metabat2_high_PE_029 | metagenome-assembled genome bin CBJMC01400 | reverse complement strand
AGATATCTTTCAACATAGACAATTACTGAAATATAATCTACCGTGTGGTTTCCTGTAGTAGACCCATAAGCATATATTCTATTTTTTCCTGCTTTTGTTATAGAGCATTCACCGGTCATCATATGCTTTCCCTTAGTTAAAGCATCCTCTGTAGACCCTGTTGATTCTTCATCCATTGTTAAGTATGAACCATCAACCTTAACGTTATCTGACGCTTTTACATTTACAACAGATACCATAAATATGCAACTAAAAACCATAAGACAGCTTATTATTGATAAAATTTTTTTCTTCACTTTTTTCTTTTCCTTTTTTCTATTTTTTGTTTCTATTATATATACAACTGAACCTCAAAAAACTTACGCATTTTTTTATAAAAATTGAAAATTTTCTATTATTTTTTCTAATTCATCATTTTCAATAATTCCCATTAATTGATAATACACATCTTTATATTTGAATTCTGCTATATATCTCTTTTTTTCTGATTTATCAATCTCATATTCTTTTATTTCTATTTTTACGTTACAATCTTCTCTCTCGAACTCATAGGTATTAATTAATTTGTCTAGTTCATTTTGCCCTAAAGAAGAATCATCATCATTTAAATAAACTGTATATCTAATTATTTCTGCTCCATATTTATAATATAAAAAGGCCCTTCTTTGTTCTTTATCTATATTATATCTTTGAAGTACCATATCTGTTGGCTTGTATATCATTCTAACTGTATTTATTCCAAAAATTTGATCTATCTCTCTATAAACATTTATTTCATCAATATCTGTAGTCTCCTGAGTATCCATATCCTCAACATTAATTAATCCAACATTTTCATCCCCAACAACTCGATCCCACAACACCTTCCAGTATGACTTGCTCCCCACGCCGGTCATCACACTGCCGCACACAAGTACGATAACTGCAGCCAGCGCGAAAATAAGATACCTCTTCTTTTTTCTTTTGTGGTGTACCTTCTTCTCACGCTTATCAAACTCATATTCCTGTATTCTATTAAAAAGAGAAGTCTCCATATCTTCAGAAAATTTTATATCATCGAGATCATCTCTGGACATAATTTCCTTTTCAATCTCGTCGGCTTCTCTGTCGATTTCTTCTTTAAGTGATAATTTTTTCAGATCTTTCATTATTTACACCTGTTTTCTGCCCTATTTTTGCCCTTGACATTTCAGCAAATAAGGTTAATATGAAATTATCGTCAGCTGTGTGCTGTTTCCTGTTACAGTGACCGCCGCTTCATCTGCGGTCCGTAATCACAATCTTTCTCTGGAGGTATTTTATGAAGCGAATCATTTTAACCGGCGGTGGTACTGCCGGACATGTTACTCCGAATATTGCCCTGCTCCCGAGACTCCGGGAGCTTGGTTATGATATCCAATACATAGGTTCTTACTCAGGAATTGAAAAGGAACTTATCGAACCTTTTGGTATCCCTTACCATGGAATCTCATCCGGAAAGCTCCGCCGCTACTTAAGCGTTCAGAACTTTACAGATCCGTTCCGTGTTATCAAAGGCTTCGGTGAAGCCCGAAAGTTAATTAAAGACTTAAAGCCTGATGTAATCTTTTCAAAGGGCGGCTTCGTATCTGTTCCCGTAGTTCTCGCGGGAAAACAGTGCAAAGTGCCTGTGATTATCCATGAGTCCGATATGACTCCCGGTCTGGCAAATAAGATCGCCATTCCCTCTGCAGTCAAAGTCTGCTGCAACTTTCCGGAGACTCTTGAAAGCCTCCCCCAGGGAAAAGCGGTTCTCACAGGATCACCGATCCGTCAGGAGCTTCTCTCCGGCAATAAGATTGCTGCCATGGATATGTGCGGTTTCACTGCAGACAAACCGGTTATCCTCGTCATCGGAGGAAGCCTTGGCTCTGTAGTTGTAAACACTGCAGTCCGTGAAGCACTTCCGGAACTGCTTGAGACTTTCCAGATCATCCACCTCTGCGGAAAGGGAAAGGTCGATGAATCTCTGAATGGAACAAAAGGCTACTGTCAGTTTGAGTATATTAAGAATGAACTTCGGGATATCTTCGCCCTTGCAAATATTGTGATTTCCCGTGCGGGAGCCAACGCTATCTGCGAACTGCTTGCCCTGCGGAAACCTAATCTTCTGATTCCTCTCTCCGCAAAAGCGAGCCGGGGAGACCAGATTCTCAATGCCCGTTCTTTCGAGAAGCAGGGATTCAGCATGGTTCTTGAGGAAGAAGAGCTCAATCGGGACTCCCTGCTGGATGCGGTACACCGGCTCTACGAGAACCGCGGCACTTACATCGATGCCATGAGAAATTCCGGACAGCAGGACTCGATCAATACAATCATTAACCTGATCGAGGAAGCTGCATCAGCAAAACAGAATTAGATTTTCTGAAAACACAGGTGCCGTTCACCGGCACCTGTTTCTTTTACTGATTTCTTATTCCGGCTGCTTTTTATTACTTTTTCTCTTACTTTATGTTCATCTCCTCGTACTCTACGCCATATGTCTTTTTCATCCACTCTCTTGCTCTATGCAGCATACTGTGTACAACCTGAAGGCTTACCCCCATCTGCTCTGCCACTTTATCCTGCGGCATTCCCACATAATATGCATAGAGAACAGCATCATGCCATCTCGGATTTTTCTCCATCAGTCCAAGCAGGATATCGCCGCCCAGGTTATTTCTTTCTTCTTTGCGTATATCTTCCAGGTACTCCTCTTCGATACTGTCTGTTACGAGGCTGCTCTCCACGATGGAATCATAATCTTCAGAGAAAAATTCTTTTTCATGCTTCTTTCTGTAATTAATCGCCTTGTTCCTGGCTACTTTTGTCATCCATCCTTTGATTTTTGTCCTGTCAAAATTTTCAAAACCCCGGTAAAGATCTTCAAAGATATCCTGAGAAATATCCTCTGCCGTATGAAAATCACGACCTGAATAAATAAACGCTATTCTGAAAACGAGATCCTTGTACTGCTGATAAATCTCGTTATAATCACGATTTCCTGTAAACATGATTTCACCGGTTTATTTTATTTTCTTGAGTATTTCTTCTTTATCCGCATCCGTCAGTTCGCCCATCTTCCAGCCCAAACCGACGTTATCCCCCTTATATCTTGGAATCAGATGCATATGGAAGTGAAATACAGTCTGTCCGGCAGCCTCTTCGTTATTCTGTACTACATTATAACCGTCACAGCCAAGTACATCTGTCATCTTCTTTACTATTTTCTTAGCAAGTACAAACGCCTTCGCAGCTGTCTCTTCATCAATATCATACAGATTTCTGTAATGCTCTTTCGGAAGGATCAGAGCATGGCCTTTGGACGCCGGACTCAGATCCAGTATCACCCGAAAATCTTCATCTTCATACAGAGTAGCAGATGGAATTTCTCCTGCTGCTATTTTACAGAATATACAATCCTTGTCTTTCATAGTCATTCCTCTTTTCCACAATGTTTTATGCTAGTAGTATAGAACATTTTTTCAAAAATGAGAAGAGTTTTTCTTCATATGTGGATATCTGTCGAATAACAGCGCACACTCTGTAATGCTGTCGAAACATGTCAGACTTATTCTGTTGAAAGCCCATCCGGCTCCATGCTAGACTAATAAAGGGAAAATGTGTTTCAAAAGTTTCCATTTGAAAGTGAGGTACCAGAATGCTAAATAACATAGATATTAACAAAATGAATCAGCTGATGGAGGAAAACAAAGACGCCAGACAGATCATCTCACAGCTTCTTGAGAATCATCACACAGCTGTATCCACGATCGCACATGAGATCCGCAATCCTCTGACACTTGTCTCCTCCTCGCTTCAGATTATCGAAGCGCAGCATCCTGAGGTAAAAGAATTTGCCAACTGGAACCAGACGATGGATGATGTGCAGTTCATGTGCGGGCTGCTCAATGAGCTCTCCACTTTCAACAACAGCAACAGACTCCATCACTCTGTTTTCAGCATTGAACGGCTGATCCGAAATATTGCCGTATCCTTTGCCATCTCACTGGACGCCGAAGATTCCGATATTGAGTTTTCCTCAAAGATTGCTCATGGCATGGGCGACTTTACCGGTGACAAGATGAAACTGGAAGAAGTTGTCCTGAACCTTCTGCGCAATGCAAAGGACGCGGTTGGAGAAGAGGGTTCCATCACACTCTGTGCCGAACGTGACAGCGATCAGATTATTATCCGCTGCAAAGATAACGGATGCGGTATTCCGGATGACATCATGGACACGATTTTTGAACCTTTTGTCACCCACAAGGAAGGCGGCACCGGACTGGGGCTTTCTCTTTCCAAACGGATCGTAGAAGCGCACGGAGGAACGATTACCGCTGAGTCATCCAAAGAAAACGGAACTGTATTTACCGTCTTCCTTCCCATCTGAATTCATTCTTTTTTCTGCGATACAGAATCACAGCGAGGAGAAAACCACAGACAAGGCCGCCTATATGGGCGGTATTGTCTACCCCGCTGCTCGTAAATCCGAAATAGAGGCTCAGTGCAACCATGAACAGCATTCCTCTGCTTGAAAGTCTTCCCAGTCTTCCTCTGTTTGCGATGACCACATAGACAAGCGCTCCCATCAGCCCGTATATTGCGCCCGATGCTCCTGCGGAAACTGCAAACTGTCCATGCATCTGATCCCAGAAAAGGGAAAAAATATTTCCGCCTATGCCGCTGACAAAATAGATGATGAGAAACCGGATTTTACCAGTCTCCAACTCCAGATTCCAGCCCAGTGCGCCGAGCAGAACCATGTTGTTGACAAGATGTTCAATTCCAAAATGGAGGAAGATACAGGTCACAAGCCTGTAATATTCATGTCCTTCTGTAACATATGGTCCGTACATGGCTCCATGTTCCAGCATATACATGGTATCTTCTGTGTTTCCAAATATTGTCATAATCAGGAAAACCACCACATTTACAATAATCAAACTGACAGTGCATACTGCCTCCGGCATCTTTCTCACAGGAACTCTCCTTTTCTTCTATAATTTTCTCTAATTATAAATGAGTCGTTCCATCCTGTCCATCTGTTTCTGTAATCAGATCTTCCCATTCTCCCCATATTCCGGTTTTAAAGCGGGTTACCACCTTTTTCAGCGGTCCGTATCTTGCATATTCCTCTCTGAGCGGAACGACAGAATTCCCTGTATTCCCTACCGGGTAAAAATTCTCCATATCTTCCTGATCCGGCGAGAAAATGATATTTTCCGTAAAACTGTCCCTAGAGTTTTCCCCCTTGCGGATCTCACTTGTTCTCTCTTCTTTTTTCTCCATTTCTGCCTTTCTTTGATTCATCTCCTCCTTGTAATCATCAAGAATCGTTTTCAGCTCATACTGCTCCTGAAGGCTCTCTTTATGGAGGCGATAAGCAAGAAAGATTCCTTCCGTATCCCGGTAATCCAGCCGTTTTACGAAGAATTCCGTAAGTTTGTGGAAAGATTCACAGAGCGGCATATATCTCACCGGAAGATAACAGAACCTGTACTTTCCTCCTTTTTCGAAGATCAGTTCCGGGGAAATCAGAATATTATCCGGGTTCAGCATATAATTTTTTGTGGTATCGATAACCGAAAGGACAGCCTCTGTCACTTCCAGTATCACTTCCCGGTTTATATCTTTTGTTTCATACTGTTTTTCCAGAGATATCCATCCGTCTGTCCGGTACGTATATCTGCTGCCTCCGTCAATTCCTGTTCCCGACACTTTCAGAAGATCTCCGATCTCATTATTTTTCAGCATTTTCATCTGATAATCTTCCCGGTAAGGAAGTTCTGTGTCAATACGAATGGCCTGATCGTCCAGGTCTTTCTCGTAGGTTATATTCATCTTTAATTCAGCCATCTTATCCTCTCCTCCGGTTTTACAATCTTTGAACACTGCCGGATCTCCAGTTTCATTCCTTTTCTCTGTGCCGACACACTTACGGTAATCTGATCTTCATCTTCCGTTGTGTTTACCTCAACATCGGTCATATAGATCAGTTTTCCCTTTATCCGCTCCATGAAAAATCCGTCCAGGTCATACTCTGCCGTTCCCTTTCTTCGTATCATCTGTGCCCCGGCAACTGCTGTCTCTGCCGCTGCCCCGTTCAGTACCGCCTTGTCATGAAAATAAAAGACCGTGTGTATGATGATAACAAAGATCAGGAAAAACAGCGGTATGATATAGGCCATCTCAATTACGGTACTTCCTTTCACCTTTCTAATATCCGCCAAGAAACATTCCTCCTATATAAGCGGCGGTCAGAAAAGGGACGAATGGAAATGACGCTTTCCTGTCAAAATGATTACGGAAGAGAAGAACTGCGGAAAACACAGCCGCAAGGAGAAATGCGGCAAGCAATACCGAGAGGATCTCCCAGAATCCCAGCATCATTCCCATGATCACAATAAGTAGACTGTCCCCGTAGCCGAACGCTTCTTTCGTTCCCCTGCTCACCGCCAGAAATACAATTCCAACCGCTGCTCCTGATATAAGTATTGCTGCCGGTACATCCCTGCCGCAGAAGAAGCTTCCTACAGCCAGTGGAACTCCTGACAGAAGGAGCAGAAGACTCATTCTCCTTTCCCGGATATCCCTTACCGACAGCACAATCATATACAACGCAAAAGCTGCCTGGCATATCATCCATCTGTGTTCCGTAATAAACTGAAACAGCGCATCTGCAGCTTCCTTTACTTTGAACATCTTGAACACGCTCCTCTCATTCCGACTTCTGACCGCTCAACTGCATGGATCGTCCGCTTCAAACCGCTGCATGTCAGCGAATTATGATACCTGTTTCCGCTCTCTGTGATATATACTCCTGCAAGGGAAGAACCGAATACACATTTTTCACAGGCATAGTATTTTCCACCATATTCATTTCGCATGAAAGACAGTCCGCTGTATGGGACAAAGCGTATTGACAGCTGAAGGTAGGAACACTGATAATCTTCATGGTATACCAGTCCCGTATCTGTAATATAGACGATCTCCGAATCCCCTTCTTTCTCTCCCCGATCCTGATATCCGGTCCACGCGCTCATCCGGAACTCTTCCCGGATCTTCGCAGACGGGTTCCCAAAAAGCGGAAGCGGAATCTTTACCTTGTATTCCACGACAATATTCAGTTCACCGGATGCCGGAGACATATAAGATTTCCAGCATGTAATCGAAGAACTTCCATCCTCCAGTATACTTCTCTCGATCCGCTCTTCTCCGATCATGTCTATGATATCGGATTTTAACTTGATGCTGTTGAGGACCGGAACCGTGGCCGTATCTTCCACCGCACATTTTGCCGCGTTCCACGAGGCATTTTTTATACTCACTTTAATGCTCTGTATCTCGATCAGATAGATCAGGCACAGTGCTGCAAAGAGAAACAGCGGAATTCCCAGTGCCGCTTCAATGGTCACCCCTGCCTGAAAGAAATATTTTCTTCTTGTATTGTTTTTCATTTTCTGTTCTGATATCTCATCCCCGGTGCAGATGCCCTTTTTATACAGTTAACAATATAAATACATTTTTGCATCATTCGTCGCAGCTTTTTCCTTTCTACAGTTTCTTCGGGGGTGTTTAAAAAATTAAAGATGACAAAGGGCATCTGCACCGGGGATGATTACTGTTCACTTTTTCCTTCGTTATTCATATCCGAAATACGCCGGGAACTCATACGTGATATTCCCGTATATCTCCACTGTATTTTTCAGTTCCAGTCTGGTAATACACTGATCTGCACGGAAGAAATCCATGCCTCTCACAGCAGAAAGATTCTCCTCCACTCTGTCGATTGTTCTCATCGTTACATTGTCTTTATTTTTCAGAAACAGAAATCCTCTCAGATAGTCTTCATAGGAAATCCCATCTTCCGTGTCTCCTCCGGAAAGGTCTTCCGTCCCTGTACCGAGGGTGAACAGCGAGAATAAAGAGACCTGCCAGTTTTCCTTACTTTTCACCAGAGGCGCTTTTCTTCCCGCCAGCAGAGTCCTTATATCCACTACACTCTCCCCTGCCGCCCATGCCAGAAGAATCAGAGGACTGACTGCCTCGGAAAGTTCCGGGTTCAGCAGGATCACGGATATGGTCAGTGCCAGGGCTTTTGCCTCCCCCTGTTTCTGTGTATCCGTCATAAGATAAGCGTAATTAAGTGCCATGCGGATCAGAAATATTTTAAGAAGAACAGCCTCCAGATTCTCTTTGTCCGAAGATTTTCCTTCCAGAATATATTCCACCTCGTATTCGAGAGAAGTATTCCGATTATCATCCTCTTCTGCGGCGCCGCTGCTGTCCATTGCCGCATTTTTAAAGTACTTAAGCACATATTCGTCAAACATCAGCTTTTCTTCAATTCCGTCCATATTCTGACGCATCGGAAAGGATCCCCTCCCTGTCGTCCGGCTCCGGTATGATACCTGCTTTTCCAGGCTGACCGCCCTGCCGGACAGACTCATCTCCCCGGGAAGTACAACGGAGAGAAGTCCTGATTTTTCGATTTCTTCCAGGCAGGTGAAGGGATCTTCCTCCAGTTCTTCCGAATCCCCTCGTATTTCATTGAACTCATCCAGAACGGAGGAGCCCTCTTCTTTCAGCTCTTTTTCCATTTCTTCTGTCTCAATCTCCTGTCTGCTCCACTCTCCCGTCAGTCCGGTAAGATTCTGTATAATCCCGATTCCGTATCTCTGTTCCATATACGCAAGTACCTGCTCGCGAAAACTCTGTCCGTTGTTATCCGTAAGATACTGGATTCCGGTGATCACGTGTTCCGTTCCCGGACTTCCGTAATAGTGCATCCGTCTCAGAATATTATCTTCTTTATATTCCCCTGATCCATAGGAGCCTTCAAGTGCAAACACGTGGTAATCTTCCAGAAGGTTTCTCTGATATTCTCCAAATATGGAAAATATCGCTCTGTCTGTTTCCAGACGGCTCATGTTTTTTGACACATGTATCGATGAAATCTGAAGAATTCCCGAGATAAAGGAGACCAGAAGCACAAAAACAATGCTGAGAAAGGCTGTGATCTCTCCTTTTTTCTCCTGAATCTTCATTTCGGTTTTCCTCAGATATTCGCACTTTCCGAGGTTATCTTGTCAAAGATCGTGTTAATCAGGTCAATCAGCTGGTTCTTAAAGATAAGCAGAAGTGCAATGATAATCACCAGTATAAGCACAAGCTCAATCACCGTGATTCCTGAAAGGCTCCGGCGGATCAGCATGTCATCCAACCAGTTTTTCACAGCCGCCACCCAATTTTCCGCTTTTTTCCACATTGTCCTCATTCTTTTCCTCCCTTACTTCTCAGATCTGAACGGAGAACAGCGCCGGTATAATCACAATGGCAAATACAACCGCAAGCATCATAAACAGCGGGATCATCATCTTTGTTCCGGCCTCTTCTCCCAGTTTCTTTGCTGTATTCTTACGCTCCTCAAATGCTTCCTCTGATTCTTTTCGCAGCAGTTCGGTGATCCCCTTTGAACCTTTTCTGAGATTCTGGGAGAGCATGGTTCCGAACTTCCGGTATACCGTGATTTTACAGCGCACACCGAACTCCTCATAGCATTCTCCCTCCGGGGCACCGCTCTGAATCTGATTCATGGTATGTACCATCTCTTCATAGGCACAGCGCTCTCCTGATTGTTCCTTCTCTTCCTGATAGCTGCCTGCAATACAGAACCAGGCGCGTCTCACCGTCATCCCTGCTCCGATATACAGATTAAACTTACTGATAATCTGCGGATAATCCCTTTTCATCTGGATAATCCGTTTCTTTTCTTTTTCTTTCCTGTTCTGATTTTCCGAGACACAGAGCATGCACGCCGCACCGAATCCGATCACCAGTACTGCATAAGCTCTGTTATCCTTCTCCATACTCCAGGAGACTTTCCTGCCCTCTACTTCTTCCGGGAGAATCATATACTCTTTTGTCCGGTTCTCTTCATCCGCCTTTTTCAGTTCTTTCTGAAGTTCATTCATCATTTTTTCCGAATTACTGATTTTTTCCGGAAATACTCTTGCATAAAACTCGCAGACTGACTGTTCTTCTTCGTAACTGAGGTTCGCTGTCAGCTTTACCAGTACTCCGTCTTCCGGCGTTTCCTGATTATACACTTTTCCCTGGCGGTCAATGATTTCATGATTGTCTGTCTCCCATTCCACGCGGATTCCGGTATCCGGTATCTGAGTGAAGAATTCCAGGTCGGTTCTCACCTCTTCCAGACTTTCATTGTCCCCGAGAATCCGTTTATCCAGAGTTGCTCCCGCTTCCTCGAAGAGCTTCCGTACTTCCTCCGGATCGTACATCTCCTCTGACACGGTGATATCTACTGATTGCTCTGTTCCTTCAATCTCCGCTTTCAGCACAGTACTCCTGTCTCCTTCTCCCTGGCCGTTTCTTCTTAATATCTTCTGTCCCTGTTCATTGGTCTCAACCTCCCTTGCGCTGTCCCACGCATATACACAGACAAAACAGACCGCTGCAGCTGCAGCCACTGCTCCCGCTTTTCTCAATACAGGACTTTTCAAAACCGATCGTACCCGCTCTTTTACTGCTTCCGCTCTTCGTCTTTTCTCTCTATACTTCAATCTGCATCAGTCTCCTCCCGTACATATAAGCCGCCAGGTAAACCGCCAGACATCCGCTCATCACCGCCGCCCCAGGCAGGTTTCCATACAGCATGGACAGGAAATCTCCGAATGTCATCTTCATGTACAGAATAATAAAAAAAGGAACTGCACACATGATTTCGAATTCCAGTTTCTTTGCGGCAAGCATCGTCCGGATCTCCCTTTCCGTATCTATCTTTTCTCCGATTATCTTCACCGCGTTCCGGATCAGTGCGATACTGTCGCCGCCGCTCTGTCTGGCCGCTGTAAAGACATTGACAAAATCCGTCACATCCTCCTGCCTTACCCGGTCTGCGAACTCTCCGAGGACCTGCCCTGCCGTCCGGTTCATATCCAGCTTATATATCATCAGCGTATATTCCTTCATGATCCGCGCCTCTTCCCCGTACATGGGGGAGAGATCTTTCCTTGTCTCCCGGATTGCATTTTCCACGGAATATCCGGCTTTAAGCGCCGCCGACACCGACTGTATACTGTCCCTGAACTGAATCCGGAAATCCATCTCTTTTCGCTTTGCCCTGTCCTCCATCCACTCTTTCATATACAGAATCCAGATAGGAAAAAGGATGACGCCCGGAACAAATGATTCATAGAATACATAGAGAATGAGGAGAAACACTGCTGTTGTCTTTATAAAGCCGGCTGCATATTCACGTTTTCTTATATCCTGCAGCCAGAAGCTTCCCCTGATTTTCGAGCTCACCGATCTTCATAAGGCTTCCCTTAATTTTTTCATGCTCCACGCCCTCCTCTCTGAATTCATACAGGGTATTGGTAAGGATCCTTCCGTTCTCACAGCCTGTCACCTCTGCAATCTGAAGCACCTTTCTCGACCTGTCCCTCAGTCTTCCCAGATGGATAATAATATCAAGCGCCGACGCAATCTGCCGCTGAATCGCCTGCAGAGGCAGATCAATCCCCATCATCATCATGGTTTCCAGACGGTTCAGCATATCTGCCGGATTGTTCGCATGTCCCGTGGACATGGAACCGCTGTGCCCGTTGAGCATTGCAGAAGAGATCATATCCACAGTCTCATCGCCCCGTACTTCTCCCACGATGATCCGGTCCGGTCTCATTCTGAGGGCTGATCTGATAAGATCCCGTATGGTAACCGCTCCTTCTCCCTCCAGATTGGCCGTTCTCGCTTCCAGTTTCACCAGGTTCTCAACTCCCCGGATCTGCAGTTCCGCATTGTCCTCAATAGTGATGATCCTCTCCTCTTTTGGAATAAAGTCCGACAGCGCATTCAGAAATGTGGTCTTTCCCGCCCCGGTTCCCCCGCTTACGAAAATATTGTATTTTGCGCTCACAAGTTTTCCCAGAAATTCCGCGGCCTCCCGGGTAATGCTCCCCATCTTTATGAGCTGCTTCATGGTAACTGCCTCGGATGGAAATTTCCGGATGGTGAGAACCGGACCGTTCACGGCAACCGGTTTGAGAACCACATTCACCCGTGAGCCGTCTTTAAGCCGGGCATCAGCGATGGGTGAAGACTCATTGACATACCGGTTCGTCTCTCCTACAATCTGCTGTATCACGTCCATCAGCCTGTCCTCCGAGAGAAATCTCCGTTCGGATTTGAAGAGTCTTCCGCCTTTTTCAAAAAAGATATTTTCCGTCCCGTTCACCATAATCTCCGTTACCGCGTCATCCTCAATCAGCTCCTGCAGGATATCCAGTTTTCGGAACGCATTGAAAAGCTCCCTGCTGATCTGTATCCGTTCACTGAGCGAGATGAATTCCTCTTTTCCTGCCTCTTCCAGTACATTCCGTATAATTTCCCGGAGCTCCTCGTCCCCTGTCTCCCGTGACATATCCATCCTGAGCATTATCCGCTCATAAAACTGCTCGGTTCTGATCATCCGGCGCTCTCACTTCTTTCTCCCGTGTTTCTCGTCCTTCCCGCCTTTTTCTTCACTGTTTTCGAGAGGATATCTCCGTATCCGGCGGCTCTGAGATTCTCCTCGTACTGGCTGATCTTCGCTCTTGCCGCTCCCTCTTCCAGATAATGGGTATAAACTCTCCCGCACCTTCGGAGAATGTCATAAAGACCGCTGATACAGTCTCCCAGATCGAGAATCACCACGTCATAGATGCATTTTTCCTGAATTGTATCAAAAAGCAGCATCCATTCTTCTTTCGTAACTCCCCGCAGGTCGCACTCGTTTTTCATGGGCATGATATAGTCCATGCCACCCGCCTGTCCGGTCATGGCGCTGATTCGGATTCCGGGATCTGTAATCTCCTGTCTGACATAATAGATCAGATCCCCCAGATCGTACTCCGGCCCGTCGGGAAAATAGAACCTGCCTCCTGAATATCCCTCCATGTTCAGATAGAGAACCGACCGCTTAAGAGCCAGCTGCTTTCCAAGGCGTATGGCAAACTTTGTCTTTCCCGCCCGGTGTACCGGAGAGTAGACTCCGATGAGTCCCATAAAGTCCGGAGCATCGCGGATCCGTACCCCGCCTTTTTTCTTCCCGGCCTGTTCTGCGGGCACGCATGTCTGGTATCCCAGTATGATCTTTACGATCTGGTCCGCCGGCTGATAGCGGAAGACAGGCTGCTCCGTCACATTTTCCCCTGGCAGAGAACAGGAACCGGTTGCTGCAGCCTTATCCGGCAAACGCTCCCCTGTCAGAAGGAACTTTTCCGCCGCAGGAATCTCCTCTCTCTGCCCGGCGGGATATTCTTCCCCGATCAGCAGGATTCCGACCGGATTCTCCATGGCAAACGCCTTCAGTCTCTCTATGTTCCGGAAAAGGTAAAACTGGCAGTCCCCCGGGAACTTCTCCCGCAGTGCCTTCAGAAGATTTTCCGTGTATTCTTCCTGTAAATCACAGATCACAAAGTGTCCTGATCCACTTCCAACATCTTTTTTTACTACTGACATAATCTGAGTTTTACTGCGAATTATCAGTATGAACAAAAATGTATGAACGCCGGACCGTAAAACTTCCGGCTCAAGATCCATCAGCCATCCCCCGATATGCCGATGGTTCAGCAGATGATTTCCTGCTGTTGTAAGACGCATTATAAACGGCGGATTTTATTTTGTCCAGACGCAAAATAAAATTCGCCGCTTTTTGTAAAAGATTCACAAAATCTGATAGCAGACAATCCCGTAAAGAAGACAGACCCCCGGAATTCCAAGGCTTCCGGCTGTCAAAAAGGAGACCGCATTCAGACCCACATTAATTGAAGAATCAGCGGGAAGCACACAGGTATTTATCAAAAAAATCAGAGCCATCCCGATCACTGCACGGATGAAAAAATTGATCACTGCAGATGAGATTCTGTTTCCCATACAACCGCTTCCCTTATCTGTATTCTTTTTTATTCTATGACGTGTTCTGCCATTTTATTCCTTTCCGGCAATCACTCCATTCCCCTGTTTCAATACTTTACCTGGGGATACCAGTTTTCTGCCGCATCGTATGCCCGGCTTCTCGCATAGTTCCAGGTGCGAAGCGACTGTTCCGTACTTTTCCCGCGCAGATTTTCAAAATAGTAATACACATCTCCGATCACATCGCCATTGTACTCTTCTGATATCTCTTCGAGTGTATCCAGGTCGACCCGGGCGATTACCGGAGCCGCGTCCTCTGACAGGCTGTAGAGCAGATACCGGATATCTTCCGGGGTCATATTCTCTGTGTTCTCCACATTGTAGGAAGCAATCACCGCATCGATATGAGAGAAGGAAAATACAATGTAACACACCGATACAACCGCCATGATATAGCGGAACAGACGGAATTTCTCCCGGAATATACTGTAGATCACTCCCAGGAAAATCAGCATGAGCATTCCCAGAAACCACAGCACCAGTACTCTTAAGAACGTCAGGTTATACTCTGATACATAGAGCATCATCCGGTATGCCGCAGACACGATCATCACACAGGTACACACGGAAATTATACATAGCAGAATCCGGAGGATCCTGTTATTTTCAAATACCTTCACACATACAAGGACCGCGCCGAAATTGATAATGCTGACGAACAGAAGCTGCCAGAATCCTTCATGTGCATATTCGGAATACGTCATACCGTCCGGAAGAGCGTCCCCTACTCTGAGAAAAAGGAAAAGGATCTGAACTGCAGAGTAGAGTACATAGATAAACGCAAGCACGGAGGCAAATGTTATTCCTGTTACGGCATTTACATTCTTCCTGTTTTTCTTTTCCTCCAGAGGAAGATCTTTTTTATACAGTCCGGAGAAAAATGCATATATTGAAATCATCCCCAGAAAAAAAGTAAACAGAATTCCCAGAAGATTTTTCACATCGATATATTCAAAAATAAATCTCATATCAACGAGCCTGAAAATGTTGATAAACATCTGAGAAAACACTCTGTCCGACATAAGAAGCAGCGGAAAAACAATAAGCATAAAGAGAAAAGCGATAAATATTCCAAGAATTACAGGACCCAGATTTTTATATTTTTTCCTCTTTTTCTCCTGCTTTTCTTCTGTTGCTTTTCTGTGTTTCCTGATTTTTCCCCAGTCTGAAAAAGGAGAAGGAACCTCGGATATCCACGCTCCGATGAACCGGAAAAAGTTTTTCACATAAAGCGTAAATCCCCAGAAGTTATCCTCATAGATCTGGTGAACCATCACTGCCATCAGCAGGAGAAGAATCCCTGCCATATTAAAAAAGTGAAAAAACATATTTGCAGTCAGGCATGTAGACACTCCCAGAAGAAGAATCCCCGCGAAGTAAAAAACAGAATCCCTCTTCAGACGGATACCCGCCCGGTTCAGGAACGCCGCCGCAAACAGAATCGACACAAGAACCATAACCGGAAATGCCGCGCCGGAAAGATTTTTATAGAGACAGCCGGTAAAAAGCAGTCCGTATATACAGCTCATTGCCAGATACCATCTGCTGTCCTGCTTCATTTTCAGAGTTAAAGAATTATCCATTCCCATCATCCTCCACATATTCAAGGATATCGCCGGGCTGGCACTCCAGAACTCTGCATATGGCATCCAGTGTTGTAAACCGGACCGCCTTTGCCTTGTTGTTCTTTAATATAGAAAGATTTGCCATGGTGATATCCACTTTATTTGCAAGTTCTGTTACACTCATTTTTCGTTTTGCCATCATTACATCCAGATTCACTATAATTGCCATCTCGTTCTCCTCCTATATCGTCAGGTCGTTTTCTTCTTTAAAGCGGACGGCCTCCGCAAACACAAGACTCAGCACATGGCTGAAAAGTCCCGCGATAAAGAAGGTAAGTACGATGATAAATGTAGCCGGAGTCGGCAAAAAGAAGATCTTGATAAGGAAAAGCACACAGATGCAGAAACTTACCCTTCCCATAATCTTCAGGCTCTTTATATTGTTATCCACAAAACAGTCTTTTTTCACAACTGTTTTCATCACTTTTCTGAGCTCATATACGATCA
>CBJMC01400__coassemble_1199_pt1 | contig 17082 bp, 14 predicted proteins | sample CBJMC01400__metabat2_high_PE_029 | metagenome-assembled genome bin CBJMC01400 | reverse complement strand
TTTTCCGGACGATGCGATCCGGGAAAGGATAAGGGAGATGTATGTATAAGATTGCAGTGATCGGCGATTACGACAGTATATACGGTTTCGTCGCATTAGGTCTTGACATCTGCCCTGTCAGGACCGGGGAGGAGATCCGGGAAACGTTTCTGAAGACAGCCGCAGAAGGATATGGAATTATCTATATCACTGAGGCAGCGGCGGCACAGATCGAGGCGGAGATCGAGGAATATCGCGAGAGGACGCTTCCGGCCGTGATCCGGATCCCGGGAGTATCCGGGAATACGGGAGCCGGCGTGGAAGGCGTGAAGAAGACCGTGGAGCAGGCGGTCGGTTCGGACATTTTGTTTGGAGGAGTAAGCTAATGAGCACAGGAGTGATTAAGAAAGTCGCGGGCCCTCTCGTCATCGCAGAGGGCATGCGTGATGCGAATATGTTCGACGTGGTCCGTGTCAGCAGGCAGAGGCTGATCGGTGAGATCATTGAGATGCACGGGGACCAGGCGTCGATCCAGGTATATGAAGAGACTTCCGGCTTAGGTCCGGGGGAACCTGTGGAATCCATGGGTGTACCCATGTCCGTGGAGCTGGGGCCGGGGCTCATCACAAGTATCTATGACGGGATCCAGAGACCTCTGGACGACATCATGAAGATATCAGGAAACAACTTAAAACGCGGCGTGGAAGTTCCCTCTCTGAAACGGGATCTGAAGTGGGAGTTCGTGCCCACCGCCGCTGTGGGAGATGAAGTAGAAGAGGGCGATGTGATCGGAACCGTGCAGGAGACCGTCCTGGTACAGCAGAAGATCATGGTTCCCTATGGAATCCGGGGAAAGATCAAAGAGATCCGCTCCGGAGAGTTCACGGTGGAAGAAGTCGTCGCCGTGGTGGAGACAGCAGACGGGGACAAAGAACTGACCCTGATGCAGAAATGGCCGGTGCGCCGGGGACGTCCCTATAAGAAGAAACTTCCGCCTGAGATGCCCCTTGTCACAGGACAGCGGGTGATCGATACATTTTTCCCCATCGCGAAAGGCGGTGTGGCAGCAGTGCCGGGCCCCTTCGGAAGCGGCAAGACCGTGATCCAGCACCAGCTTGCGAAATGGGCGGAAGCGGATATCGTCGTCTATATCGGATGCGGGGAGCGGGGAAATGAGATGACGGACGTGCTCAATGAGTTCCCGGAGCTGAAAGACCCGAAGACGGGACAGCCTCTGATGCAGAGGACCGTCCTGATCGCCAACACTTCCGATATGCCGGTGGCGGCCCGTGAGGCCTCTATCTATACGGGGATCACGATCGCAGAGTATTTCCGGGATATGGGATATTCTGTGGCCCTGATGGCAGACTCCACGTCCCGCTGGGCGGAGGCACTCCGTGAGATGTCGGGGCGACTGGAAGAGATGCCCGGCGAGGAAGGCTACCCGGCCTATCTGGGAAGCCGTCTGGCCCAGTTCTACGAGCGGGCGGGACATGTGATCTCCCTCGGAAAAGAGGGGAGGGAGGGCGCGCTCTCGGTGATCGGTGCGGTATCTCCTCCGGGAGGCGATACGTCCGAACCGGTATCCCAGGCGACGCTCCGTATCGTGAAAGTATTCTGGGGACTGGACTCTGCACTGGCATATAAGAGACATTTCCCGGCCATCAACTGGCTGAACAGTTATTCCCTGTATCTGGATGATATGGAGAAATGGTTCAACAGCGAGGTGGCGCCGGACTGGATGGAAGGACGCCAGAAGATGATGACGCTCCTGCAGGAGGAGGCGGAACTGGAAGAGATCGTGAAGATGGTCGGCATGGACGCCCTCTCGCCGGGCGACCGCCTGAAGATGGAGGCGGCCAGATCCATCCGCGAGGATTTCCTGCATCAGAACTCCTTCCATGAGATCGACACGTACACGTCGCTGAAAAAACAGCATATGATGATGCTCCTCGTGAACGCATTTTATGAGAAGGCTTCTGAGGCGCTCACAAAGGGCGCGTCCCTGCAGAAGCTGATCAATATGCCGGTGAGAGAACAGATCGGCCGTTTCAAATACGTGAAAGAAGATGAACTGGATGCAGAATACGCGAAGGTGAATGAAAATCTTGACGCTCAGATCGCCGGAGCATTCGGAAAGGGGGAACGGTAAATGCCAAAAGAGTACAGAACCATACAGGAAGTCGCCGGCCCGCTGATGCTTGTGCGCGGCGTGGAGGGCGTCACCTACGATGAACTGGGAGAGATCGAACTGGCAGATGGAGAAACACGCCGGTGCAAGGTACTGGAAGTAGACGGAAGCGATGTTCTGGTACAGCTGTTCGAGAGCTCCGCGGGGATCAACCTGTCCAACAGCAAGGTGCGTTTCCTGGGTAGAAGCATGGAACTTGGCGTATCCGAAGATATGCTCGGACGCGTGTTCGACGGACTGGGACGCCCCATCGACGAGGGGCCGGAGATCCTGCCGGACGCCAGACTGGACGTCAACGGCCTGCCCATGAACCCGGCGGCCAGAAGTTACCCGGAGGAGTTTATCCAGACAGGAGTTTCCGCCATTGACGGCCTGAACACCCTTGTCCGCGGGCAGAAGCTTCCGATCTTCTCCGCATCCGGTCTGCCCCACGCACAGCTTGCGGCGCAGATCGCCAGACAGGCGAAAGTCCTTGGGACGGATGAGAGCTTTGCCGTTGTATTCGCAGCCATGGGTATCACGTTTGAGGAGTCCAACTTCTTTATCGAGAGCTTCCGCGAGACCGGGGCCCTTGACCGTACCGTTCTCTTTGTGAACCTGGCAAACGACCCGGCCATCGAGCGTATCGCCACGCCGAAGATGGCGCTGACAGCGGCGGAGTATCTGGCATTTGAAAAAGATATGCATGTGCTCGTCATCCTCACAGACATTACCAACTATGCGGACGCCCTGCGTGAAGTGTCGGCGGCGAGAAAAGAAGTGCCGGGACGCCGCGGGTATCCGGGATATATGTACACGGACCTGGCTTCTATCTACGAGAGAGCCGGAAGGCAGAAAGGAAAGAAGGGAAGTATCACCATGATCCCCATTCTGACTATGCCCGAGGATGACAAGACCCATCCGATCCCGGACCTGACCGGCTATATCACAGAGGGGCAGATTATCCTGAGCCGTGAGCTTTACCGGAAGGGCATTACACCGCCCATTGATGTGCTGCCGTCCCTGTCCCGTCTGAAGGATAAGGGAATCGGTGAGGGCAAGACACGGGCAGACCACTCCAATACCATGAACCAGCTCTTCGCCGCCTATGCCCGCGGAAAAGACGCCAAGGAACTCATGGTGATTCTGGGGGAAGCGGCTCTGACAGAGATCGACCTGATGTACGCCAGATTCGCTGACGCATTCGAAAAAGAATACGTATCCCAGGGGTATAATACCGACCGCAGTATCGAGGAAACTCTGGACATCGGTTGGAAACTCCTGCGGATGCTGCCGCGGACCGAACTGAAACGAATCGACGACAAATATTTAGACATGTACTACGGGACTGTCCCGGAAGTCCGGTAAAGGAGGTGACGCAGGTGGCGGCGAAACATGTGAATCCCACCCGTATGGAGCTGACCAGGCTGAAAAAGAAACGGACAACGGCTGTCCGCGGCCACAAGCTGCTCAAGGACAAGCGGGATGAACTGATGCGGCAGTATCTGGATCTTGTGCGGGAGAACATGAACCTTCGCAAGAAAGTGGAGGCGGGCATCCGTTCGGCAAACCGGAATTTTGTGCTTGCCAGAGCGGGAATGTCCGAAGCTGTACTGAATACGGCGCTCATGGCGCCGAAGCAGGAAGTGCAGCTTGAAGTAGAGGAGAAGAATGTGATGAGCGTGGAGATCCCGGCGTTTGAATATAAGACCAGGACGGCGGATGAGAACGATATCTATTCCTACGGATTTGCCTTCACGTCCGGGGATCTGGACGGCGCGGTGAAATCCCTGGCTGACATCCTGCCGGATATGATCCGGCTCGCCGAGTGCGAGAAGGCGTGCCAGCTTATGGCGGCGGAGATCGAGCGCACCAGGCGGAGGGTAAATGCACTGGAACATGTGATCATACCGGAGACGGAGGAGAGCATAAAATATATTTCCATGAAACTGGATGAGAATGAGCGGAGCACACAGATCCGCCTGATGAAGGTGAAGGATATGATGCTCGAGGACGCACATCATTACAGGGAGAAATAAAAAACAGGATACAGACCTGAACAGGGGAGGCAGACAGCTCGTGAGAGCCGGTGCCTCCCCTGAAAATTTAGAGTCAGAGACTGTTATCGGCAGAGAACGCTCTCTTATTCAGTCTGAAAAAGCCTGACTGCCGGTTGGATAAAAGGATTCATGCTTTACAATGGTATTTACTATAATTTATCCGGTTGCCCGTGCCTTTTTTTCCTGTAATATATAAAAAAACGGGTAATACCGCAGAAAAGGAGGATACTTTTATGGCTGGAACAGCTGAACTGAAGATTGATCCGTTCAAAAAAAAGAGCAGGATCAGCAGAGAAATATATGGACATTTTTCGGAACATCTGGGAAGATGTATTTACGGCGGGATTTATGTCGGGAATGATCCGGATATCGAAAATGTAAACGGAATGCGCTCGGATGTGGTGCAGGCTCTCCGCAGGATCCGTGTTCCGGTGCTGCGCTGGCCGGGAGGCTGCTTCGCCGATGAATATCATTGGATGGACGGAGTGGGGCCGAAGGAGAAACGGAAGAAGACGATCAATACAAACTGGGGCGGCGTTGTAGAAGATAACAGCTTCGGAACCCATGAATTTTTTGAACTCTGCCGGCAGCTTGACTGTAAGGCGTATATTAACGGAAATCTCGGAAGCGGGACCGTACAGGAGATGGCAGAATGGGTGGAGTATATGACTTTTGACGGCATCTCACCGATGGCGCAGATGCGTGCGGAAAATGGAAGAAAAGAGCCCTGGCAGGTGGACTTCTTCGGCATTGGAAATGAGAACTGGGGATGCGGCGGCAACATGCATCCGGAGTACTATGCCAATGAGTACCGCAGGTATCAGACTTTTGTCCATGACTATCAGAAAGACCGCAGACTGCAGAAGATCTGCTGCGGTCCGGCCGAAGACGATTATGACTGGACGCGCAGGGTGCTTTCCGTCTGCTATAACCGCCATGGCGACTCGGACCGGGGGTTCATGGATGGTCTGTCACTTCACTATTATGTTTATCCGGAGGGCGGGAAGATCAAGGGAAGCGCCACGGAATTTGATACGGAAGTATGGTATAAAACGCTGAGCAAGGCACTTTATATGGATGAACTGATCACCCGTCATGCGGAGATCATGGATGAGTTCGATCCGGAAAAAAAGACGGCTCTTGTTGTGGACGAGTGGGGAGCATGGTACACCTGCGAACCGGGAACAAATCCGGGATTTCTCTATCAGCAGAACACGATGAGGGACGCCCTTATTGCGGGGATTACCCTCAATATCTTCAATAAACACTGCGACAGGGTCCGCATGGCAAATCTCGCCCAGATGGTAAATGTTCTTCAGGCAGTGCTTCTGACGGAGGGGGCGCAGATGGTGAAAACCCCGACCTATCATGTGTTTGACATGTATAAATACCATCAGGACGCACAGCTTCTGGAAAGCAGTCTCAGGACAGACATGACCGGCCCGGATGAGTGGAGAGTGCCGGAACTGACGGAATCGGTGTCGGTGGATAATAACGGGGTAATACATATCACCATGACCAATCTGTCGGCAGAAAGAGCAGTGAATGTGTCGGCTGTTATGGAACAAGACGCCGGAAACTACAGACTGGGAAAGATTCGGGGAGAGATACTTGTCAGTGAAATGCATGCAAAGAATACTTTTGAGGATCCGGAGTGTGTCAGAATCACGCAATTTAATTCTGTAACACCTGCAGAAAACGGATTTCTGTTTACCATCCCGGCATGCAGTGTTGTCCATCTTGCGGTCGATCCAGAGTAAAATGTATTATATGAAATGCAGAAAATGTCTCCTCCGGGATATGCCGGAAAAGGAATTTTATGAAAATATGTATCTTTACATCAGGAATCTTCCGGAAGATGAAAAAACGGAACGGACCGAGTATGAAAACAGGCTTGCAAAGTGCAGACAGTGCAGCAGCCTGCTGAACGGAATGTGCAGGGAATGCGGCTGTTTCGTGGAAATGAGGGCGGCGGTCCGGGTGAGGCACTGCCCGCTTTCCCGGAAGAGATGGTAGCGGAAGGAAGAAAGAGAAACGGGGGCAGAACGTCACATGAAAAGAATCCTTGATAAACTGCTGAATTTTACAGATGATCTTACGATCAGAAAGAAGATGCTTCTGGTCTATATTTTCTGTATGCTGATCCCCCTGTTCCTGACAGACGGGGCGATCATATATACGGTCTTCCACACAGAACAGCAGCTTCAGAGTTCGGAGATGGAAGATATCGCGGAAGCGGTACGCTACCAGATTTTTTATGATGTGGACAGTGTCTCGCGGGTGGCAAAGAGCATCTATACCAACAGTTATATCGACGAGTTCCTTGAGCGGGAATACGCCGATCCTCTGGATTATGTACTCCATTATCAGCAGTTTTTCAAGGATACGTTGTTTAATAGCGGGGATATGACGGGGAATTCTGTGATAACCCTTTATACGGACAATGATTCTGTGGTGAGCGGGGGAACAGTACGCAGCATTGAACAGGTCCGGGACAGTATGTGGTACAGGGAACTGATCGGCTCAGGCGCGGATCAGCTGCTCTATTTTGATTATGAATCCGAAGTGGGCACGGAAAATCTGCAGCGCCATGTCTATTTTGTAAGGAATATGAATTATTTCGGCGGAGAGAGGGAAAAAGTGCTGAAGATTGAGTTGAATTATACGGATATGGCACAGTCTTTGAATAATATGAACTATGATATGCCGGTGTATGTCCTCTGGAATGACCGTGTGATTTTTTCAAACAGAGCCGATGTCAGTATTGCAAAACCGTATGAGAAGTTCGGCGCAGAGGCTCAGGTAAAATATTCCGAGGAGAGCAATATTTACGGCGCGGTGTTGGGCATTGCCGTTCTCGCTCCTGTGACAGATCTGCAGAGGGTACTTCTGGACGCGGTGCCGCTTTTTCTATTGCTCATCCTGGTGAATCTGATTCTTCCGATCCTGCTGATTCTGATCCTGAACCGGTCTCTGACGGAAAGAATATCCAGACTCCGGGAAATATTCCAGAATACAGAAGACGAGAATCTTGTCGAGATTGAAGATGTTTCTGCCGCAGATGAGATCGGTGATCTGATGCGCAGCTACAATAAGATGGCTGCGCGTATCCGCATGCTTGTCAGGATCGTATACAAGAACCGGATCCGGGAACAGGAGATGACGGTGGCAAGGCAGAAAGCAGAGCTTCTGGCTCTGCGCAGCCAGATTAATCCTCATTTCCTCTTTAACGCTCTGGAGAGTATCCGGATGCACAGCATACTCCGCAGAGAGATTACAACCGCAGACATGGTCGAAAAGCTGGCTGTTATGCAGAGGCAGTATGTAGACTGGGGAGAGGATCTTATTGAGGTTGCAAAGGAGATGGAAAATGTCAGGAATTATCTGGATCTGCAGCAGTACCGGTTCGGAGACAGGCTGTCCTATGACCTGGATGTGGAGGAAGACTGTCTTGCACAGCGGATTCCCAAGCTTACGATCGTAACATTTGCAGAGAATGCATGTGTGCACGGAATTGAGTGCAAACCGGCTCCGGGCTGGGTTTTTGTCCGCGTCTTCCGGGAAAGAGAAAATCTCTGTATCGAGGTGGAGGATACCGGGGCGGGTATGTCTGAGGAGGAAGCAGAGAAGATGCAGGTGCGTATGAACGGCGCCAGTATTGAGATGCTTGAAAATGAGAAGAGCGTGGGAATCGTGAATGCGTGTCTGAGACTGAAGATGGCATCAGACGGCCACGCGGAGTTTGAGGTGAGCGCGGAGGAAGGGACGGGAGTCGCGGTTCTGATCAGGGTTCCCTATAATGACACACAGAAGTCCCGGCCTGAGGAAAAGGGAGGAAAAAGAGATCATGCTGAAAGTTCTATTGGTGGATGATGAGCCATTCATACTTCAGGGAATGGAAAAACTGGTAAACTGGAAGGAGGAAGGCTTCGAAATCGCGGCAGCAATGTCTGACGGTGCAGAAGCTCTTTCGTATTTTGAAGACAACAAGGTGGATCTGATCCTGGCTGACATCAATATGCCCGTCATGGACGGACTGGAGTTGCTGAAACGGGTGCGTTCATCAGAAAGGAACAGCAGCGTCCAGTTTGTCATCCTCAGCGGGTATGCGGATTTTGGTTACGCGCAGGAAGCGATCCAGTATTCCTGTACAGATTATATCCTGAAACCCGTGGAAAAAGAGAAGCTTCTTCAGGTTCTCAGGAAGATCCGTAAAATGCACAGCGCAGAGATCGAGAAAACAAAAGAAACAAAAAAGCTGGAGGGCTCCTATCTTGACCGGAAGCTGATTGCCGTCATTCAGGGAAAATTTGACGAGTCGGATCTGGACTATGCGGGAAAACATATGCGGCTCTCGGAAAAAGTGCGGTATATTGAGATCCTGATCGATATGCCGGACTGGTTCGAGAGAGGAGATGAAGAAAAAAGCGCGGAGCAGAAAAGACTGTACCGCGCATGCATGGAATACCTCCAGGAGGACTGGACCCACTGCATTATGGATGTGTCGCGTCATGAAAAAATCTATGACGTTGGATTTATCCTCTGCGGATATATGTGGGAGGATACGGGGGAGAAAAAATACCTTTCCGATTTTCTGACATACCTTTGCGGCGTGCTCGATATGCCGGTAGTCATGATTTGCGGGAAAGAGGTGAAAAACCTGGGTGATATTGCGAAGTCTTACAGTACAGCTCGCATGCTTCGCTCATTTCAAGGATTCAGGGAAAAAAAGCAACTCTATTTCTATGAGGAGGAAGTGCAGGTTCATACGGACGGAGTAGTTCTATGTAAAAACAGTCTGGATTTCCTGCTCCGGGCGATTGAGCAGAACGATCATGCGCAGATTATGAAGGGGGCGGATTTATTTTTTGAGGAAATGAGACAGCGCGGAATGTCGGGGGACATCATGAAGCTGAATATCAATTATCTGCTCTTTCAGTTGATTCATCTGGCGTCGGAACAGGATGATACGGTCAATCAGGAGGAGGTACTCAGGACGATAAGCGAAGGCACTTTTGACTCAGGAGTTCTGCGGGGAAGCAAGGCTCATCTCTGCAGAGTGGCATGTGAATATGGAGATTATCTGATGCAAATGAGGAAAAATGCTTCAAGAGGGATCCTGGGTAAGATAGAAAAGGAAATCCGGGAGCGGTATGCGGAAAATCTGACGCTGAAAGAACTTGGAAACAAGTATTATCTGAACAGCGCATATCTCGGACAGCTTTTTCGGAAGAAATACGGGAAGTCCTTCCGGGATTACCTGAACCATTACAGGATCGAACAGGCGGCGCAGATGCTTCTGCGGACTGATGATAAGATATATCAGATTGCCGAGAAGGCGGGATACCACGATCTGGATTATTTTGTGAACAGGTTCATTGAAATCAAGGGGTGCACTCCTGCAAAGTACCGGAAGCAGGCGGGAAATACCGGGAAACAAGAAGGATAATCCGACAGATCCGGAGATGGAAAGAAAAAGGCAGGACAAATTGCAGGTCTATAATTTGTCCTGTCTTTTCAAATATTTTGTCAGATTGTAAAAAAACGCCGGGAGAATAAAATAGAATCATCAAGAATAAAGGAGGAAATGTTGATGAAGAAAAAATGTGCAGCCGGGGTGATCCTGGCAGGTGTCATGGCGGCGTCACTCCTTGGAGGATGCAGTGGAGGAACGGAAAATGAGGACGGAGTTAAAGAGTTTACCGCATTTTTCGCAGTCCCCGGGTCAGAGATCAACGATGATAATGAAATCCAGCAGATCATTGCGGAGAAGACAGGAACCAGGGTAAAAGAGACCTGGCTGACCGGTCAGACAGCGTCCGAGGCGGTGGGAACCCTGATCGCCGGTGGAGAATATCCGGATTTTATCGATGGCGGGGATGCAGCAGGACAGCTCTATGAAGCAGGAGCGCTCGTGCCATTGGATGAGTACCTGGATGACTATCCGAATATCAAGAACTATTACACAGAGGAAGAGTGGGACAAACTACGCCAGGATGATGGACATATCTACTGGATCAACCAGTTCCAGAACATTAAAGGTGAGGAAAAATCCACCACCCATAACGATGAGGCGTTCTGGATCCAGACAAGAGTCCTGGAGTGGGCCGGATATCCGGAGGTACATACGCTGGATCAGTATTTTGACCTGCTGGAAAGTTATATCGAGGCAAATCCAACGATGGAGGACGGAACAGAGAATATCGCATACACGATTCTCTGTGAGGACTGGAGATATTACTGCCTTGAGAATGCGCCCCAATTTCTGGATGGATATCCCAACGATGGCTCGGTGATCGTGGATCCGGAGGAACTGAAGATCATTGACTACAATACGACGCCAACGGCAAAGAGGTATTTCGAGAAGCTCAATGAAGAGTATCAGAAAGGCATCGTGGATCCTGAATCCTTTACGCAGACATATGACGAATATATTGCCAAGCTGTCTACGGGACGCGTTCTGGGAATGGTCGATCAGTGGTGGAACTTCGCGTACAGTGTGAATGATTCTCTGAAACAGCAGGGGCTTGACGAGAAGGGATGCAGCTATGTGCCTCTTCCGATTACGATTGATGAGGGAATTCGAAATCAGTGGCATAATTCCGGCGGTGTGCTGAATGTGGGAAGTGGACTCGGCATCACTACAAGCTGTGATGATGTGGAAGGTGCTCTTCAGTTTATCGATGATCTTCTCAGCCAGGAGATCCATAACCTCAGATTCTGGGGCGTGGAGGGAACTGATTATGAAGTAGGTGACGACGGTCTGTTCTACCGCACGGAGGAACAGCGTATGCAGGCGGCAGATACAGCATACAAGGCGTCACATCTCTGTACCTATTCCTATTTTCCGCAGTATAACGGCACAAGCGATGACGGGATCAATGCCATGAAGCCGGAAGAGCAGCCGGGAGAGTTTTTTGACAGCCTGAATTCCGCGGTGCAGAGATGTTTTGAGGCCTACGGCTGTGAGACATATGTAGATATGCTCGGGACAAACGAGGCACCCGGCCCATGGTACCCGATGTATTCCTACTCCAATACGATGACAACGAGCACGCCGGGCGGTGTGGCATGGACGAAGATGGGCGAGATCAAGCACGAATATCTTCCGAGAGTTGTCATGGCTCCAGACTTTGAGGAAGAATGGGACGAGTACATGGATGTATACGAAGACTGTGATCCCCAGGCATTCCTCGACGAGATGCAGGCAGAACTTGACCGGAGAATGGAAGAAGCGGCAAAGTACGAATAGAAATGAGGTGTAGACATGGCTTTTCTGTCAAAGAGAAAAAAGCAGGTCGTTGTGGAGACACCGGTGAAAGTGAGCTGGAAGGAAGTAAAAAAGCAGAAGGCCCTTCTGATCTGGTCAGCGGTGATTGTGATCTACGGTGTGATCTTCTACTACCTGCCCCTCGGGGGCTGGGTGATGGCGTTTCAGGATTATAAGCCGAAGGATGGGCTTTTTCACTCGGCGTTTATCGGACTGGAAAAGTTCCAGCAGCTTTTTTCAGATGCCACATTTCTCCGGGTGATCCGGAATACCCTTGCTATGGGTGTGATCAATCTGGCAGTGACCTTTGTTGCGGCGATCGCCTTTGCGATCCTGCTCAATGAGGTACGGACAAAAGGAGGGAAAAAGGTTGTACAGACGATTTCCTATCTGCCACATTTCCTTTCCTGGATTATTGTGACCGGTATCCTTCATGATATGCTATCCGGAACCGGTATTGTCAATGAACTTCTGATGAACCTGAATATCATAGAACAGCCCATCAACTTCTTTGCGCATAAGCAGTATTTCTGGCCGATCGTTGCATTTGCGAATGTGTGGAAGGAAACAGGCTGGAACGCGATCATCTATCTGGCGGCGATTACTTCCATTGATCCGTCTCTTTATGAGGCGGCTTCGATCGACGGTGGCGGAAGATGGGCGAAGATCAAAAACGTTACACTTCCGGGAATCCGGCCGACGATTATGATCCTGCTGCTGATGAATGTGGGAAATGTGCTCAACGCGGGATTTGAGATCCAGTACCTGCTCGGAAACGGACTTGTGCAGAGTGTATCCCAGACCATTGATATCTATGTGCTGAACTGGGGCATCAGCCAGGGCGACTTCTCTCTTGGTACGGCTGCAGGAATATTCAAGAGTGTTGTAAGCATCATTCTGATCGTGATCGCGAATCAGATTGCAAAACATAATGGCGACGAACGGCTGTTTTAAGGAGGGATTCGGATGAAAAGAAAGAAAAAGATCAGAACATCGCCTGCGGACAAAGTGTTTACCGTATGCAATACAATATTTATGATCCTGTTTGTGGTTATCACGCTTTATCCGATCCTGAATACTCTGGCAATATCTTTTAACGACGGGACAGACGCCCTGCGCGGCGGAATCTATCTTTGGCCGAGAAAATGGACGCTTAAGAATTATCTTACAGTGCTCCAGAAGGATAACCTGATTACCGGGGCATACATAACAGTGGCCCGTACGCTGCTCGGCACATTTACGGCTCTGTTGGCCAATGCTGTACTGGCGTATATTGTGAGCAGAAAGCGGTTCCTTTTCCGCAGACAGCTTTCCCTGTTCTGGGTGATTACCATGTATGTGAACGGAGGAATGATCCCGACATTCCTCCTTTACAGGGGCCTGGGGCTGACAAACAGCTTCTGGGTATATGTGGTGCCGGGAATGATCAGCGCGTTCAACATGCTCGTTATCCGCACTTATATGAACGGACTTCCGGATAGTCTGGAGGAATCTGCACAGTTGGACGGAGCAGGATATTTTACCATATTTACAAAGATTATATCGCCGCTGTGCAAACCGGTATATGCTACGGTTGCGTTGTTTGTGGCGGTCGGACAGTGGAACTCATGGTTTGACGCCATGCTCTATAACCGGATGGCGTCCCATCTGACCACCCTTCAGTATGAACTGATGAAGCTCCTTTCATCGGTGACAAACCAGGGAAGTTCCGCGGAAGCGATGAAAAATGCAGCAGGTTCCGTGACGCCGGAAACAGTCCGCGCCGCGGCGACAGTGCTGACTATGCTGCCGATTATCTGTATCTACCCGTTCCTCCAGAGATATTTTGTGACGGGACTTACACTCGGCGGCGTGAAGGAATAGGAGTGGAAGAACAGGCGTGAGAATACAGGGAAAAGGAGAATGTGAGAATGAAGATTAATCTGGACAGCCCGGTGTTGGAGTTTCTTGGAAGAGCAGCTGATTTTATGATTCTGAATATTCTGTTTATTATATGCTGCGCTCCGGTTGTTACGGCCGGACCAGCGCTGAGTGCCCTGTACGCCGTCTCCATGCGGCAGGCGCGCCATGAGGACGGGTATATTGTAAAACCCTATCTCAAGGCGTTTGCCGCCAACTTCGGAAAGTCGTTTGCGCTTTCCTGCATCTACTGCGGGGCAGGCGTCCTGATTGCCTATGGATTTTCGTACTGGCAGAAGGGGGCGTTCACAGCAGGGATAAAGACAGCTGCGCTGGCTGTTCTGTGTATATTCGCTGCTTGCGGTATCCTATCCCTGCTCTATGTATTTGCGCTGACAGCCAGATTTGAAAACAGCATCGCAGCGACCGTAAAAAACGCGCTGATCCTGGCGGTATTTGATTTGAAGGAAACGATGCTTCTGCTGCTGATCTGGGCGGGAATTATTTTCCTGCTGATTTTCACGAAGGCATTCTGGACGTTCATGGCAGTAGCGGGTTTTTCCGTGATGGCATACGTGCAGTCAGTCCTTTTTGTGAAGGTATTTTCAAAATATGAAGGGGGAGAATGAGACGATGTGCGGAGCATTTTATACAGGAGAATACGATAACTGGTTCCTCAGGCTCGGATACTCCGAAGAAGAAGTCAGCAGGAAAATCGAACAGACATTCCTGACGCTGTTTTACGGTGCCGAGGAAGAACGGATCTATCATCCCGTGGGCAGTGATATGGGATATATAGAAGATACGGGAAACCACGATGTGCGGACTGAGGGGATGTCCTATGGAATGATGATGTGCGTTCAGATGAACCGCAGGGATGAATTTGACCGGATATGGAAATGGGCAAAAACCTATATGTATATGGAAAGCGGAGAAAATGCAGGATATTTTGCCTGGTCCTGCGCCACGGACGGAACGAAAAATTCGTATGGTCCTGCCCCGGACGGAGAGGAATTCTTTGCGATGGCGCTCTTCTTCGCCTCGGCACGCTGGGGAGACAGAACGGGAATATACGCATATTCCCGGGAAGCCAGAAAGATCCTCCGAGACTGCCTCCATAAAGGAGAAAAGCCGGGGACGGGCAGGGCAATGTGGAATCCGGAAAACCGTCTGATCCGTTTCATTCCGGACTGCGAATTTACGGACCCGTCCTATCATCTGCCCCATTTTTACGAACTTTTTGCGCTGTGGGCGGATGAGGAGGACCGGACTTTCTGGAAAAAAGCGGCGGAGGCAAGCAGACGGTATCTGAGAAAAGCCTGCCATCCCCTTACCGGTCTGAGTGCGGAGTATGCGGATTATGACGGAAAACCATACACCCGGGATAAGGAAAGGTTCGGAAGGCATGACTGGTACTACAGCGATGCATACCGGACAATCGCAAACATCGGACTGGATTACACATGGTTCGGGCCGCATGAGTGGGAGCGTGAGACGGCCAACAGGCTGCAGAGATTTTATTCTGAAGATGCCGGAGGCGGGCTGGACGGTGTGTATCTGACAGATGGAACTCCTGTAGATCAGAGAGCTCTACACCCGACTGCAGTGGCTGCGGTCAACGCCCAGGCATCCCTGGCTGCAGATGGTCCTTATGCAAAAGAATGGGTGAGAAGATTCTGGGAGACACCGCTTCGGACAGGAGGGAGAAGATATTACGATAACTGTCTGTATTTCTTTGCCCTGCTGGCGCTTGGCGGGGAGTATCGGATCTGGAAACCGGGGCTGCCGTGTTGACGGCAGTCTCTTCTTTTATGGAAATGAACGGTATACCGGTGGTATCAATGGCAAAGCCGGCATGGTCGAGATCAGAATAAGTCGCTGTGCGGACCGGTTCGGGTGAGATATAAAATCAATTCATTTCCGTCAATTTCGTAGATGAGAAGCCAGTCAGGAGTGATATGACATTCCAGGCAGCCGCTGTATTTTCCGTAGAGAGGATGATCACGGTCCTTTTTATCTAATGGTTTCCTGCGGCAAGTTTTTTAAGAATTGTCATCGGAAAGCAGATCATCCATCATTTTATCAACATCGGTGTAGGTTTTACCAAGAGCGGGGGTGGTTTTCATCTGTTTTACTTCTTGAATAGTTTCAACAGTTTTGGCGTTGGGAACATCACTCCTGGTTTCGAATGGTATTCGGTATTCCCGAACTGCTTTCTTGGTAAATATATTAAAAGCCGTAGTCATTGTCATTCCCATATCAGCACAGAAAGCCTCAAACTGCTGTTTTAAATCAGCATCCATACGAATATGGATATTTGCATTGGACATCTTAGAACCCTTTTTCATTCTTTGATATATCTAGTGTATGGTCTATTTAATCACAATGTCAATACATTCAGACTTAATCGACGGTAAATCCAGTGATGCCTGCGCTAGGGCTCCGAGCTGTTTTATCTCAATATTCAGTGCGGCAACATGATCTTCATCTTTTCATATTTGTTCTGGTAATTAGTATCCGATTCCCCGACGCACTCTGGTAATTACAATATTTGCAATCATCTTCCCCAAACCGCCTTAAAAACTTTTCTATATGCTGATAAGCTTCTGCGCAAAAAAGGTAGATATGGGCGAGTGCAATTTTTTACCTGTTCTTGTTTGGGTTTTTCCATTCATCTTTTTTTGCAAATTAGATATCATATGATTATCAAAACTAACAAGGAGGAAAAAGTGACGATGAGAAAAAAATGGATGGGTATGATGATGACAGTTGTTATGGTTTCCACGCTGATGGCTGGATGTGGCAACAAGGAAGAAAATAACAGTACTGAAAACAATGAAATTTCAGGACATGAAGCAGGCGGAGAACTAAACATTCTGGCACCGCAGAATAGCGTTAATGATGGGACATATGCCATGATCGAGGCTTTTGAAGCAAAATATGGTGTAAAAGTTTCTTTGGAGCTGCTGCCGGATAATGAAGCGGAAAATCTGATACGTTCCAGAGCTGCTACGGGAGATCTTGGAGATATAGTAGATTTTCATTCGGGGTCTCAATTAAGTACATTAAGCCCCGGAGACAATTTGTTAGACATCAGTGGTGAAGATTATTTAGAAAATGTAGACGAAACCTTCTTGGATTGTGTTACAGTGGACGGGAAAATTTATGGTACTCCGGTAGGACCAACATACGCAGGAGGAGTTTTTTACAATAAGCAGATTTATGAAGAGCTGAATCTGGAAATTCCTGATACATGGGATGAGTTCCTTCAAAATTGTCAGAAATGTAAAGAAGCAGGATATACGGGAATAATCGGAACTTACGGAGATGCGTGGACATCACAGATGCTGCTTCTCTCTGATTTTTATTATCTGTATCAGGCAGATCCAGATTTCTGCGACAAATATACTGCTGGAGAAGTGACTTTAGCTGACTCGCCGGAATATGTACGCAGTGTGGAAAAACTGGCAGAGCAAAAGGAGTATTTTAACGAGGATTATCTTGCGACAACAAATGATGATGGATGCAGAATGTTAGTAGAGGGAAGCGGAGCACATCAGATTATGCGAACCAGAGAATATAACAGTATGGTAGAAAGTTATCCGGAAGCGGAGGAGCTGATTGGCTTTTTTGCAGTACCAGGTGATGATCCGGACAATACAGGGATTACGATCTGGATGCCTCACGGTTTCTATATAGCGTCC
>CBJMC01400__coassemble_1187_pt1 | contig 17375 bp, 23 predicted proteins | sample CBJMC01400__metabat2_high_PE_029 | metagenome-assembled genome bin CBJMC01400 | reverse complement strand
CCGGAAAAGAGTATGTGGAAGAACTGGAAGCAAAGATGAAAGAGATCGGTGTCGGAGAAGTTGCCACAGTGGCAGGACGCTACTATGCAATGGACAGAGACAACCGCTGGGACCGTGTAGAGAAAGCTTACAATGCTCTTGTAAAAGGCGAGGGCGTGAAGGCTGATTCCGCTGTGGAGGGAATCCAGACTTCCTATGACAATGAGAAGACAGACGAGTTCGTTGAGCCGATGGTAGTGATGAAAGACGGCGCTCCGACAGCTACGGTAAAAGACGGTGACTCTATTATTTTCTTCAACTTCCGTCCGGACCGCGCAAGAGAGATCACGAGAACTTTCTGCGACGATGATTTTACAGGATTTGACAGAGGCGAGAGAATAAAGACCACATATGTGTGCTTTACAGAATATGATGTTACGATTCCGAACAAACTGGTTGCATTTGAAAAAGAGGAGATCACCAATACATTCGGAGAGTTCCTGGCAGCACACAATATGACCCAGGCTCGTATTGCCGAGACAGAGAAGTACGCACATGTTACATTCTTCTTCAACGGCGGTGTAGAGGAGCCGAACCCGGGCGAGGACAGAATTCTTGTGAAATCCCCGAAGGTTGCCACATATGACCTGAAGCCGGAGATGAGTGCATATGAAGTGTGCGACAAGCTTGTGGAGGCCATCAAATCCGGAAAATATGACGTGATCATCATCAACTTCGCCAACCCGGATATGGTAGGACATACAGGTGTGGAAGCTGCGGCGATCAAGGCAATCGAGGCAGTTGACAAGTGCGTTGGCAGAGCAGTTGACGCTATCAAAGAAGTGGACGGACAGATGTTTATCTGCGCAGACCACGGAAACGCAGAGCAGCTCATTGATGAGGAGACAGGCGAGCCGTTCACCGCACACACTACCAACCAGGTTCCGTTCATCCTTGTAAATGCAGATCCGTCTTATAAGTTAAGAGAGGGCGGCTGCCTGGCAGATATCGCACCGACTCTGATCGAACTGATGGGAATGGAGCAGCCAAAAGAGATGACAGGAAAATCCCTTCTTGTAAAATAGGGACTGTGAATACGGATAAGAACGATAGCAGGAGATAAGAAACTCTCAGGGGAATCGACCCCCTGGGAGTTTTCTGGTCGTATCGGACATTGAGCAGGCAGAAGGGATTCGATATCAGAAAAAAAGGAGAAGGAATAGAAAAATGGGTGAGAAACTGACAAAAAGTGACGTGGAAAAGATCCAGGCGGAGATCGACCACCGGAAACTGGTGGAGAGAAAAGAGCTGATCGAGGCTGTCAAGGAGGCGCGTTCCCACGGCGACCTGAGCGAAAACTTTGAGTACCATGCGGCAAAAAAGGAGAAAAACCGCAATGAGAGCCGGATCCGTTATCTGGAGAGGATGCTGAAGACCGCGGTGATCGTGGAAGACCACTCGAAGGAAGATGAGGTCGGGCTTAACAATACAGTCGAGATCTACTGCGAGGACGATGATGAGGTGGAGACATACCGTATCGTCACTTCTGTAAGAGGAAGTTCCCTTAACGGGCTGGTGAGCATTGAGTCCCCACTTGGGAAAGCGCTGCTCGGACACCGGGAGGGGGACCGGGTCTTTGTAAAGGTCAGCGATGACTATGGATATTATGTGGTGATCCGCAAAGTGATCAACACCCAGAGCGAGGCAGACGACCATATCCGGAGCTATTAGATTTCGGAATCGGGAGGTGTTTATTATATGGTGATCAGAACAGTTTTATTTGATCTGGACGGCACGATTACAGATTCCGGTCCCGGGATCATGAACGGAGTCCGGTATGCCCTGAAAAAGGCGGGGATGAGAGAAGCATCGGAAGAAGAACTCCGCTCCTTTATCGGACCGCCGCTGAAGGAACAGTTCAGGGATTTCTGCGGGACCACGGATGAGGAGGCTGCGGAGATGGTGCGGCTTTACCGGGAATATTATACGGAAAAGGGAATCTTTGAAAACGCGGTGTACGACGGTGTGATTTCCATGCTGTCCCAGTTGAAGGCAGCAGGTCTTCAGATCCTTCTGGCGACTTCCAAGCCGGAGAAGTTTGCAAAGATTATTGCGGAGCATTTTGACTTTGCCCGGTATTTTGATTTTATCGGCGGCGCCAACATGGACGGCACGAGGACGGACAAGCAGGAAGTGATCGAGTACGTGCTTTCCTCCTGCGGTGTGAAGAACCGGGATGAGGTCATGATGGTTGGGGATCGTTGCTATGATATCGAAGGGGCAGGAAAAGCGGGCGTTCATTCCCTTGGCGTCCTCTATGGCTATGGGAGCCGGGAAGAGATGGAAAAGGCAGGTGCAGAGCTGATTGCAGAGAGCCCGCAGGAGGCTGCAGGGATGATATTGACACCCGGGCTGTGAAATGAGGTATTTATCCCAAATGAGGAAGCGGGGGAAGAATTTAACATAGATTTTTCATTGCCTGATGCATATTTTTTACATGCTGGATCTATAATCTTGATCAGGAATCAAGGATATATCTTATTTACTAAGGATTTAAAAAGTGAGGGATTCAGGATGTACAGGGCATTGTGGAACTTTATTACAAGGTATACGGATAACAGCCATGCGGTCTCGGTATTTCTTCCGCTGATGATCGTCGGGTGGACAGTCGCAGGGATTCTTGCAGGACTGGTAGTTTGTGCCATTACAGGCGCAGACATCATGCAGTCTCTTGCAAATCTGGTCTGTGCAGGCGGATATGCAGGGCTGATTCTGGGACTGTTCGGAGGATGTTTATTCCTGTTCCGGATTGATGTGTAGAAGCAGGAATCTGTGCTTGGACGTCTGGCCGGGCAGTATGATGAACAATAGAAAGTGAATATGCAGATATAAGTAAGATGAAAGCGGACTCTTCGGAGTCCGTTTTTTAAGATTATATTAAATAAAACATGTTTTTAGCAAACGGCGGATTTGCGGGGAAAATAGCGAAAAACCTTGAAAATACGCCGTTTGTCTCTGATTTTATATAAGTTTGTGTAAAGCGTTTTAAGCCCTTTTCTGCGCGTCATTTTCGACACATTTTCGACAAGGTATTTTTTCGATTTCGTGCCGAAGATCGTTAAGCGTGCGATGACCGTACACGCCGTTAGTGATGTCGCGGAATTTATGGCCGAGCATTCTTTTACGGTCATTATCAGATACTCCGTAGCGTTCGCATAGAGCAGAAAAAGTATGGCGGCAGTCATGAGCAGTATGCTTTCCGATCCCGAGAGACGCAAGATAATCTTCGAGTGACGTGCTTACTGTGGCATAAGACTCCGGCATAAGACAGTCGAGCCGGGATATTCTGCCTTCCACAATCGAGCAGATAGAGGAGTGAATCGGAACGGTCCTCTCTTTACTTGTCCTGGTCTTCAATCCACCCTCAAAACACTTGCGCTTTAAATCAACTTTCACCACTTTCAGTTCCCCGATCCGGAGACCAGAATAGCACATGATCAGGAGCAGTTGCGCAAGATCATCCTGCTGATGCGCCCACAGGCGATCCAGATCACGGTCATTAAACGGGACCCCATGCTCGTCATCATCCGGAATATTGATCCGCAGCAGCTCCGTGGGATTCTTTTCCACAAGATTCTGCGCAAGGGCATACCGGTACATCTGCTTGAGCAGTGAGACGATCAATTCGAGGCTAGAATGCTTGAGTGGACATGAGTCTACAATGCGTTGGAGCTGCTCATAGGTGATATCCTGCACTTTCGTATTGTGCAAAGTGCTGCAGTTCTTGTATGCAGCACGGCAGGAATCTATCGACTGACGGGAATACTTCTTTTTCCCTTCGTATTTCCAGGAATAGAATCTTTTATAAAGTTCCGCAAAAGTAATGCTGTCTTCTTGCACGACATCCGGACGGACTGCCAGAGTGTAGTCGGCCAGGATACGCCTGGTGAAAGCGGGGATGTCAGAATCATCCGACGCCCGCATGACTTCCAGATCCTTCTCAAGTCCCGGGGTATAAGTGCCGGCCTTGTATGCGGTGAGCACGGCGAATCCAACGTACCAGTCAGACACATAGCACAGAGCCTTGGGAGTAACTGCTTTCCCGTCTTCCGTGTACTCCGTCACCGGCGGATGCACGGCGTAAGGATTCCGACGGTTGCCAGACAGCTTCCGGATGCTCCCGAAACCGTTTGGAAGATTGGGGTATTTTTTCTTACCACGCCCCATAACATCATCTCCTTTGAGTAAAATTGAGTAGAAAAAATATCACTCAAAAACAGGTACAAAAATAACAGCCTGCAACCTGTCAGAATTTCCGAACAGTTGCTTGCAAAGCTGCCCCGAAGATGATACAATATCCTTGTTCATAGGCTTGTCCCTTCGGGGATGATTTCCGCTCTGGTGTTGGCGCACCGGGGCGGTTTTATTTACTGTAATTTGATTATCTGGGTGTCTTTGTCATTACTTAAGGATATAAGGTCGGAAACTTCGACCGTTACATCACTTGTATCTGTGAGTTCAAAAGCCTGGCAGACTTCAAGACTCCCTCCGGGCTGCACTTCCATCATATAATTATTAATAGAGTCATTGTTATCGGTAGTGATAGCTGTCTGGCATTGCACACCGTTCTGGAAACACTGCACATACGATACAACTGCGGCACTTGTATTTTCTTCCCCATTATTTGTAAATGTGTAATAGTAGTATAAACATGGATTTCCTTCGTAATCCGTACCCGTCTCGTGTCTGACATAGGTAACATTATATCCGCTTCCATTAAAATTAATGGTACCGCTGTCCGTTTGCTGCGGCTCCGGAACCACCTGTTGCTGTTCGCTATTGCCTGCCGGATCATCACTGCTTTGGACATTATCGTTACTTGGGGTGTTCACATCATCCTGGACTATGACATCTTCTACACCGAGCCTCTGCCGCACAATGAGTGTTCCTATCACACTTCCGAAAATTAGACTGATAATGACTGCTCCAACAATAATAATTGCAACGACGATTATTTCGTTCCGGTTCAGATGGGTTTTCCCGTCGACAGGACCGTCCTCATACTCATCCTCAAGGTCTCCGATCCAGTATCCCTTTTTGCATTTATCGCAAAGCAGACGGTTCTCATCCTTCTTGCTCGGCCTGAGCGTGCTACCACATACCGGGCAATTCCGTCCGCCATCTTCCCGTTTTACTTCTGCGGGACGCGATTTTGACGGATTTGATCTGATCGCTGATACGATGGCCATTACTGCACATACAGCGCACCAGGCTGACCAGATATATAAATCGCCATAGCTGCCGGCAAGTGAAAATCCGCACACGGCTGCAAGACCATAAATGATGATCAGCGCCACATTGGGGATCAACCCTCCGTTGCGCGTGACAATAGATACAATACCGCCAACCAACATCAACAGAGCTACGAGCACTCCTGCCGATCCGCTTATCTCTCCGTTCGCCGACAAAGTGTTCGCGATTCCTGCCGCGCACGACTGGAATACAACAAACACAAACAGCACAAGGGAGAGTATACCTGATACAAGTTTCCAAGTTCTCATTTGTTATCCTTCTTTCCCCCGTTATTTTGAGAAAACACCACAATATATAATCGCATCAGCGGTTATACCGGAATTTCCAGTAATTACCTGCCATAAAATCCATAAGTTTCCATCACCCTGAATTGTATATATTATAGGAACGGGTAAGTTATCAACAAGTTATTCACATGTTTTCCATACTTACCAACAAAATAGTTAGAACATATGTTCGAAAATCTCTTTCAATAGGACAGCCATTGTGCTATCATAAAACCAAGGAATTTCGAACAAGTGTTTTTGCAGTCGGGAGGGCGTACATATGGATTTCAGGCAAAAAATTATCGAACTCATAAATAAATGTTCAAATGAAGAAATACTTGAACTTATTTATAGGTTCTGCAAAAAGCTGATTGGCTAGGGGAACAACCCCTAGTCTTTTTTATTTGCAAGTTCATTTGCAAGCTTCTCCAAGACTGACCACTCATCATCATTCAGCTTTGCGAGTGCTTCGATCAGCCTCGTCTTAAAAGATTCATCCTCTCTTATTAAGTCACCGGCGAAATCTGCGATGATCTGGTTCCTGGTCAGCTCCTTAAACGGCTCACCTTCTCCAGTGCGGAGCCATTCTTCATTTACGTTATATTCCCTACATATAGATATGATCATCTGATCTGTAAGGCTACGCTCGTCATTTTCTATTTTAGATATCGCAGTTTTTCCAACGCCAAGAGGCTTTCCGAACTTCTCAAGCGTCAGACCCAGTTCTTTTCGCAATTCCCTTACTCGGTGCCCTTGTTCCATTATATTCACCTGCCTTTCGTACATTTATAATACCATCCGCAAAGATAAAAGTCAATACAAAAAGTTGGCAAAGGGGACAAAAAGGTGTTGACAAAGATGGCATAGGGGATTATAATGTACCCATAGCCAACAAACAACCATGATTCAGAAAGGAGAGGTGAAGCGAAAACGTGAAAATCAAAGACGTAAGAAAATATGTTGCATCAGGAATATCAGACTGGTATTTGAAGCAGGGAAGATTTTTTGAAATGTCAACACAGGACAGTTTCAAGGTAGTAAAAAGGCTTTGTGTTGCAATATTCCTGATGCAGTCAGCTACTTTTGTTCTGACACTATTTCTACTTTTACGGTAGAATCATCGACTACAGTATAAGCAAATGTAAAAACGGACAAGGCGACGGAAATGATCGATATGATAATCGGAAGTATAAATCCAAAAAACTCTTTCCTTGATGATTCGACGATCTTATTACCCTTTGAAATACAGTAAATTTTATTCGTCCCATCAATTAGCGGAAGTTTTTTTCGCATCCGGTTATCTATGTAGTCTTGGAATACATGTTCGTTTACGCTATGACCTTCAGAAGTAAACGCCACATAACCAAGTTTGCAGAATTCCAATATAAATGCAGATGATTCCAGTCCGAACTTATCGAGGAATGCTTCGGCAAGACATCCGGTTTTTCTGTACTTATACAAATATTTGAGCATTTTTAAAGTATCAGAATCAAGATCAATAGAACTTTTCAAACTAATCCCTCCTTTACGGAGGATTATACCACAGAAAGGAAGTGATAACCAGAATGAGCGAAAAAGAGAAAAAAGATATTGCCGAAATGGTGAAAACGGCAAGAGGCCTTGCAAAGAAAGACCCGCAGGGCTTCCTGATCGCAAAGAGTAACATGGAAATCCTGAAAGCGCGGGCTGATATGGACATGCAGGAAATTGGAAGCGCGCCAATAGCCAACAATCAAACATGATTCAGAAAGGAGAGGACGAGGAGCATGAAGCCTAAGGATTATGTGATATCAATAGTTGTAGCATGTTTAGCAAGCGTGGTAGTAACCATATTATTCCGTTTAGCAGTAGGGTTGTTATAACGCTTACGATTATAGGTATGGTAAATCTGGTACGGTTTAAATCTTTCCGATAAAGAAGATAATCAATCCCGTTTTCGGAAATTTCACACATACCTGTTCCGGACGGCATTCCGCCGGGAGATGATTGTTCTTTTATTTCACGCACCAATTTTAATCGGAGCAATCTTACGCAGCGAGATATTTCGACCGGACGCTTTGACGAAAGCTTTAACGTATGTTTTTCACGAATGGTTAAAACAATTTGACTAAATTCCATAATATGCCTCCTTTCACGGAGGATTATACCACAGAAAGCAGGTGAAAAGTTGAGCGAGAAGGAAAAGAAAATCATTGAAACAGTAGCAGAAGCCCTCCCGAAAATGAGTGAGAGAGACAAAGGATATTTTTTGGGATATGCAGAAGCGATGGCAAGCCAGAAAAGTTTAGATCGAGAAATAAAGGAGGCAAACAAAGATGATTGAGCCGATCATCCGGAGCGCAGAGCAGGCGGCATATATCCTACATATACCGCCCCAGGCGTTCCGCGAGCAGGCAAAGCGGGGACGCAATACATACAGTGCTGTGGTGAGCGGGAAGAGGCGCAGGACATATGAGTTTTATCCTTTTATCGCGGCGGAGGCACTTAAAGTCCCGGTAGAAGTATTGGAAAGCAGGAATAAAGAATATCTGGAAAGGAGCAGCCAAAAGTGAAAACAGTATATAGCGACAAAGTTGAATGTGGGCCATATCACGCAGATGTCACAGTAAGCTTGGAAGGCGGGGGAAAGAGAGTGGCAAAGAGAACACTGGATGAATTTGAAAAGTTTATCGAAAATCTGTACAAGATCAGGACGGAAACAGAGGGGGAGAAAAATGGATAAGGATGCAACACGGTTGGAGCTGCAACTGATAAATATCAGGCACACGAGTCTGATCCCGGCGTTGGCAGAGAAGAAAAAGACAATCCGGAAGAAGAGGAAGCAGAGAAACCACTGCATAACAGGAGCGAATCTGATCACCGCAGTATCACTGGCGCTGAATGCGGTATTGATGATCCTGGTATATATTCTGCAGGCGGGACCAATGTGAAAACGAGCGCCCATAAGAGGCTGCAACCTCCGGACGCTCTGGAAAATAACCAATTTTATTTTAAACGAAAGCGAGGAAATTGTAAATGATTAAATGTGATAAGGGAGTCGGGAAAATCAGAGGAACTGTGGGACAGGTACTGGCGGAATATGGAGTACTGGCAGGAGTCATTAAAAGAGCACTTGTAGAGAATGGGGCGACGCGAGCGGAAGCGGAGAAAGAGATACTCCAGTATGCGGAGCTTGGATTGAAGGATGAGAAAGAACTGAAAGAAATTGCGGCGAAAAAGATAGCCCGCGAGATAATGCAGGCGATCATGGGAGAGGATGAAGATGATGAGAGAGACCATTGAGGGGAAGGCTGCGTCTGCATCAAGTATGAGAGCGGAGCACGCTGGCATTACAAGGATACACCGGGAGGAGTGATCTGGTGGTAAGACAGGCGGAGTGCATATGGATCATCCGATGGACCGACCAGGTACCGCAGGTCATGGAGTGTAAATCCGGATCCCGGGAAGAGGTCGAGCGTTACGCCCGGGAGAAGTCAAAAGAGAAGGGACGGTACATCATCGTTTGAACCTTGAAAGCAAAATAAAAACAGCGCATCTCCTGCGAAAAGATGCGCTGACCATCGGCTTGAAGCCCCACAAAAATAGCCATACATATTGTACCATCTGTGGGGCAGATAAGTCAAGGGAAACGGGGGATTTTGCCCCGTTTCTGCTCTTGATAAAGATATTAAAGTTAGGACAGAACAGATGGCAACGAAGAGGAAAATTACAAGACTCCGAAAGGGAGATGTCATAGATGTAGAGGAGTATCACGATGGCAGATACGGAGCTCCCGGAGAGAAGCGACAGAAGAAAAAGAAGCCCACTAAAGAGGAGATGCAGAAGGTCAACCAGATGAACAAGGAACGTCTGGCAAGGCAGAGGCTGATCCAGTACTTTGGGGAGGGAGACTACTTTACAACTCTGACCTATAAGCCGGAGCATCGTCCGGAGGACATGAAGGCAGCAGTAAAAGATTTTGGAAAGGCAATGGGAAAGATCCGGGCGGAGTATAAAAAGCGGGGGAGCCCCCTCTATTGGATCCGGAACATTGAGCGGGGAACAAAGGGAGCCTGGCATATCCACCTGATCATCACCGGACTGCCGGAGACAGCGGGAATCCTGGAGAAAGCATGGCCACACGGCGGAATCTACATCGAACAGCTCCGGAAGAGCAAATACTACGATGAGGACTTTACAAAACTGGCAGCCTACATCACAAAGAGTGAGCGAACCCGGGAGAAGAAGTCGGACGGATCCGAGGCAAAGCCAAGAATCCGGGAATCCAGTTATAGCACATCCCGGAACATGCCACTCCCGGAACCGAAGGCAAAGCCCCTGAAAAGGTGGCCGAAAGAGGTCCGACCAAAAAAGGGATATTACATTGCAAAGAGCTATGAAGGAATCAATCCGGTCACGGGGTACAAATACAGGAGGTACACCATGATCCGGCTGAACAGGAGAATTTGAAATGAAAACAGTAAAGATCTACATAGAGACGACCGTAAAGGGACCGGCTGTAAGGGACGGGAAATACGCGGCGGCTTTAGTATTTACTAAAGCGGACGGGGAATCCGTCACCCGGATCGTGACCGGGGAAGAAGAGGAGACAACCTACAACCGCAGCACCCTTCTGGCAGCGATCCGGGCACTGAAACGGTTAAACCAGTCATGCCATGTAATCATATACACGGACTGTGCATACATCAAAAATATGGTGGAGCAGGGAAACCCGGAGAAATGGAGACGGGCGGAGTGGAAGAAGGCAGCAGGCGGGGAAGTCCAGAACCGGGAACTCTGGAAGCTTTTTTTGGAGGAAAAAGAGAAGCATGAAATAGAGATGCGCTTTAGTAAATACAGTGATTACCGAGATACACTGCAGGCGGTGATGAACGGAGAGGAGATATGACAATGGCAAAGGTATTGAAACACAGTTTCAGCGGGCGCCCGAGAAGACAGTCCGGAGGTTACAAACCGGGAAACATGAATGCGTTTATCTACGGCGGGAGCCGGAAGAAACACAAAAAGAGGGTAAAAGGGAAATGAATTATCTGGAGTTCTTAAAGACAAAGATAGAGATTGCGGAAGACACCGGGTTCGAAGCGCCTCCGCATTCTGTAAATACTGGTTTAAAGCCGCACCAGAGGGATGCGGTCATGTGGGCGCTGCGGGGAGGAAGGAGGGCGCTTTTTGAGTCGTTCGGACTGGGGAAGACCGTGCAGGAAATCGAATTCTGCCATCTGGCAGCAGAACATGAAGGCGGGCAGGCTCTGATTGTGCTCCCATTGGGAGTAAAGCAGGAATTTACAAGGGACGCGGTGGAAGTCCTCGGATATGAGAAACCGGTATACTGCCGGACTATGGAAGAAGTAAAAGCGTGTGACGCGCAGATTATTCTGACAAATTACGAGAGAGTCAGGGACGGGGATATTGACCCGGCATATTTTGCGGCGGCTTCCCTAGACGAAGCGAGCGTACTCAGGTCATTCGGGAGCAAGACGTACCAGGCGTTCCTGGACAAGTTCAAAGGGGTACCTTATAAACTGGTAGCCACAGCAACGCCGTCCCCGAACAAATACAAGGAGTTAATCCATTATGCAGGATACCTGGAAGTAATGGACACCGGGCAGGCGCTTACGAGGTTCTTCCAGAGGGACAGCACGAAAGCGAACAACCTGACACTGTATCCGAACATGGAAGATGAATTCTGGCTGTGGGTGAGTTCCTGGGCGCTGTTCATCACAAAGCCGTCGGATTTAAACCCGGCATATTCGGATGAAGGATACGTCCTGCCGCCCCTGGAAGTCAGATGGCACGAGATACCGGTAAAATACGGGGAGTCACAGGAAAAGGACGGGCAGATGACGCTGTTTACGAATGCGGCAGCAGGGCTGAAAGAGGCGGCGGAGGTGAAAAAGGACAGTATCAAAGAGCGCGTGCAGAAGCTGAAGGAGATCGTGGACGAATCACCGGGGGAACATTTCGTGCTCTGGCACGACAGGGAGGAAGAACGCCACGAGATCCGGCGCGTCCTGCCGGAGACAGTGGACATCTACGGATCGCAGGACTACGACCTGAGGGAGCGGAGGGTGATAGACTTTTCGGAGGGGAGAACAAGGCTGTTCGCCACGAAGAAATCCCTGTCAGGTTCGGGATGCAATTTCCAGAGGTACTGCCACCGGGAAATCTTTGTAGGGATCGACTATGAATTCAATGATTTTATCCAGGCAGTCCACCGGTGTTACCGGTTTTTACAGAAAGAGCCGGTTATCATAGACATCATTTACATGGAGAACGAAAAACAGATCAAAGAGACGCTTCTCAGGAAGTGGAAGGACCATAACCACATGGTGGAAAAGATGATCGGGATCGTAAAGAAATACGGGCTGTCGGCAGCAGGAAAAGAAAATGAGCTGAAACGGAAGATGGGAGTGAAAACGGTGAAAATACAGGGAAAACATTATACAGCGGTCAATGATGACTGTGTGGAGGAAGTACGGAGGATGAAAAGCAGTTCCGTGGGGCTGATCCATACATCCATCCCGTTCGGGAACCATTATGAGTATTCGGCGAATTACAATGACTTCGGGCACAACCAGAATACGGAGCGTTTCTTTGAGCAGATGGATTACCTGACCCCGGAGCTTCTGCGCGTTCTCGAACCGGGGCGGGTGGCAGCGGTCCATGTGAAAGACCGGGTCCTGTTCGGAAATGCCACAGGAACGGGGATGCCGACTGTGGAGCCGTTCCATGCGCAGTGCATCGCGCATTACATGAAACATGGGTTCCAGTATTTCGGGATGATCACCGTTGTGACGGACGTGGTCCGGGAGAACAACCAGACTTACCGACTGGGGTGGACGGAGCAGTGCAAGGACGGTTCCAAGATGGGCGTGGGATGCCCGGAATACATCCTGTTATTCCGGAAGCTTCCGACAGACCATTCCAGGGCGTATGCGGATGACCCGGTTAAAAAAACGAAAGAAGAGTACACACGGGCAAGATGGCAGATCGACGCCCACGGATACTGGAGGAGTTCCGGCGACCGGCTCCTGACAAAGGATGAAATCAAACAGTTTCCTGTATCAAAATTGCAGAGCGCATACCGGAAATACAGCCGGAATTCCGTGTACAGCTATGAAGAACACGTAAAACTTGCGGAAGAATTAGACCGGGAAGGGAAACTCCCCGCAACCTTTATGGTAGTGGCTCCGGGATCCTGGAACCAGATGGAAGTGTGGGACGATATCAACCGGATGCGCACCCTGAATTCAAGCCAGAAGAGGAGAAGGCTGCAGATGCATGTCTGCCCGCTACAACTGGATATCGTGGAGAGAATTATTAACCGGTACTCCAATGAGGGGGACGTGGTATTCGACCCGTTCGGAGGTCTTATGACTGTTCCGATGACAGCAGTGAAGATGCACAGGTACGGGTATGGGGTGGAACTGAACCCGGATTACTTCCGCGACGGGGTGGGATACCTGCAGGAAGCAGAGAATGAAGTGGAAACTCCAACATTATTTGACTTTGTCGGGGAGAACACAGGGAAATGAGTGAAAGGAGAGACAGATGTTTATAACAAGCACGGGATTTAAAAGACTGATTAATGATGCATACAAAGGGGCAGGGCTTAAGATCGGGAACGATGGAACCGGATATTATCTGGCCGGGGGATACTGGGCCATGTGGATCGAAAAGGGGTGCATACCAAAAAAAGAACTGGGCGCCATTATCGAGCTGACCGGGGAGCTCCCGGAGGCAGGGAGTGGATTCCGGGCGACAAAATCCGGAAACCAGTACGAAATGCAGGACAACCAGTTTTACAGAGTCATGGAAAATGCAAGCCAGTGCGAGGATGTACTGGAAGTGACTCCGGTGATCCTGGAGCAGACATATGAGCAGGCGCGGCTTATGCAGGATCCGAAAAACCTGACTATTACTCTGGTCAATGAGAAATTTATCAAAATGATCGACAACACCGTGGTGCAGTACCAGGACGGAGAAACCCAGGCAGAGGGACCGCTGATCTGCGGAAAGATGCAGGGGGTATTCTGGCGGAATAATGTAATGGCGCTCCATGTATTTCCGAGAAAGGACGAAGGGAACAGGGTATTACTGGGATACCTGGAGAACTTTCATATCATGGCGGAAGATGAGCATTGATTATTCTGATATGGCGTTCCCAAAGCCAAAAAAAAGGCGGAAACGCCGAAAACACAGAAAGAGCATCCTGCGGTCACAGAAAGGGATCTGCTATCTCTGCGCCCGGCTGAACAATGATTATAGACCCAAATACACCGAGGAGCACCATATCATTTACGGAGGCGGCCGCAGGACGCAGGCAGAAGAAGAAGGGATAAAGGTTGATCTCTGCCTGTATCATCACCGGGAGGGGCAGCAGGCCGTGCATAACAACCGGGAGATCCGGGAGCTGCTCTGCCGGATGGCGCAGGAAGAATATGAGCAGAACCACACCCGCGCCGAATGGATGCGGCTGTGCGGGAAAAATTATCTTTAGGCACCTCCGCCGCAAGGCGTTGGCAGTATGTCACTGCAACCAGTAAATACGGGTTTCCCCGCCGTCTGCGGGCGGCGGGGAAAGGAGCAGTATGACGGCAGAAACTATAGAAATCACAGACGATATAAGAAAAGCAGAAGAGGATGGAGTCCGGATCCGGTATTACACGATGGACGGCAGGAAGCCGGAATTATATATGTGCCCGGGAGATCTCACGATCATCTGCAACGTGCTCCATGATTACGCATCAGTACTCCGGGAGATTGTGGATGAAGCAGGGGAGGATATGCACGGATTTGCGCAGGCGACTTATGAATATCACATAAAGCGATGCAAAAAGATCCAGGCTTACATTGAGTCAGAAATCGGGTACAGCACGGAAGAGGCGATAGAGAAATGCCGGAAAAAACAGGGGGCTCCGAAGGATGATATTGGAGAGGATGCCCTCGTGTTAGCAATGCGAGCCCGGAAGAAGAAAAAAGCAGAAGAGAAAGAGCCCGTGGAAGAAGATCAGGAAACTGATCCAAAGGAAAAGAATAAACCGAAAAAAGAAATAGAGGGGCAGATCGAATTATTTGACTTTGCGAAATCGTAAAAGAGAAAGGGAAAATGATGGATGAGTTAAGCAGATGGTATGAGAACATGACTTATCAGGAAGCAAAGGATATCCTGCGGGAAAAGCTGGACAACATGAAGTCAAACTTCATTGCGGCGGGGTATTACATGAAATATATCCGGGACCATGAACAGTTCCGGGAAGACGGGTATGAGAGTATCTGGGAGTTTGCGGAAGACAACTACGGAATCAAAAAATCCACTGCATCCCGGTGGATGGCTATGAATGATAAGTTCAGCCAGGGAGGAAACAGCCCGATCCTGGCGGAGGAATACCGTGGATTTGAAAAGAGTCAGCTCCAGGAGATGCTCTACCTGGATGATAAGCAGATGGAGACAGTGACGCCGGAGATGACGGTGAAGGAGATCCGGGAGGTGCGGAAGCCGGAGGAGCTGTCGGCATATGGGACGAAGAGAAGGGTATATCCGGAGGACAGCCTGCTCAAGACAAAAGGATGTGAGGGCGGACATGACTGTTTCAGCTGCGCACAGGAATGCGCCATTAGAGGAGAGAACAGATATTGCCGTGAAACGCCAATAGGAAATCCGGCTCCGTGCTATACAGTAGGGGGCATTTCGTTCCTTCGGGAGAACGTCGGGGAAAAATGCCAGTTTGTGAATCATGCACTGGCAAAACATGATGCAAGAGGGGATGCGGTACCATGTTGTAAGGAATGCAAAGACCCATGTAAGTATCAATGCAAGGAATACTTAAAAAAACTGGAAACGGAGACGGTTGCGACGTCGCAACAGCAGGAAGATACGGACACGAAAGAACAGAGATATTCTTCCTGTCCTCCTGGGCAGCAGGATTGCCGGAGGCAGGAATGGGGATCCTCAGAGGAGCAGCAGGCAGCAGGAAAAAAAGAGTGTGCGAAATGTTGGGATGATTACGAAAAGAGGACATTTAAGCATGCAGAACCCGTTGCGACGTCGCAACAGAAAGAGTTGGATCCGGAGCCGGATATGAACCCGCCGGAAGAAGAGGCGGAATCTGAACCGGAAGTGATCGCCGAAGAAAATATTGAGGTCGTGGATGCAGATGAAGAATCTCCGGAAGAACTGTACGAAGAGGTTTCTGAAGAGAGTGATATTGAGCTTTTAAGGGAAGAACTGGACAAAGCAAAGAAAAATCTGGATCTGATGCTCTCGTGTTATACGGGAAACGATATCCGTGTGAGAAAACAGAAGCTCATTGTCGGAGCACTGGAAGGGACAATCTGCGATCTGGATGCGGATGATATTCCGAAGCCTGAACAGCCGGAGCTGCCGGCATTGAAGAATAATAGTCAGAGAAAAGAGTTCCTGAACAAATATCAGGCATGGCCAGTATGGTTTGAAGTGCCAGAAGCATCGGAGATTTACCATCGGTTCGACCTTCCGGACGGCAGCAGTATTGTGATCTGCGAATATCATATGTGGTTGGATTGGAAAGAAAAGTGGGGAGATGAAAGTCCGGATTCAACGGGGACGAGGGAATACCTGCTTAAACCCGGATACCACTATCTCCAGGACTGCAGATCGAATATGACCGATCTGGTTGAGCACCTGAAAAATGTGCGGAAGGGGGCAAAATAAATGGACCCGCGCAGGGAAGAGAATCAGGAACGCGCCAGAAAGCTTGCGGAGCAGGGCGCGACAACTTTACAGATCGCGGAGCTTCTCGGTATGAAATATAATACGGCATATTATTACACGCATCTGGAGAGGGAGCGGAAAAAGAGGAGAAAGAGAAAAGAGAGTGCCGCCGAACCCCTGGAAGAAGTGTCAAGGGAAATGATTGGAAAGCCGGGTTGGAACGCAGACCGCCATGCCTGCCGGAGCTGCCGGTACAGGGCAGGCGGCGCGAGAAAGGGATGCGATTATTACATGCGGACAGAGCTGGAGCGGGGATGCGATCCGGCAGACTGTGACAAATACAGAAGGGAGAGCGGAGATGGACAAGAAAATACATGTAACAGTGAGTTTGTTTTTCGAAATAATCGGATCAGAAATGGGAGCAGGAGAAACTCTGTATAGCGAATCCAAAATAGATCTCAACGTAGAAGATCTGAGCGGATTCAAATTGCAGGAGTACGCAAAGAGTCAAATCGGAGGATTTGCAGAACTCCTCAAGGTACCGGAAGAGAACATCGAGATTATTTCAAGGCAGGAATATGAGGATAACGCTGACGACGATTGAAAGGAGAGAATATGGGGTATCTGATTAAAAGTAATGTGATAAACGCTCTGGAAGAAGATATGCACGATACAATGATGTGCTATGAGGGAAAACGAGAGAAAGACATTATTGCATTCAGCTACGAATCGATGGAGCGGACTATAGAAGACTTACCACAGTATTGGCCAGACAATGTGTTTGAGGACATCGGACTCACCCCGGAGCAGATCATAGAGCTGAAGGAACGGGATGTGGCGAAAGCACCGGCTGATACTGACGACGAATATGACATGTATGTATGCCCATCTTGTGATATGGCGATTGGAACTATCGGGGACAAGAAAAATCATCATTTCTGCCTGAACTGTGGGCAGCGGTTGAAGTGGGAGGATTTATGAGAAAAATAAAAAAGATAACAGTTAGAATGAAAAATGGAGATATCCTTGAATACGAGGGAACAGACAAAGGAACAAAGATTGAAAACGGAAATACCTTTAAAGTCGTTGCTAAGACAACTGAGTCAAACTACAACTTGTTAATG
>CBJMC01400__coassemble_1177_pt1 | contig 17549 bp, 14 predicted proteins | sample CBJMC01400__metabat2_high_PE_029 | metagenome-assembled genome bin CBJMC01400 | reverse complement strand
GAAGACGCTGAATCTGATGTACAGGAACAAATCCGGCTTTTCAGACAGACGGGAGGCGTTATACTGAATTGGGATAACATTGATTACAGAATATTGAGACAAAGCGCACCGGTTTATCTGGAAACGGAGGAAAAAAACAGAGATGAGATTATGGTAAGCTTGAGAAGAGACAATCAGGGGACTCTCTTTTTACTGGTAGGCAATCATGGAAAGAAGACGGTCAGGGTATCGGTTGCAGGAAAAAGCAAGAATGCAGCTGGAATATATCAGTTGGATCTTGAAACAGGTGATATAATTCAGGAAACAGCCTGTGCCGAAACGGGTGATATGGAGTTTGGCGGATATGAGCTGAAATGTCTGATGATAAGCGAAAGCGAGAGAAACGTTTTGCAGCAAACCGCAAGGAAAAAGCCCTCCGGATCCTGTCACATATGTCTGACGTCGGGAGCACGAACCAGAATAGAAGGAAATAATCTTTTAAGAATCGATTCCTGGAATATTCATTCAGAAGACAGAAAGATAAATATAGCTGAAGGCACAGGAGCGGTAAAAAATTATATAGATAAGCTGCCATACAAGGTCTTACTGACAGATACGTTTGGATGTACGGCTGAAGTGAGTCTGAAGCTTCCGGAATATCTGCATTACACCAGGGCAGTGCAGGTACAGCAGATACCGGAAAAAATGTATTTGCTGATGGACAGGAATGCGGTGTCGAAGTCGTATTCTATTGCCTTTAACGGCAAACAGTATGTAGAAAGCGGAGAAAAATTTTTCTTATATGATACCTGCAATGTCAGATGGGATCTGTCAGGGGCGGTAAAAAAAGGAATTAATGAACTGACGTTAAAAGTGAAAATTAAAGATATGGAAGACGGCGTTCTGGACTCGGTATATTTAATGGGAGATTTCGGGCTGAATAAGGCATTGGAGATTGAGGCATTACAGACAAATGTTCCGTGGAAGGACGCTTTAAGAGATTTTCCATTTTACTGTGGGGAATTTCATATCTATACTGTTTTGAAATGCGGAAGGACCGATGAGTATCCGCAAATCGAACTGGATGCCGAAGAGGTGAATTATCAGTGTGTCACTGTTTATATGAACGGATACCCGCTTGGAACCAGAGGATTTGCTCCGTATACATTTCAAATTAGATCAGGCATACTACGGAAAGGGGAAAACAAGGTGGATATTTTTGTGACGTCTGCACTGTCGAGACTGTTTGACGGAAACGACTATGATTATTCGGCGGCTAAATTAATATCTCTTCCATGACAGATAATATATCATGTTTGGTCTTTGGTATATATGCACAACGAACGTTAAAAACATAACGTTAAAATATTAACAAATGCCATGTTGACAAATATTTAACAAATGGCTTATACTTATGGAGGTGAGAAACAAACAGAGTAATTCAATTACAGGAGGAATTATCAAAATGGCAAAGCAAGAACAGAATGTTGCAGTTGAGGAAAAGACAACAGCAGTTCCGGAGTTCATTGACAATGTCGAAGCGCTCGAGGCGAAGATGAAAGCAATGCGTGAAGCGCAGAAAGTATTTGCTACATTTACGCAGGAGCAGGTTGACAAGATCTTCTACGAAGCAGCTATGGCGGCGAACAAAGCTCGTATCCCGCTTGCAAAGATGGCTGTAGAGGAGACACAGAGAGGTGTCATGGAAGATAAGGTCATCAAGAACCATTACGCAGCAGAGTACATTTATAATGCATATAAGAATACAAAGACATGCGGAGTCATCGAGGAAGACAAAGCTTACGGAATCAAGAAGGTCGCTGAGCCGATCGGTCTGATCGCAGCAGTTATCCCGACAACAAACCCGACTTCCACAGCAATCTTCAAGACTCTGATCTGTCTGAAGACAAGAAACGCGATCATCATCAGCCCACATCCGGCTGCAAAGAAATGTACAATCGAGGCAGCAAAGGTTGTTCTTGATGCGGCAGTGAAGGCAGGTGCTCCGGAAGGAATTATCGGATGGATCGATGCTCCGTCACTGGAACTGACGACAACGGTTATGAGAGATTCTGACCTGATCCTTGCTACAGGCGGCCCGGGAATGGTTAAATCCGCTTATTCTTCAGGAAAGCCGGCTCTTGGTGTAGGACCTGGAAATACACCGGTTATCATCGACGAGACAGCCGACATCAAACTGGCAGTTAACTCCATCATCCATTCCAAGACATTTGACAATGGTATGATCTGCGCATCTGAGCAGTCTGTTACTGTTCTGGACAGCATCTATGATGAGGTGAAGAAAGAGTTCCAGTACAGAGGATGCTACTTCCTGAAACCGGGCGAGGAGCTTGACAAAGTCCGCAAGACAATCATCATCAACGGCGCGCTGAACAACAAGATCCCCGGAAAATCTGCTTATGAGATCGCAAAGCTTGCAGGCGTTGATGTTCCGGAGAACACAAAGATCCTTATCGGTGAGGTTGAGTCTGTTGATATTTCCGAGGAATTTGCTCATGAGAAACTTTCTCCTGTACTTGCTATGTATAGAGCAAAAACATTTGACGAGGCTCTCGAAAAAGCAGAGCGTCTTGTAGCAGACGGAGGATATGGACATACATCATCTCTGTATATCCATCCGGCAGAGACAGAGAAGATTCAGAAACACTACGAGGCTATGAAGACCTGCCGTGTCCTGATCAACACACCGTCATCCCAGGGTGGTATCGGTGACCTTTACAACTTCAAACTCGCTCCTTCACTGACACTTGGATGCGGTTCATGGGGCGGAAACTCTGTATCAGAGAACGTTGGAGTAAAACATCTTCTGAATGTGAAGACAGTTGCCGAGAGGAGAGAGAATATGCTGTGGTTCAGAACACCTGAGAAGGTATACTTTAAGAAAGGCTGTATGCCGGTAGCTCTGGATGAGCTCGGAACAGTAATGCACAAGAAGAGAGCATTCATTGTAACAGATACATTCCTTTACAAAAACGGAAACGCAAAACCGATCGAGGAGAAACTGGACGAACTTGGAATCCAGCATACATGCTTCTACGATGTAGCTCCGGACCCGACACTGCAGTGCGCTCAGAAGGGTGTAGAGCAGATGAGAGACTTCGAGCCGGATACAATCATCGCTCTTGGCGGCGGTTCCGCTATGGATGCCGGCAAGATCATGTGGCTGATGTATGAGCATCCGGAAGCAAACTTCGAAGACATGGCTATGGACTTCATGGATATCCGTAAGAGAGTATTCACATTCCCGAAGATGGGAGAGAAGGCATACTTCGTAGCTATCCCGACATCTTCAGGAACAGGTTCCGAGGTAACACCGTTCGCCATCATCACAGACGCTGAGACAGGAATCAAATGGCCGATCACAGACTACGAACTGATGCCGAACATGGCAATCGTAGACGTGGATAACGCTATGACAGCTCCGAAGGGACTGACAAGCGCATCCGGTATCGATGTTATGACACATGCAATCGAAGCATATGTATCCATCATGGCTACAGACTTTACAGATGGTCTTGCAATGAAGGCAGTTAAGATGGTATTTGACAACCTTCCGTCAGCATATGAGAACGGAGCAAATGATCCGAAGGCACGTGAAGAGATGCACAACGCTTCCTGTATGGCAGGTATGGCATTTGCCAACGCGTTCCTGGGTGTAAACCACTCCATGGCTCACAAGCTCGGTGCATTCCACCATCTGCCGCACGGTGTCGCTAACGCTGTCATCCTGACAGAGGTTATGAGATACAACGCAGCAGAGGTTCCGACAAAGATGGGAACATTCTCCCAGTACCAGTATCCGCATGCACTGCAGAGATACGCAGAACTCGGACGTTTCGCAGGATGCACAGGAAATACAGATGAGGAAGTATTCGAGAACTTCATCGCAAAACTGGAAGATCTGAAAGAGAAGATCGGCATCAAGAAGACGATCAAGGATTACGGCATCGATGAGAAATACTTCCTGGATACTCTGGATGACATGTGCGAGCAGGCATTCAATGACCAGTGTACAGGCGCTAACCCGAGATATCCGCTCATCAAGGAGATCAAAGAGATCTACCTGAAGTGCTACTACGGAAAATAATAGAGCACTCCGTCAAATACGGATCAGACAGATAGTGATCCGATAAATACGGATAATCATGGCAGGTACTTTTGACCGCAGATTCAGAAAATACTGAAGGCGGAAGAAAGTACCTGCTTTTTTTGCCTGATGTAGGGTGTTACGATTAATGGTTAAAATATTAACAATAATATGAGATAAAAAAAGTTAGTTAAAAAATGCACAAAATTGCTTTGAAGGGGTTTCATTACGTTTTTTTCTGTTGTATAATGTGGCTATCGAAAAAAAGTAATGCTCATAAGGAGGACAACATCTATGAAACTGGAAGAAAAAAACCTTATTGTCAGAAGACCCTACAAAGAAGTATACAGATGTGATGACAACATTGTGAAAGTGTTCAGCGAGACTCATCCGAAGTCAGATGTTTTCAACGAGGCGCTTCTTACGGCACGGATCGAGGAGACCGGACTGGATATTCCGAAGGTAAAAGAAGTTACGCAGATTGATGGAAAATGGGCCCTGGTCATCGAATATAAGGATGGAAAGACGCTGGAAGAGATGATGGAGTCCGACAGAAAGAATATGGAGAAATACATGGAGGATTTCGTTGATCTTCAGCTTGAGGTCATGAGCAAGACTTCACCGCTCCTCAAAGGGATGAAGGATAAACTTTCCCGTCAGATCAACAGCCTGAAAGAGATCGATGCCACGACGAGATACGAACTTCTGACACGTCTCGAGAGTATGCCAAAGCACAACAAGGTATGCCACGGCGATTTCAACCCGAGCAATGTGATTGTAGGAAAGAACGGCAAGATGACGGTTGTTGACTGGGCTCATGCAACACAGGGAAATGCAAGCGCAGACGCAGCTATGACATATCTGCTTTTTGCACTGAAGGATCAGGAGACAGCGGATATGTATATGAATCTGTTCTGCAGAAAGAGTGACACTGCAAGACAGTACGTACAGCAGTGGCTTCCGATTGTTGCGGCGGCACAGATGACAAAGAACAATGAACTGGAGAAAGATTTCCTGATGAAATGGATCGACGTCATTGATTACCAGTAGAATTGCGATGAGAGAATTCCGGATGGATTACAGACGTTCCGGAGTGAGAAAATGCAAAGAACAGGGGACATGCCGCACCGGCATGTCCCCTGTTTCCCTTCGTGCGGCGGTCTGCTGCACGAAGGTTCGTTATGCTCTTTGTACTGTATTTTCAGATTTTACCAGTAAGGGAAGAAAAGGTTATCTCCGATCACCACTCCGTTCCTGTTCGTGGAAGGAGCATAGAGGAAATAATAACAGTTAGAAACTGCCGCAAGACGCGCTCCGTTTACCGCATCCTGGGCAACCTGTCTTGCAAGACTGCTGGGGCCACGGTTCAGTACCGCATCAAGCTTGCCTGTCCACACGGGAGAGAACTGGCCTCTTGCATAAATAACGGAACTGATGCTGTTTCCAAAAAGAGGACTGGACACACGGTTCATAATTACGGTAGCAACAGCAAGCATACTGTTATAATCCTGTACTGCCTCGCAGTCGAGCAGTGCAGCGAGGAGTGTCACTTCATCCGTCGAGGCGCTGACGCTGCCGCCTGTTGTAACCGAACTGTCATAACTGCCGCCTCCGGAACTTCCGCCCGATCCGCTTCCGGAACTGCTGTTCCCGGCCGCTGCCTGCTCTGCGGCAATCCTTTCCGCTTCCAACCTGCGCGCTTCTTCAAGACGGGCATTTACCTCCTGAAGATTTGTGGAAGTCTCCTGGGCCTTTGCCTGAAGCTCCGCCTGCTGTGTCTCAAGACTGCCCTGCAGTTCGGTGAGAGAAGCCTGCTGGGATTCCAGAGAAGTCTTCTGGAACTCGATCTCATCATGGACTTCGGTGAGCTGGTCCAGGGCATTCCTGTCATACTCGCTGAGGTTCTCGATAAAATCCGCCTTGTTCAGGAAATCTGTCATATCTTCCGCGGAAAAAAGCATCTCTAACAGTGTCGCATTCCCGTTCTCGTACATAAACTTGATACGGGCTTTCATATCCTCGTACTGTTTCTCTTCGTTGGCCTCTGCTTCTGCCAGTGCGTCTGTCGTCCGCTCGATCTCGCCGTTTAACATCTCTACCTGCATCTCTGTGGATGAGATCTGTTCGCTCAGGGAAAGTATCTCCTGATTGATCCCCGCAAGCTGGCTTTCGAGGGCAGAAGTCTGATTCTCCAGGTTCTCGATCTCGTCATCCGCTTTTGCGGGGAGTACCGAAAGAACCATTGCAAAAGAGCACACCAGAGCAGCTCCTGCATGCATCCAGCGCTTTTTATTGATGTTCATAATCCCGATTCCTTTCTCCGTTCACTTTTCTATTGCTCTATTACGGAATAATATTATACTATAAATTGCGTAAGATAGCAAACCCTGTTACAATTAAGTTATAAAAAGTTTACATAATTGTTTCAGAATTTAAAGAGAAAAGTAAATTTTTGTGAAAAATGTACAGAGAGGGAAAATCAACATGGAAAAAAGAAAAATAAAGATGATAGGGCTGGATCTGGACGGAACGCTGCTCAATGACAGGAAGGAACTGCTCCCGTATACAAAGGACATACTGAAACGGGCTGTGGAAAAAGGGATTATTGTGCTCGTGGCAACCGGTCGTCCGTGGACCGGCATACCGGAAGAACTGAGGAATTTTCCGGGCATGCGGTATGCCCTGACAGCCAATGGAGCGCGGATCATCGATACTCTGGAAGGACGGATACTTGAGGAACATCTCCTTTCTCCGGAACTGGCAAAAAAAGCATTGGAAATCTGCGGGAAATATGATACGCTACAAGAGGTATACTTTGACGGGCAGGGATACGCGGAAAAAGAGAAAATGGACCATGTTGAGCGGTATCACCACAATCCGAACATGTGGGAATATATGAGAAAGACGAGGATACCGACGAAAGATATCATGGAACTGCTGGAGAAAGAAAACCGGCCTCTTGACAAGGTCCAGGCGCTGTTTGCCAGCATGGACGAGCGGACACAGGCCTGGCATGAGCTTGAACAGGTGGAAGGTCTGGATCTGGTGGGATCTCTTCATTATAATATAGAGATCAATGCAGCGGGCGTCAACAAAGGCACCGGGCTGATCAGCCTGGGGAGGCTCCTGGGAATCAGGAGGGAAGAAATCATGGCGTGCGGAGATGGAGATAATGATGTTGCCATGCTCAGGGAAGCAGGATTCGGCGTGGCTCCGGCGAATGCAGATGCTGCAGTAAAAGAAGTAGCGGATTATATTGCCGAAAGCAACAATGAGGAGGGCCCTGCCAAAGCAATCGAAAAATTTGCTCTTTGAGGAGGGAAAAGCTATGTTGGATGCATTGAAGGTTATTATACTCGGCATTGTGGAGGGAATTACAGAGTGGCTCCCGATCAGCAGTACGGGACATCTGATTCTCATGAATGAACTGCTGTCGCTTGACCAGGAACAGGCATTTATCGATATGTTTAATGTAGTAATCCAGCTCGGCGCTATCATGGCAGTGGTTGTGCTCTATTTCCACCGGCTGAATCCTTTCTCACCGAGAAAGACGGAAAAGCAGAAAAAACTCACCATACAGCTCTGGATCAAAGTCGTCATTGGCTCTATCCCCGCAGCTGTCGTGGGGCTCCCACTGAATGATTTTATAGAAGAAAAGTTTAACAACGCCTATGTCGTGGCGGCTACTCTGATTATATACGGAATCCTGTTTATCGTGGTGGAGAATTATCAGAAGGGCAAAGAACCCCGGGTGAGGAAACTGTCCGGGCTTACGGTACCGATGGTTCTGATTATCGGCGTGTTCCAGATGCTTGCCCTGATCCCCGGCACTTCCCGGTCTGGCGCCACCATTGTGGGAGCACTGATGCTCGGCGTCTCCCGGGGGCTGGCGGCAGAGTTTACATTTTTCCTGGCGATTCCGGCGATGTTGGGGGCGAGCGCCGTGAAGCTGTTCCACTTCGGATTGAATTTTACGGGAATGCAGGTGTTCCTTCTGATCCTGGGAATGGTGGTATCCTTTGGGGTTTCTATTGTTTCCATCAAGTTCCTGATGAAATACATCCGCAGCCATGATTTCAAGTTTTTCGGCTATTACAGGATCGTGCTGGGCATTATTGTATTCCTCTATTTCGGGATTAGAGCGCTGACTGCATAAACAATGACTCTATAAACTGTGAATAAAGGGCTGATTGCATAAACTGTGAATAAAGGGCTTGTTTTTTGCAGAAAATGTGCTAAAATGATTGGGATAATCTGAATGATTATGCAATTCAAAGAAAAAATGGAGGAATGGAACATGAAGAAGTTTTTGGCAGTATGCCTGTGCGCTGCACTGGCAGCAGGAACACTGGCAGCATGTGGAAGCAATGACGGAGGCGCATCAGGCGGAAACTCCGGAAGTGCGAAAAGAACCGCGAAGGTAATCGATATCGACCTGACAGATGAAGAATATGCATTCGGCGTAGACAAATCACAGCCGGAACTCCTTGAGCAGGTAAATTCATTTATCGCAAAGATTCAGGAAGACGGAACACTGGACGAGATCTTTGACCGCTACTTCGGCGACGGAGAGCCGCAGCCGGTAGAGTCCGCAGCACTGGATACTTCCAAGGATCAGCTTGTAGTTGCAACAAACGCAGCGTTTGAGCCTTTTGAGTACATGGAAGGCGAGAACTATGTGGGAATCGATATGGAGATCGCAGCGCTGCTGGCTGAGGAGCTTGGACAGGAACTTGTTATCCAGAACATGGATTTCGATGCAGTATGCCTTTCTGTAGGACAGCAGATGTGCGATATCGCCATGGCAGGTCTGACAGTAAATCCGGAAAGAGAAGAGTATGTAACATTTTCCGATACATACTATCAGGCATCCCAGCGTCTGATCGTGCCAAGCGATGACACTACTTTTGACGACTGCAAGACGAAAGAGGATGTAGAAGCAAAACTTGCTGAGCTGACGTCTGACACAAAGATCGGCGTTCAGCAGGGAACAACAGGAAACTCCTATGTAGAGGGAGATGAAAGCTTTGGCTTCCCGGGACTTAACGCGACATGCCAGACTTATAAGAGCGGATCTCTTGCAGTGCAGGATATGCTGAACAATAATGTTCAGTACGTGATCATCGATGCAGCTCCGGCAGAGGCGATCACAGAGGCGATCAACGCGCTCCAGTAGGAAGGAAAGAAAATGGGGAATTTTGGACAGAAAATAGACAGGTTTATAGAGATTTTCGTGGGACAGAACGGCTACGTAAGAGTACTTGAAGGTCTTCAGAATACTGCGCTTATCGCAGTCAGCGGTCTGATCATCGGTATCATCATAGGAACACTGATTGCAACGGTCAGGGTGATCCCGAAGTATAAGATGCTTCCGAGGATTTTAAACGGGGTATGCGGCGTTTATGTGACACTGTTCCGCGGGGCTCCGATGGTTGTTCAGCTGCTTCTGTTCCATTATGTGCTGATGCCTTCCATCGGCGGAGGACTTACATCGGTGCAGGAATGTATGATTGTGTTCGGAATGAACAGCGGTGCATATATCTCCGAGATCATGCGAAGCGGTATTCAGTCCGTTGATCCGGGGCAGATGGAAGCAGGACGTGCAGTAGGCTTGAGTTTCGGGGCGAGTATGCGGATGATTGTAATTCCCCAGGCGGTGAAAAATATCCTCCCCACGCTGGGAAATGAGTTTATTACCCTGATCAAGGAGACGTCGGTGGTAAGTTTTGTCGGCGCTGCTGACCTCTATGTGGCATTCAGCTACATCGGAAGCAACAGCTATGAATTCATGGTACCGTATCTGGTGATGGCTCTTATTTACATTGCCCTGGTACTTCTCATTACCCTGCTGATCAGAATTATGGAAAGGAGCCTGAGGAAGAGTGATAGACGTAATTAATCTTAGAAAAAGCTTTGGGGCTCTGGACGTCCTGACAGGGATTAATATCACCATCAACAAGGGTGATATCGTCGCAGTGCTCGGTCCCTCCGGTTCCGGTAAAAGTACCTTCCTGCGGTGTTTAAACTGCATGGAGGACCCGACTGGCGGAAGTATTATTTTCAACGGTGTGGACATTGCAGACATGCATGTGGATATCAATGTGCACCGCCGCCATATGGGGATGGTGTTCCAGCATTTTAATCTGTTTAACAACAAAACGGTTCTGGAAAACGTCATGATGGCGCCCTCTTACCTGCGCTGCCAGGATCTGAAGAAGGCGAAGCGGAAGAACCGGATCACGAGGATAAAAAATGTATTCCGCAGCAAGAAAGAGGAACTGATTCCGATTACCCAGACGAAGAAGCAGATTCAGGAGGAGGCCAGACAGCAGGCGATGGATCTCTTAAAGCGGATCGGACTGGACGACAAGGCGAACGTTTACCCGTCCACCCTGTCCGGCGGTCAGAAGCAGAGAGTTGCCATTATCCGTTCCATGGCTATGAATCCGGATGTGATCCTTTTTGACGAGCCTACGTCAGCGCTTGACCCGGAGATGGTCGGGGAAGTGCTTGAGCTTATGAAGCGTCTGGCAGACGAGGGGATGACAATGGTGGTTGTCACTCATGAGATGGGCTTTGCCAGGGAGGTGGCTTCCCGTGTTATCTTTATGGACGACGGGCAGATCCTTGAGGAGGCTCCGCCGGAGGAGTTCTTTGAACATCCGAAAGATCCGAGGCTGAAGGAATTCCTGTCGAAGATTCTCTGATCTGCCGGGAGATGGCGAAAAAGCATAATGCCTCCGGAACAGGAAGTATGTGGATAAACATGAGAAATGAATAATATTTTTTTGAAAAATCAGTCTCCAGCAGGCTGATTTTTCAATATTATCAAAAGATTCAATGAGGTCAGAGCTATGAGATATGAGAGAATACACAGGGCATTCTTTGTCGAGCGCCCGAACCGTTTTATCGCCTATGTGGATTTGGACGGGAAGAGTGAGACGGTGCATGTGAAGAATACCGGGCGCTGCGCGGAGCTTCTGGTGCCGGGGGCTGCGGTATATATTCAGGAGAGCGATAATCCGGCGAGAAAGACAAGATGGGACCTGATCGCGGTGGAAAAAGGAGAGCGCATGATCAATATGGATTCTCAGATACCGAACCGTGTGGCAGAGGAGTGGGTCCGTGAGAGCGGATATTTCGGAAAGCCGTCCCTGGTGAAACCGGAGACGACTTACGGAAATTCCCGGTTTGATCTTTATGTGGAGTCGGAAGGCAGGCGGATTTTTATCGAGGTAAAGGGCGTGACCCTCGAGGAGGACGGCGTGTGCCGTTTCCCGGATGCGCCCAGTGAGCGGGCGGTAAAGCACCTGGAAGAACTGATAAAGGCGAAGAAAGAGGGATACGAGACTTACGTCTTTTTCGTGATTCAGATGAAAGGAGTCCGGTATTTTACACCAAATACCGATACTCATCCGGCATTTGCGGAGGCGCTGAAAAGGGCGGCTGCAGCGGGAGTCCGCATTCTGGCATATGACTGCGATGTGACGCCGGACAGCATCTGCATCAAAGATCCCGTGGATGTAGTGCTTCTAAGCCCCAGGCTCAAAGAAGCAGTGAATCCGCTGATAGAGTGGTATCGAACAAACAGGAGAGACCTGCCCTGGCGGAAACGGATGAATGCCTACCGGGTCTGGATCTCGGAGATCATGCTGCAGCAGACACGGGTGGAGGCTGTGAAGCCCTACTATGAGAGATTCCTGGCGGAACTGCCGGATATAAAGGCACTTGCTGAAGTACCGGAGGACCGGCTTCTGAAGCTGTGGGAGGGGCTGGGGTATTACAGCCGTGCCCGGAACCTGAAAAAGGCGGCGGAACAGATTATGGAAGAGTACGGAGGAAAGTTTCCGGAGACTTATGAGGAAATCTGTACCCTCAAGGGGATCGGCAGCTATACCGCAGGCGCAATCAGTTCTTTCGTATACGGCATACCAAAACCGGCGGTGGACGGAAACGTACTCCGGGTGGTGACAAGGCTTCTTGCATACAGCGGTGACATTATGAAAGCCTCGGTAAAGAAAGAGATCGAGAAAATGGTAGAGGAAGTGATCCCCCGGGATGCGGCGGGAGATTTCAACCAGAGCCTGATCGAACTGGGCGCGGTGGTCTGTCTGCCGAACGGAGAGCCGAAATGCGAGATCTGCCCGGTGAGGGGCATCTGCCGTGCAAAAGAGGAGGGAACGCAGCGGGAGTATCCTGTAAAGCAGAAAGCAAAAGCGCGCAGAATTGAGGAGAGAACGGTGTTTGTCTTCTGTGACAGCAATTCTGTGGCAATCCGTAAACGGGGGAACAGCGGGCTCCTGGCGGGAATGTATGAGTTCCCCAATGTAGAGGGACATTTAAAGCGCAGCGAAGTGATTGAATACGGAAAATCACTGGGGCTTGCGCCTGTCCGTGTGAAGAAGCTGTCTGATGCAAAACACATTTTCAGCCATATCGAGTGGCATATGACCGGTTATCAAATCCTCGTGGATGAGCTGGAGAAGATTGATACCGGGGACGTGATCTTTGCCGGACGGGATGAACTGAAAGAAAAATATCCCATGCCCTCCGCTTTCGAGCACTTTAAGGAAGCGGAGGGGATGTGAAAAGGAACAAACACCGAGTCCGCTCGGTTTTCTTGAAACCGGCTCTGATTTATGCTATACTTTTCACGACAGAAGAGACAGGAGAGTATACAGATGAACGGAAAAACAGAACTATCCAGACAGCAGCAGAAATCCAGGGAAACCCGGGAGAAGATCTTTCAGGCGGCGAAACGGATTTTGCAGAAAAAGGGATATGAGGAACTTTCAATTAAAAATATCTGTGAGGAGGCGGGCGTGTCCAATGGGAGCTTCTACCATCATTTTAAGACGAAGGATGACCTGCTTTCCTACTATATAGAGGATCAGCCGACGATCAATCCGGATCTTCTCGAACTGCCGGAGGATGTGGCAGGGGTGAAAAAGGGGATCATCGAGGTGTACATGAATTATGTGAAGTACTGCCGGGAACTGGGCGTGGAATTCATGTCCGGCTACTATGACACGAAAAACCAGGCGCTGAATGCGGCGATCCGTACGGAGCGGCCTTACCCCATTGTGACGGTACAGACTTATGTGGAGAAGGCGATTGCAGCGGGCGTGGTAAAGCTGAATGAGGAGATTGATGAATTTACCACGGATATCCGGATGATTGTGATCGGAAATGTGTTTGAGTGGTGCCTGCGGGGCGGCGATACGGATTTTGAGGGAAATATGAGCCGCTCTCTGGGAAAATATCTGGATGCAACACTCTGTGAAGTGTAACGGTTTATCCGGATGCATTGATCTGCGGGGAGCAACAGTTTTTCCGTGGCTCAATGAGATCGGTACGGAGGGGGATGGCAGTGGAATATGAATTTATCGTAAATCCGAAGGCGCGCTCCGGAATGGGGGCGGAGACATGGAAGATGCTGGAGCCTGAGCTGAAGAAGAGACACATTCCCTACAGTCTGTTTCTGACAGAACGCCGGGGGCACGCCAGAGAGATTGCAGAAGGCATTACGTCGGATAAAGAAGAGCACAGTATTGTGATCCTGGGTGGAGACGGGACCGTAAATGAGGCGGTCAATGGCATCTGTTTTCCCGGAAAAGTGACTCTGGGATATATCCCCATCGGTTCCAGCAATGATTTTGCCCGTGGACTGGGAATATCGAAAGATCCGCTGACGGCGCTGGAACGGATACTTAGCCCGGAGAAAGTGATCTCCATGGACGTGGGAGTTCTCGCGAGAAACGGTAAGACGAGAAGGTTTGCTGTAAGCGCGGGAATCGGTTTTGACGCGGCAGTGTGCCACGAGGTGTGCGTGTCCCGGTGGAAAGTGATCCTGAACCGGCTGGGACTGGGAAAATTGAGCTATGCGGCTGTGGCCCTGGACCGGCTGATCAAGGACCGTCCGGTGCGCGCGGAGATCCTGTGGGATGATGGAAAACGGCAGATCTTTGAGAAGACTTACTTTGCAGCATTTATGAATCTGCCCTATGAAGGGGGCGGATTCAGGTTCTGCCCGGAGGCTTCGCCGGAGGACGGGATGCTTGATGTGATGGTCGTATCGGGCATCAGCAGGCTTAAGATTCTCTGCCTGCTTCCCACGGCTTTTTCCGGGAAACATGTGGGTTTTAAAGGTGTTGACATTGTGCGGTGCCGGAAGCTGACTGTGGAGACAGACAGGGCGCTGCCCATCCACACGGACGGTGAACCGTGCTTCCTGCGGCGGAGGGCGGAAGTAAGTATTCTGCCGGAAAAGCTGCGGGTTATTGTTAGATGAAAGATAAATTTACCGGAAGGTAAAACAAGAGGTGAGCAATATGTTACTGATTTTGCTGCTTGTTATAGCGGCGGTAGTGATTCTTGGCGGTTTTATGACTGCCCCGAGGCTGTCGGGCCGCCGCAGAGTGTCTCCTTTTGTGGGGACGAAGTGGGCGCACAGAGGGCTCCACGATATGGCGAAAGGAATTCCGGAGAATTCCATGGCGGCTTTTGACGCGGCTGTGGATGCAGGATACGGCATCGAGCTTGACGTCCATCTGACGAAGGATAAGCAGCTTGTCGTATTTCACGACGATACCTTTGAGCGGGTATGCGGAAAAACGGGCAATGTGGAGGAAACGGATTACAGTGAGATGAAGTCTTACCGCCTGTGCGGGACAGAGGAGAGAATTCCGCTTTTCTCTGAGGTGCTCCGGGCAGTGGACGGGAAGGTTCCCCTTCTCATCGAGGTGAAACTGCCTAATGCCGATACAGAGATCTGCCGGTATCTGGTGCAGGAACTGGAGCATTATAAAGGACGCTATATGATCCAGTCCTTTAACTGCCTGGTCCTGCGGTGGCTGAAAAAGCACCGGGGCGAGATCCCCAGGGGACAGCTCTCCTCCAACCTGACGGAAAGTGAGAAGACGCCGCATTATCTGCTGCGGTTCTGCGTAAAATATTTACTGAGCAACTGGATCTGCCGGCCGGATTTCATTTCCTACAAATGGGCGGACAGGAAAAATCCGGGATTCTGGCTGAACCGGGTGGTGTTCCGGGCGCCTACGGCGGCGTGGACGCTTCACGGGGAGCGCGCGGTGAAAGAAGCAGGACGGAAAGTGGATATGATGATTTTTGAGCTGAACTGACCGGAAAAAAGCCGGAAATCAAAAGAATTTCAAAAGATTTGTTAACCTTTTATGAAGGTGGTTGTTGTTGGTTTTGAATCGTGCTATAATCGAGGCGAATTGAGCGGAAGACTTCAAATCACGCAAGGGAGCATCAGATTATGAGGAAATTAAAAGCCAGATTCACAGAATGGATGAAAAAGTATAAACATGCATGGGTTCTTCTTTATATTTTTATTTATATGCCTTGGTTCCTGTACCTGGAAAAACATGTGACGACAGACTACCATGTGATACAGACGCGGCTGGATCAGTATATTCCGTTTATTGAATATTTTATCGTGCCGTATCTGCTCTGGTTTGTATTTATTGCCGGTGCGGTTCTGTATTTTTTCTTTACAGATGTGCCGGGATACTATAAACTGACAAAATTCATGTTTACCGGGATGACGATCTTTCTGATCATATCCACCCTGTTCCCGAACGGACAGGATTTAAGACCGGTTGTATTTGAGCGGGATAATATTTTTGTCGATATGGTACGGATGCTGTACCGGGCGGATACAAGCACAAATGTATTCCCGAGCCTGCATGTGTTCAATTCACTGAGCGTGTGCGTGGCGGTTTACGAGAGCAGCGAACTGAAGAAACACAAATATATAAGCTGCGGCGTCTATCTGCTTGCCGCCCTGATTATTCTTGCAACCATGTTCTTAAAGCAGCATTCCATACTGGATGTGATCGGAGCGTTCCTGATGGCGTATGTGCTGTACCAGTTTGTATATGCGCCGGAGAAGAAGAAGGTGCCGGGATATGCGCGGCAGAAGCGGCAGAAACGGCCGGCGCTGTAGATGCAAGAATATAGAAGACATATAAAGAGGAAATAAAACGAGCTGCTGCACACATATCAGATTATAGTGTGCGGCGGCTTATTTTCTGTTTCTATAGTAGCCAATTCACGCCGATGGTGATATAATGGGAAAAGATGCGAGAATCAGTAGTAGGAGGAATAATTACATGAAAAAGATCATGCTTACCGGAGACCGCCCGACAGGGAAACTGCATGTGGGACACTATGTAGGATCGCTGAGAAGGCGTGTGGAGCTCCAGAATACAGGAGACTTTGACGATATATTTATTATGATCGCAGACGCCCAGGCGCTGACGGACAATGCGGACAACCCGGAGAAAGTTCGCCAGAATATTATCGAGGTGGCGCTGGACTATCTGGCGTGCGGGCTGGATCCGGAGAAATCAACGCTCTTTATTCAGTCACAGGTGCCGGAACTGTGCGAGTTGTCCTTTTATTATATGAATCTGGTTACGGTTTCCAGACTGCAGAGGAATCCTACCGTCAAGGCGGAAATCCAGATGCGTAATTTCGAGGCCAGCATCCCGGTGGGATTCTTCACGTATCCGATCAGCCAGGCGGCGGATATCACAGCGTTTAAGGCGACGACAGTCCCGGTTGGAGAGGACCAGATGCCGATGCTCGAGCAGACAAGAGAGATTGTGCACAAGTTTAACTCTGTTTACGGGGAGACCCTGGTGGATCCGAAGATCCTTCTCCCGGAAAATGAGGCGTGCTTAAGACTTCCGGGAATCGACGGAAAGGCGAAGATGAGCAAGTCGCTGAACAACTGCATCTATCTGTCCGAGGAGCCGGAGGAGATCCAGAAGAAAGTATTCAGCATGTTTACGGACCCGAACCATATCCGGATCGAAGATCCGGGCAGTCTGGAGGGCAATACCGTATTTACTTATCTGGATGCATTCTGCAGACCGGAGTATTTCCCGGAATTCCTGCCGGAGTACAAGAATCTGGACGAGCTCAAAGAGCATTATCAGAGAGGCGGACTTGGGGATATGAAGGTCAAGAGATTCCTGAACAATGTACTTCAGGCGGAACTGGAGCCCATCCGCAACCGGAGGAAAGAGTTCCAGAAAGATATCCCGGCAGTCTATGAGATCCTGAGAAAGGGAAGCATCAAAGCGGAGGCTGTTGCTGCACAGACATTAAAAGAGGTTAAGGCCGCCATGAAGATCAACTACTTTGATGATGCTGAACTGATCCAGGAGCAGGCGGAGCGGTTCGGAGAGTAGAAAACGCGGCAGGGAATATTTGAATTCTGAGAAAACGGAATAAAAGAAACACAGGGAAGCGTCAGCCGGAAACGGAGCAGGCGCTTCCCTTTTTTGCCGCTTTCCGGTTACATGTTTCAGAAACGGCTGAAACGATGCGGTTTCGCGCAGGGATAATACAGTTTCATATACAGGTAAAAAGAAAAAGGGGCTGTCGGGAAATAGATAGTTCCAAGCAGGGGCAGGCGTGACTCATACGA
>CBJMC01400__coassemble_1145_pt1 | contig 17981 bp, 16 predicted proteins | sample CBJMC01400__metabat2_high_PE_029 | metagenome-assembled genome bin CBJMC01400 | reverse complement strand
CCGCCAGCTTTGACGAGTTTTCCTCTCTGCTGCTGCGGGAGGGCGTGACCGTCAATGGAAATAATTCGTGATGCACAGACAATCAAGACGAGAATGGAACAATTTCAGACCAGTCAAGATTTAAGGCAAAGAAAAACAATGTCAGTACCGGAAATGCGTAAGCTATTGGGATTAAAGAAAACCGAGAGCTACTGGCTCGTTCATAGAAATTTTTTTAAGACTGAGATGATAAGTGGTCAGATGCGCGTGGATCTGGAGAGCTTTGAAAGATGGTATGCAAATCAGGTGAAGCATAAAAAAGTCAATGGAGAAGAGCCTGGAATTGAATTGAAAAAAACTTCTTATTCATTTAGGGAAGCAGCAAATCTTTTGGGGGTGCATGATGCAGATATATATGTTGCCTGGAAAGAGAATGACTTAGAAACCTTCACTGTAGACTATGTTAAGCGTATACCGAAGGACGTATTTGAGAAATGGTATCTGAGTCAGAATAAATATCAAAAGGTAGACCGGGTCCCGACAGCGGAGGAGTTAGGGAGTGAATACATTTTGGTATTTGATGCAGCGGAACTTCTGGGTATTTCATATGAGGAATTAGTAAGGCTTTCCAAGTATGGTAAATATAAGTGCATTTTGAAAATAACTGTTTTTGAAAATAAGAAGTGGTTTCTAAAGAAGAATTTCCAAAACTTCCTGAATGCACAGAATGAGTATCAGCTGATTGGTCCGGTAGTGAAAGAACGGATGGACAGGAAAAAGGAATTGGAAACAAAGGAATATATATCCCGTGAGGAAGCTGCTGTTTTGGCTGGGGTTACCAAGTCAACAATTACTAAGTGGGTACAGGCAAATAAATTTCCATGTGTAGGTGCCGGAAAGGTCCTGCGCATAAAAAGAGATGATTTTTTGCAGTGGATAGACAACAATCGGGAAGGGGTGAATTGATATGGCTTCCATTCAAAGGAGAGGAAAGAAATACTGCGTAGTTTACAGATATCAGGACGAAGAGGGAAATGGCCATCAAAAATGGGAAACATTCGATAACCAGAAAGATGCTGATAAACGTAAGAAGGAAGTAGACTATAAAATAGCATTAGGACAATTTGAGGTACCAAAGTGTGCAAAGGTTAAAGAGCTTTTGGATGAATATGTGAATATCTATGGCCATAATAAATGGGGTGTGTCTACCTACGATGGGAATATGGCACTCATTAACAATTACATTCTTCCTACCATTGGCGATGTCAAACTGTCTGACATAAATAATCACTTTATGGAAAAGTATTATAAGGAATTATTGAAAATGCCGGCGGTAAAGAGTACAAGGAACAGGAAAGGACTGCATACCATCTCGGCTGCAACTATCAATGATATACACAAGCTTCTCAGGAGTTGTTTCAGACAGGCCGTAAAATGGGGGCTGATGGAAAAGAACCCGGCAATCGATGCGACAGTCCCAAAATATAAGAAAAAGGAAAGAGAAATATGGACAGCTGAAATGCTCATGCAGGCTTTGGATGCCTGTGATAATAAATGGCTGAGAGTTGCGTTTCATCTGGCATTTACGGCGACCTTAAGAATAGGAGAATTACGGGGGCTGACCTGGGACTGTGTGGATATATCGGAGGAGGCAATTGAGGAAAACCGGTCGTATATCATTATAAATAAAGAAGTGGTACGGGTATCAAAGAAGGCCGTTGAAGAACTGGATGAAAAAGACATTATTCTGATTTTCCCATCTATAGCGAAAGATAATAAAACTGTACGAGTGCTGAAAACCCCAAAGACAGAGAGCAGCGTTCGAAAAGTATTTATCCCAAGATCGGTTGCTTTATGTCTGAAGGAGTTAAAACAGGAGCAGGAGGATTTGATAGACGCATTAGGCAGTGAATATCATAATTATAATCTTGTGATGGCAACAACCTTTGGCTACCCTATCAGTGGCAGCTATCTGAGGGAGAAAATGCAGAAAGTGATTGATGAACAGGGATTACCTGATGTGGTATTTCACAGTCTCCGACATACCAGTGTTACTTATAAATTGAAGCTGAGCGGAGGGGATATCAAAGCAGTTCAGGGTGATTCTGGCCATGCGCAGGCTGATATGGTAACGGAAGTATACGGGCACATTTTAGACGAGGATCGTAGAAAGAATGCAGAGCTTATTGAAAGTGCATTTTATAATAAGGAAAATCTCAGTCCGAATATGCATGGTCAGGTGCCAAAGAGTAAAACGGTATCTGTTCCGGATGGAGTTGATGCAGAGTTACTTATGAAGGTTTTGGAGAACCCTGAAATGGCAGCATTACTTACTTCTCTGGCCAAGACAATGAAAGTCTAATATATAGAAGAAATAGCGATTTTGTGAAGGGAGACCGGAAGCAATATCGCTATTTTTGTGTATGAGATAATGTGAGTAAAAATAAGTCAATGAGGGTCAAAAAAACATCGACATCCGACCATGAACACGTTATAATATAGGTAATCTAATAGAAATATTGAGCTATCATTACTGAACAGTTCAAAGAGAATGGTAGCCATATCAGTGAAATCGATGGAACTCAAAGGTTAACACCTTTTGTTTGCATTTCTAACAAACTGCTAACAAGAATTGATTTTCAGAGATTATTTTCTATTAACTTAGATTGACACAAAATTACAGGAAAGTCAGTAAAATCAATGCTTTCCTTGACTTATCTTTACAACCCTTGACAGGGAAAAACACCCCTCGGCGTCGCTCCTAAGCGGAAGGCCGGCGGTTCGAATCCGCCCAGGAACGTAACCGGAAAGCGGAACTTTCCAGAAGATATTTATATGTTTTCTGGAAAGTTCCGCTTTCTTTATGATCTGAAAATGCTCTTATACAAGTTTTTTCCCGGTTTTCTATTTCCTTTTCTGATCAATCATCCGTTCAATCAGATCAATGGTCTCCCGGATGCCGTAATTGGCGCTGTTGATGCACAGATCATAGTTTTCCGGTCTGCCCCAGCGCCCGCCTGTATAAAAATCATAGTATTTTTTATGCTGCCGGTCCATCTGCTTTAAAAAGCGGGAGGCCTGGCGGAATTCCATATTCTTGGACGCCATGGTTCTCTGGATGCGGAGAGAAAATGGGGCGCTGATAAACAGGCTGATGTGAGGAATATGATTGTTGGTCAGGATCGCGTCCGCGCATCGTCCCATAATCACACAGTCCTCTGTACGGGCCAGATTACAGATCAGATCGCTCATATTGAAAAATACGGCGTCCTGTCTTGGCAGCCCGTGATAGCGGTTAAATTCGCGGAACCAGGTTTTCAGACGGAAGGACCTTTTCCGGTATTTGTCAAAATATGTAAAATGTTCCGCTTCAGCATCATTGACAGACCCTTTTTCCGCCTCCAGGCGATTCAGAACCTGGTTGAAGATTTCCACGTCATAGTAATTGATATGCAGATCATCCGCAAGTTCAAAGCCGATATCATTTCCGGCGCTTCCCTGAGTCCGGCTGATGCAGATGACCAGATGGTCGCTTTCGGAAAGCTTTCTTCTGGAAGAGAGATTCAGTTCCGCGCGGGCCAGGTCGATAATGTCTACCTGACCGAAGCTGTCCGGAAGTTTTTCGATTTCTTTCAGAATACTGTCGTATTCCGTAAGCATCCTGCTTTTTTCTTCTTTATCCGGAATGGTGCGCGCCATATTTCCGATCAGTGCCAGCTCGCTTCGGAGAAGATGACCGTCCGGCTTTGTGAGCATCATCATGCACAGGTTCTGCACGGTGCTTTCCTTGTTGCCGGTGAAAGTCCGGCCAAGTGCAGATCCCACACATTTGTAAACTTTTTCGTCCAGATCATAGATGCGGTTGGCAAGATCCATACATTTTTTCTTATTTTCCTGCATGTCTGTCTGCCCTCCTTACAAAAAGAATATTAACGTGTCCAACAGGAACAGCGGGATTAAAAAGCCCAGCGACCACAGCATATATCCAAAGAAGGACGGCATGACGACACCGTTTTCATCGGAAATGGATTTTACCATGAAGTTGGGTGCGTTTCCGATGTATGTGTTTGCTCCCATAAACACGGCACCGCAGGAAATTGCGGACAGCAGGTGTACCGGAACCGTTCCGAGGCTGGTGGAGACTCCGCTGGTAAATCCGATGGCCCCCGCTGTGGTAAGAAATACCAGGTAAGTCGGCGTATTATCAAGGAAGCTGGACAAGGCTCCTGTTGCCCAGAAGAACTGAGCGGGCTGCTCCAGTCCAAGATTGGGACCAACCTGTTTTAACAGCATCAGCGCCGGCTGCATGGTGATGAAAATACCGATAAACAGCACCGCCACCTCCTGAATGGCTCCCCAGGTAAAATGGTTTCTTGTACGGATATCTTTGGGGGTGGTCTTAAAGGAAAGGCCTGCCGCCACAAGAATGATTACAATCTCAATCAGGGACGGAATACTTAAGGTCACATCTCTGAAAATATGTATGCCGAGAACGTTTCCTGCGCTGTCCTGGAACGCTTTCATGCCCGGCAGTACACCGCTTAAAATAACGGCCATAACAATCATCAGAAGAAAGATGAGATTGTGCAGTCCGTCGATGCGGAACTGGGTTCCCGGTCTGCTGATATCCGGCTTTCTTCCCTCAGCAATATCTTTGCGGTACATCCGCTTGTCCACATGATAAAAGACAAAAAGAAGAATAACCATGTTGAACAGAAGTACCGGAAACAGGTTCAGACTCCAGAAAAACGGAACGCCCCGCATAAAGCCCATAAGCAGCGGAGGATCCCCGATGGGAGTCAGGATTCCGCCCATATTGGATACCATGAAGATAAAGAAAATCATGATATGAGCTTTTCTTTTTCTCCAGACATTCATTTTCAGTACCGGCCGGACCATCAGCATGCTGGCTCCGGTAGTCCCGATGCAGCTGGCCAGAAAGGTTCCAAGCGCCAGGAGTCCCACATTTACCCGGGGAGAGCCGGCAAAGTCTCCCTCCATGGTGATGTTGCCGGATACGCAGAACAGGCCGAACAGCAGAATGATAAAGGTTATATAGTCGTTTATCGTACAGTCCAGCACGGTTTCAGCCGTTTCTCCTGCCCCGTAAAGGATAGTAAACGGGATCACCATTGCCAGTATCCACAGGATCACCACATGAGGCTTATGGGCATCCCACCATTCGCCTTTTACAAGAGGCAGCACTGCAATACAGAGAAGCAGTCCCGCGAAGGGAATGCAAAGCCATACCGGCACTGTTGATGCTCCGCCGCCCCCGCTGCCTTCCGCCGCCCAGACTCTGACGGGACTGGCGAGAAATGCGCAGAAGAGAGTACATAGTAAAGTTATTATTTTTTTCAAAACAGTCACCTCCATAGTCATGGAAATTATAACGTAAATGGAATGGTAAATGCAAGAGTAAGCCCTGATAAAAAGGGGGCTAAAAAGGGAGCTGCCGCATTAATCGGCAGCTCCGGTATATCGCTCGATAATCTCAACCACACTTCTGAGATACCCCCTGCCGAACAGATTCAGATGATTCAGCAGATGGTACAGGTCATACAGTCCTTTCCGCTCCCGGTATCCTTTCCAATCGACAGGATTGACTTCGCTGTATGCGTCATAGAAGCGCTCCGGAAGGCTTCCGAACAGCTGCGTCATCGCGAGGTCGGCTTCAAAATCTCCCACGTAAGCAGCCGGATCAATAATCCATGCCTTCCCATCGGGACCGCAGAGCATATTGCCGCTCCAGAGATCGCCGTGGAGCAGGGAAGGAAAATCCGGTTCACGCAGATAGGAGTCAAGGTGCTCCAGAATATGATCCGCCTTTTTCATGAAAGAAGGATCCAGATATCTCTCTGCCATGGCAAGCTGCGGAAGAAGGCGGCATTCCCTGTAGAAATCGATCCACTTTTCACAGGGCTGATTTTTCTGGGGGCTTGCGCCGATATAGTTATCCTGGTGGAAGCCGAATCGGTTTTCGTAAGAGAGGAACTCCGCCCGGTGGAGCTCTGCCAGCTGATGTCCGAAAGTCTCCCAGTAGGAAGCGATACGGGGAGCGCCCTCTATAAATTCCAGTGCAAGAAAGGAAATTCCTTTCTGAGCGTCTGTTCCAGCCCCGAGAATGCGCGGCACCCCGATCTTTCCGGAAGAGCGGAGTGCCTGCAGTCCTGCCGCTTCAGTAAGAAAGAAATTTACATTGGCAGCGGAATTGGTTTTTAAAAAGATATAGTCGCCGGTAGAAAGACTTACCCGGTATGCATCATTGATATCCCCTCCGTGGACCGGTGCAGTGCTCAGGACGGATGCAGCGGCACCGAAAAGAGTTTTCACCATATTGTCAACGGAGGAATACAGTTTGTTCCCTTCTTCCGGAGAAAGATGTACCTTCATCTTACAGCACCAGGGAAGGAGCGGCATAGGTACGTGCAGCAAGTTCCTGATCGAGCAGATACAGGCTCTTCGGATCGGAGCCGAACAGATTCATCTTCTTGATGAGATCGGTGGCGTTGGTCTCCTCCTCGCCCTGCTCTTTTACAAACCAGTCAAGGAACTGCATGGTCCGGAAATCTTTCACGTCATAAGCAGCAGCATAGATATTGTTGATCAGTCCGGTTACATAGCGCTCATGTTCCAGTCCGTTTTCCAGAACTTCCATGTGACTCTTGAAATTGGTGTCCGGCTGGTCGATTGCGGAGAATGTAATCGACGCGTCATTGTTCTGCATATACTGTCTGATCAGCATTGCGTGGTCGCGCTCCTCCTGTGCCTGAACGTTGTACCAGTTGGCAAAACCGTCAAGCCCCTCATCTGAAAAATAATTTGCGAAAGCAAGATAGAGGTATGCGGAGTAAAATTCTTTATTGATCTGTGTGTTGAGCAGTTCAGCTACTTTTTCATTTAACATGGATAAAATCCCCTTTCTGTATATGATTTTCTCAAATAAAATATAGAACGTTTCCCTCGGAAATGCAATAGCATAAATGTGGATAAAAAGACGGAGAAAAAGATGAAATTTACGAAGATTTAACATATTTCCCGGAGGCGGAAAATTCTTCTGTCTGGTATAATAAATCCGGAAAAAGATCAGGTAAAAAGGAGAGGAATCTGTAGATATTCTACAGAAACTTATATGATGAAAAATGAAATTACAAATCAGATTGAATCCTGCTATGCCGACCTGCGCAAATCGGAGAAACGGGCGGCGGATTATATTCTGAGGCATGCTGAGCAGGCGGCGGAACTGTCCCTGGACCGTCTGGCAGATGCTGCCGGGGTGAGCCAGCCCACGGTCCTGCGAATGCTGAAAACCGCAGGATTCGGAGGCTACAGGGAATTCAGATATCAGATGGTTGCAGAGCTCGCCAGACAGAGAAGCAGGGAAGGGGAAGAACAGGCCCTTCCCCACGAGCTGATGTACGGATATCATCTGAACAGGGAGGACGGTCTGGGAGAGATCCCTTTTAACATTACGATGACAACGGAGCGGATGCTGGAGGAGACCATGAAGAACTTTCCCAGAAAGACTTTTGACAGGGTGATCCGCGCCTTGAAAAGCGCCAGGCTGATCGACATTTACGGTGTGGAAAACTCCGCGGTTACGGCGGTAGATCTGTTGACAAAACTGCTTTATCTGGGGCTTCCGTGCCGCCATTTCACAGACTGCTATCTTCAGCGGATCGCTGCGGGAAAGCTCACAGATCAGGATGTCGCTGTCGGAATCTCCTATTCCGGGGAGTCCGGGGACACGGTGAATGCCATGAAAGCGGCGAAACGTGCCGGAGCCTGTACGGTGGCAATTACGAATTTCCGGGAATCGACGATCAGCAGATACTCGGATATCCTGATCTGCACCAGTCAGGAACAGCATTTCTGCGGAAATGCCATTTTTTCCAGGTCGCCCCAGATCCTGATTGTGGACATGATCTATATGGGACTGATTTCCTCGGACTATGAATATTATGCCGGACAGCTGAAAAAGTGCGAGAAGGTGGTGCGGGAGAAAACATATGAATCCGGCAGGTCACGCGAAAAAAGATAGAAAATCTACAGATAAAACAATGTTAAGCCTGTGTAAAGTTTACATTTCCTTTACACAGGCTTTAATTATTTCTGATAGAAAGGTCCCGGTAAATATGCCTGTAATTGCTCATGCAGACGATGCTCCGGAAAATCATAAGTACAGGAAAATCAGAAATGTAGAGAATTCAGAAATGCGGAGAAAAATCAGAAAACAGAAATCTGAAATGAAAAAATGAAATGACAAAAGCAAAATGGGAAAAGGAGAGAAGAAAAAATGAAGACGTACAAACTTCTTACACCGGGACCTCTGACAACCACAGACACAGTAAAGCAGCAGATGATGTTTGATCACTGCACATGGGATGACGACTACAAGCAGATCACACAGGAGATCCGCAAAGGACTTCTGGAGCTGGCACATGTTTCCCCGGAAGAATATACGGCAGTACTAATGCAGGGAAGCGGAACATTCGGCGTGGAATCCGTCCTCACCAGCGTGGTCGGAGACGGCGATGAACTTCTGATCTGTGCCAACGGGGCTTACGGCGAGCGCATGGCCGATATTGCCGATCACGCTGGAATCCGGTATCATGTATACAATGAGCATTATAATAAGGTGCCAAATGCACAGAAGATAGCAGAGCTGCTGGATGCAGATCCGGCGATTACCCATGTTTCCATGGTACACAGCGAGACTACATCCGGTATTTTGAATGACATCGAGGCAGTGGGAAAAGTGGTAAAAGAAAGAGGCAGAGTATTCATTGTGGACGCCATGAGCAGCTTCGGAGGCGTGGACATCCCGGTGAAGGACTGGGGCATTGATTTTATTATCAGCAGTGCCAACAAATGTATCCAGGGAGTTCCCGGTTTCTCTTTTGTTATTGCGAGAAGAGATCTTCTTGAGGCGAGCGCGGGAAAAGCGAGAAGCCTGTCCCTTGATCTCTATGATCAGTGGAAGACCATGGAGGTGGACGGAAAGTGGAGATTTACCTCCCCGACCCATGTGGTACTTGCCTTTGCACAGGCGATGAAAGAGCTGAAAGAAGAGGGAGGCATTGAGGCGAGAAACCGCCGTTACACGGAGAACAACCGGCTTCTGATTGAGAAGATGGGGGAGATGGGAATCCGTCCGTACATTGACAGTACGCACCAGGGACCGATCATTACCACTTTCTTCTATCCGGAGAAATGTAACTTCACATTCTCCCAGATGTATAACTACATAAAAGACAGAGGTTATGCGATCTATCCCGGGAAAGTGACGGAGGCGGAGACGTTCCGTATCGGGAATATCGGGGAGATTTATCCGGAGGATATCGAAAAAGTATGCGCACTGATGAAAGAATTTCTGGAGGAGTACAATGATGAAAATTAAAGCGGTAATTTTTGACTGGGCGGGAACTACAGTGGATTTCGGATGCATGGCGCCGGTGCAGGCGTTCGTGGAAGTATTCAGACAGTACGGTATCGAGCCGACTATGGAAGAAGTCAGGGAACCCATGGGGATGCTCAAGATCGACCATATCCGCACCATGCTGAAAATGGACCGGATCAGAGGGCTGTGGAGGGAAAAGTACGGGAAAGACCCGGGGGAGGAAGAGGCGCAGGCGCTGTATGCGATTTTTGAGGAGAAGCTGCTCGGCATCCTTCCGGATTACTGCGACCCCAAACCGGGCGTAGTGGAGACGGTGAACCTTCTGAAAAGAAACGGAATCCGGATCGGTTCCACCACAGGGTATAATGACAGGATGATGAACATCGTGGTGCCTGCGGCAAGGGAAAAAGGGTATGAGCCGGAAGTGTGGTTCAGCCCGGATTCCACGAACCAGAAAGGTCGTCCCTACCCGTACATGATCTTCCGCAATATGGAGGCCCTGGGAATCAAGAAAGTGCGCCGTGTGATGAAAGTGGGAGATACGGTATCGGATATCAAAGAAGGGAAAAACGCAGGCGTCTGGTCCGCGGGAATCGTAGTGGGAAGTTCGGAGATGGGGCTTACCCGTAAGGAGTATGAGTCGCTTTCTGCGGAGGAGAAGGCATGGCGCTGCAGGGCAGTGGCAGATAAGTTTGAGGAAGCAGGGGCAGACAAGATTTTCTATACGATCGAAGATCTGGGAGAATTTCTGCTGGGCTAGAGTAGTGCATAAGGTCTGAAACGACACAGAATTATCTGAAAAACAGGGTGCGCAGCGGGAAAAAATATCCACGCTGCACGCCCTGTTTTTCTGCACTGTCCGCCCTGTTTCACTGAATAATATGCCTGGGATTCTTTTATGCATTATCAGATTTGTCATCAGATATGTTATCAGCTCCGGTATATTCCGCCCGCTCGGTCACAAATCCTTTCTCCACCATGAATACCGGCCGGTAAGAGCGTTTTGCACGCCGCAGGCCTTCTGCTCCGGTGTCCTCCTCGCGGTTCACGTAGCGGTAATCCATGCATGCATGACAGACAAACTGCTGGTTGATCATGGCGTAAGCCTCCGGCACGCGGGAGAGGGCTTTCTCGATATGGACGACAAAGGTATCTCCGCAGAGCGGTTCGCCGATGGTGAAGGCGACGGCTTCTCCGTCCACCCGCAGGACTCCGCCTGTAAGTTCCAGGTCTTCAAAGAGCCGCAGGGAGTTGAGTGTCACACAGATCTCGGCAAGCTTTTCGTCGTTCTCTTCGCAGTCATTTTCCTGACGCCAGATCAGCCCCATCTGGAAACAGTCCTCCAGATTTTCCGGGGACATGGGCTCATAGTTCCAGCGCCCTTCATATACGGCTTTGAATTTGTTGATATGATTCCGTTTCGCATGGAGTTTTTTCCCGGAAAGCGAGGCAAGTTTTTCTGTCTCATATACATAATCAGCCTGGTCTTCATCATATTCAATCTGAAATCTTCCCGGATACCATTCTTCCAGAAGGGAAAAATTGCTTTCTGTAATATTGTAGAGGCAGAAAGGATATCCGCGCTTATGGCTGTAGTTTTCCAGAACCTCAAGGGCCCGTTTCACGTGCTCCGGTTCGCCTGCCGGAAAAGCAAATGCCAGCCGGTCTTCACTTTCACTCTTGAATACGAGAGCGGACTCTACGATCCCAAAAGTAACCGGATAGTATCTGGACCAGAGATAGACATTTACAAAAGATCTCTCACAGCTTCTGCTGCAGTATTTGTGAAAATATCCGGAAATCAGGTCTTTGTGTTCTAATTCTACTTTCTTAAATTCAAGTTCGGTCATGTCTCTCACCATTCATTTTTGTTTTCTCTTCCGGGAAATGCTCCCGTTTCTGCAGTGCGGCAGATATGGCCGCCGAAAAATTGAGCACCACAGTCCGCCGGAACTGTGATGCTCTTGCTGATAATAGCAGCGTATTGTCTGTTTAATCTTTCTTTTCTACCTGGCCGGCGTTCATGTCATTGTAAACTTTCATATCCAGGCTTCCCATCATCTTGTCTACAACAAGTGCGTTTGTCAGGGAGCCGGTTACATTTAACATTGTTCTTGCCATATCAATAATCGGGTCGATGGCAAGAATCGGGCTGATGTTCGAGAACTGTGCGCCCATGCCGACACCGGAGAGGCTGACGGATGCAGCCATTGTAGCTGTGCCCGGGATACCTGCGATTCCCAGGGAACCGATGGTTACGACGAAGATCGTCATGACGATCATTGTGATGTCGATCGGTGTTCCTGTGATGTTACATACATAGATAATCAGCAGAGCCGGGAAGACTCCCGCACATCCCTGCATGCCGGCTGTTGTACCGAAACCGGCCACAAAGCTTGCAGTACCCTGGTCTACACCGAGTTTCTTTGTCAGTGTCTCGATTGTCATCGGAAGACATCCGACGCTGGAACGGGATGTAAATGCCATCAGCATGGTAGCAAAGCTCTTCTTTAAGTAAGCTGCCGGATTCAGTCCGTTTACCACGAGCAGGATCAGCTGGATGATAAACTGTACGATAACCGCAACATAGAGGGCGATGATGAACTTTCCGACCTCGATGATAGAGGAAAGGCCTCTCTGCGCGATCGTGTTGGCAAGAAGAGCCATAACTGCCCACGGCATATAGTCGAGAATCAGAAGCGCCATATTGATCATTGCCTTGTGCGCTGCGTTGATCAGGTCATATAACGGTTTTGCAAATCCTTCGGTCTCCGGATCGTGTTTTACCCACCATACTGCCAGACCGAGGAAAGCGGAGAAAATAACCAGTCCGATAATGTTGCTGTCCACCATTGCGCTGACAATATTGTTCGGGATCAGGTTCTGGATGGTGGTAGCTACCGGAGTGATCTCCTTTGCTGTAGCGGTTCCGTCCTCAACAATAGTAGCACCTTTTCCAACGCCGAACAGAATACCGATAACAATACCGGTTACAGAAGCGATGGCAACCATACCCATGGTAACTCCGATTGTCTTTTTCACCAGGCTTGCCATGGTCTTTCCCTGCTGCATGTTGATAACAACCTGCAGGATGGAGATCATAACCAGAGGCACTACGATCATCCGGATCAGGTTAAGGTAACCGCTTCCGAACATGGCATACCAGGTTGTGGTTTCTGATACAAACGTTACTTCCATCGGATCGTCCGGGAAGCCGGCAACAAGCTGCATCACCAGTCCGAGCACCAGCCCGAGTCCGGTTCCGATCAGAACGACAATCGAGAAATCCATATTTTTCTTGTGGTATAAAACATGAATCAGATAAAACAGGACTGCCAGTACAACCAGGAAAATAATGGTTCTGAAATCACTGATTTTCAAAAAGTCTTTCAAAAATACGTTATCCATATACTCTCACCTTCTCTTTCGTTTTAAATCCCGCCTCACGATAAGCTGATCTGAGTTATCCGGGGCAGATCTTATGGAGTTGTCTACATAAAGTTGTATTCTGTGAGTATCTTCTCACGCCCGGTCACAGTGTCCATGAAGTATTCATAGTAGCTGATTCCCAGGAAGGAGCCGGAAATATTGTAAATATTGTCAAATCCTCTTCCCTTCAGCGCCATGATGGCGTTATAGCTCCTCTGGCTTGTCCTGCAGTGCAGGTATACCGGACGGTCTTTCGGAATCTCCGAAGTTCTATGCCGCAGTTCTCCGAGAGGGATATTCACCGCGCCTTTGAGATGGCCTTCGTCGAATTCCTCCGGCGTCCTCACATCGATGATGCATGCGCCGCTTTCCACAAGTCCTCTGACATCGCTTACATGAACCTGCTTAAAGACTCCGTGGAGCACATTGAGCGCCACCAGTGCAGCAAGATTTACAATATCTCTTGCTGTTCCGAATACCGGCGAATAGCAGAGCTCCAGTTCCTTTAAGTCCTCCAGAGTTCCGTTCATGGTGATCATTGTGGCAATGACGTCGATCCGTTTGTCCACATTTCCCGTGCCGATGGCCTGGGCGCCGAGAATTCTTCCCGTGGGAACCTCATACACAAGCTTGAAGTGTACCGGCGCGCTTCCCGGCATGATTCCTACTTTGTCCATAGCCATGGTGTAGACAGAATCACAGGGGATTCCGTTCGCTTTCGCGGTCTTTTCGTTCAGTCCCGTCGCGGCTGCATTCATGCCGAATACCCGTACCGCGCAGGAACCGATCACCCCTTTGTTCGTTCCGCCTATGCCGTAAATGGCGTCCGCCGCGGTTCTTGCCTGGCGAAGGGCAGGTCCTGCCAGAGGAAGCTTCGCCGGCCTGTGCGTCAGGCTGTTGTAAACCTCGATGGCGTCTCCCACCGCATAAATGTGCGGATCACTTGTACAGAAATCTGCCGACACTTTGATGGCTCCGGTTTCGCCCAGTTCCAGTCCGGCGTCTTTGGCAAGAGCCGTCTCCGGCATCACGCCGATCGCCAGAACTACCACATCCGCGGGAATTTCCCTGCCGGAAACGAGAGTTACGTGATCTTCGGCAATCGCTTTTACGCCGTCGCCCAGGAATAACTCCACGCCGTTGTCAAGGAGCTCCTTGTGAAGAATCTGGCTCATGTCGTAGTCGAAAGGAGCCATGACCTGATCGGCTGCTTCCACAACTGTGACATGCTTCCCTGCTTCTTTTAAGTTCTCCGCAACTTCCAGACCGATGAAACCGCCGCCGATGACAGCTACATTCTCCCGTCCTTCCTGCCTTGCGTACCGGTCCAGATTTACAATGTCGTTGACATTGCGGACCGTAAATACGTGTGGCAGAGATACCCCCTCGATGGATTTCGGGCGGATCGGGCTGGCACCGGGGGAAAGAACAAGCGTGTCGTAGGATTCTTCATATTCCTTTCCGGCGATCCTGTCTCTGACACGGATCTTTGCCGATTCCCGGTCAATGAAGAGGACTTCGCTGTTCGTCCTTACTTCGATGTCATAGGAAGAACGAAATCCTTCCGGCGTCATCATCAGAAGATAATCCGCATCTTCAACTGTTCTGCTCAGGTAATAAGGAAGAGAGCAGTTGGAGAATGATACATGTTCTCCTCTCTCAAAAATGGTTATGGATGCATCTGCATCCAGACGTCTGATTCTGGCGGCTGCGGAGGCGCCCCCTGCCACACCGCCTACAATAAGTATCCGTTTACCCATGTTTCACTTCCTTTTGTTAATCCAGTCCGTTTAATTCTTTCAGGTTTTTGATAAGGCTTTCTACCGCTGCCCTGATATACTTCGTATCCGTAGCGAGATTGATGCGGATAAATCCGTGGCCGGTATAGCTGAACCACTCGCCTACATCACACGCCAGACGGCATTTCTTCTGAACAAATTCTTCCACTTTTGTTCCGTCAATATAAGCTCTCAGATCAATCCAGGAGAGATAAGTCCCCTCCAGCGGTGTTACGACAATCTTCGGGAGAGCTTTTGCAAACTCGCCTTTCATATAGTCGTAGTTGTGGCAGATCAGAGCCTTGACGCCCTCGAACCACTCTTCGCCGCCGCGGTACGCTGCTTCCATGCCGACCAGTCCCATCACGTTCGCCTCCGGGGAACCGATGCTCTGGATATATTTGTCATAGGTCTCCATCAGTTTCTCATCATAGATGATTACATGGGAGTGAATCAGTCCGGCAAGGTTGAATGTCTTGGATCCGGAATTCAGCAGGATCAGCATATCCTTGTAAGCGCCGTCTTTCAGATTGGAAGAAGATACGAATTTATTGTCTCCGAAGACGAAATCCTGATGAATCTCATCGGAAACTACCAGTACTCCATGTTTGCGGCAGATATCAAACATTTTTACCAGTTCTTCCTCCGTCCATACACGGCATACCGGATTGTGGGGGGAACAGAGGATAAAAAGTTTTACGTCGTTCTCTGCGATTTCCTTTTCAAATTTGTCGTAATCCAGAGTGTAGTATCCGTCGTTGTTATCCAGTTCAACCGTGACCAGCTTCCTGCCGGAGTTCAGCACTGCATCATAGAACGGATAATATACGGGGGAGCAGATAATTACGGATTCCTCCTCCTTTGTATATGCTCTTACCGCTGCATACAGGGAACCGACCACACCGGTTGCAAAGCGCACATTTTCTTTGGCAATGTCCATGTTGTGATGCTTTTTCTGCCATGCAAAAAATGCCTCATAATAGGAATCTTCCACCTTGCCGTAACCGAATACGCCGTGCTGTACACGTTTCGTCATTGCATCGATCACAGACTGCGGACAGCGGATTTCCATGTCGGCAACCCACATCGGCAGAAGATCAGCATCCCCGAAAATCTCTTCGAGAGAATCCCACTTTAATGTGCCCGTACCTTTTCTTTCCACACAGTTTTCGCGGCAATACTTCTCAAAATTCATACTTACAATCACCCTTTCTCTTATAAAATTTTTACGGAAAATCAGACAAATTGTTTTCTGACTAAACTATATTATAAAATGGATTGTAAAATATGTCAATTACTCTTTTGGATTTAAACGAGAAACCGTTATTTTAAACAAAAAACGGGCGCAATTTAATAAAAAATAGTTTTTGAACTTAACTATTTTTACAATGGGATGCCATATGAGAAAAGGTGCCTGATAAATGCAGGCTGTTTTTCCGCCGCATTATCAGACACCTTTGTCTGTCGAAAAGAATATCAGATCAGAACTTTCCCGTCAAGACAAAAAATGCGGGATAAAAATCAAATAGCGAAAATATCGAAAATCTTGAAACGGAATTTTATATATGATATGATTGAAAACACTGAAGTTTAGAATGTCAGATAAATCAGGTTAAGCAGGAGAAGAATGACAGAATGGAACATTTTTCAGATATCAATAAGATGTATAAAAAGCTGAACGTGAGGGCAGATATGATCTATGAATTTGTAATTCTGTATCACAATTATATCTATGCCCAGCATACATATGAGGCGGAAAACTGCAACATGATGGAAATACACACCCTTACATATATTGATGACAGCCCGGGAATCACAGCCACAGAGCTCTCCAAAATATGGCATAAAAGTAAAAGCGCCATTTCCCAGACGATAAAAAAGCTGATCAATTCCGGTTATGTGGAAAAAAAATATCTGGAAAACAATGAAAAGACAGCGCGTCTGTTTACTACGGAGAAGGGACATCAGCTCTCCAATGTCCACAAGGCTTATGACGTGGCGGATATCACGCAGACAACGGCCTATCTTGTGGAACAGTGCAGCGAGGAGGATCTGGATGCGTTTTACCGGATACTGGAGCAGTATATCGGGCTGCTGAAATCGGAACTTTAAAAAAGCAGAATTTAAAAAATGCAGCTGCCGGGAGGGATTCTTTCAGCAGCTGTTTTTTAATCCGGAGGATGAGCTGTTATGAGCTTTCTTGAAGAAAAAATAGAGCCTTATATTGAACAGAAAAAGAACTCTAACAAATTGAGGTATGGAACAGAATTTATTACATATGACCCGGAACAGCTGAAATTTAATCTTGGCGAGTCGAATGGATATTCAGATAAAGTACTGAGGATACCGTCAGCCTGTTTTATCACGATTGAATACTGTCATTCTCTGAAAAACGGAAAGAATCAGGCAGAAGGCTATGAGTTGGCTACTTATACGCCATGTGAACTGCCGTTTTCTTTGAAATGTTGTGCATTTTTCAGTCTTCAGGATGATGAAGAGTTTCACCGGCATGATTATTTCGAGATGATCTATGTGTATAAAGGGTACAGGACCATGATGATTGAAAATCAGAAAATTACGTTAAATGAAAATGATATCTGCATTTTTGATATGCAGTGCGCACATCTTGATCTGAGAAGTGAATCAGATGGAATAGCAGTATACTGTGGATTTACGCGGTGTCAGATTGACAAATATTTCCTGAATAATTTAAAAAATCACCAAGTACGTAAATTTTTTATTGCAAAAGATGAAAAAACAGAAGACGTCAGATATATTATTGCAGAAATTTCAGCGGAGACATCGGAGGAAATATTAAAGTTATTTGGACAGATCGCGGAAGAACTGGAAAGAGTGCGTGAAGGAAACGAGTATATTACAAAAATATATCTATTGCGTATAATTAATCACATAAAAAGCAGAGATGAGGAGATATATGTTTATGGGAAAAAACTCAAAGGATCGAAATTGTTTCAGGCAGTGGCAAAATATATTTACAGCAACGTTTCTACGGTAGATATTCAGATACTGTGCCGTGTATTTCATTATCAGGAAGATTATTATAATCGTCTGATTAAAAAAAATACCGGGCTGACATATTCTGAATACATTCAGGAGATGCGCCTTGACCGGGCAAAGAATCTCCTCATAAATACGGAATTAAGTGTAAAAAACATTATGGAATATCTCGGGTATTCGTCACACACTTTTTTCTACAGGAGATTTAAAGAAAAGACGGGTTTTACCCCTTTGGAATATCGCAGACATTACAGAAAATAAAGGAATATTCAGAATCATGTTTCTATGCGAAAAGTCGGAATAGAAACATGATTTTTTTATGCGGTCGGATTTCTATAATTTTCTTCTCACAAAAAAATAAATACACTGAAAACACA
>CBJMC01400__coassemble_1125_pt1 | contig 18391 bp, 15 predicted proteins | sample CBJMC01400__metabat2_high_PE_029 | metagenome-assembled genome bin CBJMC01400 | reverse complement strand
TTTTCTGCTTTTCTGTTTTATGAATTTGGACAAGATAAGACTAAAAAGAACAAAATAATTATACATAACGCCTCAACAACCTGTTAAAATGATTACAAAGTTGAATTTTGCAGAAGACAATTTTTTACAACGGAAGTGAGGTTACAATGAAAAACAGATACCAGCTGGAACGGCTGTCTCTTTTGCTGAGGACAGAAATATTCTGCTGTACGGACGGCGTTCCGGAGGAATACCATACAAGCCCGGAGTTCAATCCGATCCGCGATAACCGGATTTTCCGCGAAAAGCTGATCACCCTGGCAAAGGAACAGGACGTCCCGCTTCTGTATCAGGATGCCTGGCAGACAGTTTGTGTCTGTATCCGTGAAGGAAACGGAACATTCATTCTCGCCGGACCTTTCGCCCTGGAAAATATGGATGAGGTGGAGCTGCGCCGGTATTACAGAGAATACGGGATGAAATCCGGGAACGGAAGACAGATCCCGGTCATGACGCTTTCCATGATCATAGCGGCGGTACAGATGATGGCATATGAGATCCTGAGGAAAGACTTCCCGGAGAAGGATCTTCTGGAAGCAAATCATCTGGCAGGAGAATCCGACGAAGAGGTGGAAAAAGAGCAGGTCCTTTTTGAAATCCGGGAGGATGAGAAGGAGCGCTATCACCATACCTACCAGGAAGAGCGCAGGCTTCTTGACTGTGTGAGAGAGGGAAGGACGGAGGAGGCAGTCCGCTATTCCAGTGAACTGGATATCGGTGTAGGGCGTCTGGGACGCCGGGATCTTACCCACTGGACCAATACGGTAGTGGCTGCAGTCACGCTGTGCGTCCGGGCCGCCATTGAAGGAGGATTAAGTCCGGCAGAAGCGTACAAGATCAGTGATTTCTATATCCAGAAAACAGAAGAGTGCCGTAAAGTCTCAGACCTTCTGGAAATCCGGAACCGGGCGGTGCAGGATCTGACGGAGAGGGTCAGAAGAAAACGGGAGAACGGCAAACATTCCAATTACATTGAAAGATGTATGGACTATATCAGCAAGCACTATAAAGAAAAAATCTATCTGAAAGACATGGCGGACAGCCTGGGGATCAGCAGCACGTATCTGTCCAGGATCTTTTCCCGCGAGACGGGAATGCAGCTGCAGGATTATATCAATCAGTTTAAGGTGGAGCGGGCGGCGAATCTCCTGATCTACTCGGAGGAGACGATCGCCTATATCAGCGAGTATGTGAACTTTCCGTCGCAGAGTTATTTTGGAAAAATGTTCCGGAAATATAAGCATATGACGCCGAGAGAATACCGGGAGCGGTTCAAACCGGCGGAGTTTAATTCAAAGGATGAATAAGGAGGAAGAAAACGATGTTTCCGAAGAATTTTTTATGGGGCGGCGCTGTGGCTGCCAATCAGTGTGAAGGCGCATATCTGGAAGATGGCAAAGGTCTTTCCATCCAGGACGTTCTTCCAAAAGGAGTGAAAGGCGCAAGGACAGAAAAGCCGACTCCGGATAATTTAAAGCTGGAGGGAATCGATTTTTACCACAGATATAAAGAGGATATCAAACTTTTTGCAGAGATGGGATTCAAGGTGTTCCGCACTTCGATTGCCTGGAGCCGGATATTCCCCAACGGGGATGAGGAGGAGCCCAACGAGGCGGGGCTTGCATTCTACGACAGTCTGTTTGACGAGTGCCTGAAATACGGGATACAGCCCCTTGTGACGATCTCCCACTACGAGACGCCTCTTCATCTGGCGGAAGCCTACGACGGGTGGCTGGATCGCAGACTGATCGGATTCTACGAGCGGTATGTGAGAACCATATTTGCCAGATATAAGGACAAGGTGAAATACTGGCTGACCTTTAATGAGATCAACTCCATCCTGAACTCCCCGTTCATGAGCGGCGGCATCAATACGCCGAAGGAGCAGCTTACGGATTCGCAGTTATACCAGGCGATCCATCACGAGCTGGTGGCAAGCGCGCTGGCTACAAAGATCGGACATGAGATCAATCCGGAGTTCCGGATCGGGTGCATGATCTTAAGCATGCCGGTATACCCTTTGTCACCGGATCCGTCAGATGTGATCAAAGCGATGGAGGAGGAACATAAAAATTCCGTATTCACGGATGTCCATGTGCGGGGGGAATATCCCGGCTATGTGATGCGCTATTTCCGGGAACACGGGATCGAGCTTGATATTACGGATGAGGACAGGAAAATCCTGAAAAATACGGTGGATTTCATTTCCTTCAGCTATTATGTCAGCGTCTGCGCGACGGCAGATCCGGCGAAAAATATCCGGGGAGAGGGCAATCTCCTCGGCGGCGTTCCCAATCCTACGTTGAAAGCCAGTGAATGGGGATGGCAGATCGACCCGAAGGGACTCAGGTATGTATTGAACCAGCTCTGGGACAAGTACCAGAAGCCTCTGTTTATCGTGGAAAACGGACTGGGCGCGGCAGATACTCTTGTGCCGGACGGAAAGGGAAGTTTTACCGTGGAGGATGACTACCGGATCGAATATATGAGAGACCATCTGCGCCAGGTGGAGGAAGCCATCGAGGACGGGGTGGACGTGATCGGCTATACCTCATGGGGATGCATCGACCTGGTCAGCGCATCCACGGCGGAGATGAGAAAACGCTACGGCTTTATCTATGTGGACCGGAACAATGACGGCACAGGGACACTTGCACGTTACAGGAAGAAGAGTTTCCGGTGGTACAAGTCTGTCATTGAGAGTAACGGGGAGAGTCTGAAGGAGGGAAAGGCAGATGAAATATCTGGTCATTGATGTAGGCGGGACGTTTACAAAATATGCGGTCATGGATGAACAGTGCAATTTCTATAAAAAAGATAAAACGCCGACCATCCAGGACAGCGAGGAGCGTTTCCTTGAGATGATCGTAAAGCTCTATGAGGAGAACAAAGATGAAGTGAGCGGGATTGCCATAAGCTCCGCCGGGGTGATCGACAGTGATGCGGGATACATGTATACAAGCGGATCCCTGCACTGCGTCAGCAACCTGGCTGTGGCGGAAAGACTGGGAGAGTTGTGTCATGTCCCTGTTACAGTAGAGAATGACGCGAAAAGTGCGGCGCTTGCGGAAGTGTGGAAAGGTGCTCTTGCTGACTGCCGGAACGGGATCGTGGTGATCATCGGAACCGCTGTCGGGGGCGCAGTGATCTATGACCGGAAAGTTGTGCGTGGAAGCAACTGTATGGCAGGGGAATTCAGTTATGTCCTGACCGAGAGCAGCGACGCGTTAAATCCCGCGAAAACGCTTGCGAAGACAGGCGGTGTGCCGGCACTGATCCATGTGGTGTCGGAGAAGAAGCATATTCCGGAGGAAAGTTTAAGCGGAGAGAAGATTTTTGCCATGGCAGATGCAGGGGATGAGGAGGTACTTAGCTGTATCCGGGATTATGCCTGCCGGCTTGCCGTGCTGATCAATAACTGCCAGTTTATCTTTGATCCGGAGCGCATCGCAGTGGGCGGCGGAGTCAGCGCCCAGCCTCTTCTGATCGGAATGATCCGGGAAGAACTTGGCAGGATCAGCGGGATCTATCCCTACGAGACGCCGGTACCGGAAGTGACGACCTGCCGGTTCTTTAACGACTCAAACCTGATCGGAGCGCTGTATGTCCATCTGCAGAAAAAAGCATGCAGATGATCAGGCATCTTCGCATCATAATGAATAAAATATAGCGAAAAAATGTACCGGAAAGCCAGAAACTGGTTTTCCATAATGGCTGTTTGCTGATAGAATCAATAACAGAATACTTTGGACGAAGGAGGACGTTCCGATGAATCAAGATTTTTTCAGGACAAACTGGATCTGGATGCAGGACGAAATTCATGACGAACGGGAGTATCCCTGCATCGTATATTTCCGCAAAGAATTTAACGACGCCGGGAAAATCCGCATATCCGCCAACTGCCGCTACAAGCTGTACATCAACGGCGTATTTGTGCAGGAAGGCCCCCAGAAGGGGAACGCAGAGACTGCTTATGCGGATTCTGCCGACTTGGGTAAATATGTAAGAAAGGGAGAAAAGAACACGGCAGCCGTGGAGGTGCTGTATTATCCGGAAGATCCGGCCCGAAGAAACGACAGTCTGTATTACAGCCAGTATCCCTGCCTTTATATCGAAGATCTGGGAGATGCGGTGGAAAAGGCACTGAACGGAAAAGAAGGATGGCGGTATACCATGGCGTCCCATATCGGAATCACCGGGGAACCTTTCAACCCGGCGCCTATTCACGGGGAAGAGCGGGTTCATGCGCGGGCGGATCTGGCAGGCTGGATGGAGTCCGGCTATGACGACAGCTCCTGGCAGGAGGCAAAGCCCTATAATTTCCTTCAGGTGAACAAGCCTGTTGCGCCCTTCAATATGGAGGAGCGGACGATTCCGCCAATGCGGCACGAATCCTGCAGATTTGAGGGCGTAGTCTGTGTGCGGGAATCGTCTGCCCAGACGGCGGATTCTTTAAAGGAGCAGTGGGAGAAGATGCTCTCCGGAACGGGAACTGTAGAAATCCCTGCAAATACGACCCAGATCGTGGAGATCTCAGCCGGAGAAGAAATGTGCGGATATCCTGCATTTATCATGGCAGGGGGAAAGGAAGCAGAGATTACGTTCCTCTGCTCGGAGTGTTACGGAGTGCCGCAGCCGGACGTGGTGACGCCGAGCGGGGCAAGGAAGCTCCCGCCCCTGAAAGGAGACCGTACAGATTATGTACACGGCGTTCTTGAGGGTACGACTGACGTCTATTACGCAGCAGGATACGGTACGAAGGAGAAACCGGAGAAATATACTCCGTTTCTGTTCCGCACATTCCGTTATATCCAGGTGAAGATCACCACAAAGGATCAGGGCATGTCCCTGCTCGGCTATGATTATCTGTCCACCGGGTATCCGCTTGAGGTAAAGACGCACCTTGAGACGTCCGACGAGTCGCTGAACAGAATCTGGGATATTTCCATGCGCTCTCTGAAACGGTGTATGCACGAGACGTATGTGGACTGTCCTTTCTATGAGCAGCTCCAGTATACCATGGACTCCCGTGCGGAGATCCTTTTTACCTACGCGGTGTCGGGGGATGACCGCCTGGCGCGCCAGTGTATGGATTCGTTCCGGAAAACACAGAGAAGCGACGGAATCCTGCAGGCGAGCGCTCCGGCGGTGGGGGTCAATGTGATCCCAGGGTTTTCCATTTTCTATATCCTTATGGTACATGATCACATGATGTATTTCGGAGACAAGGCACTGGTGCGTGAACATTTTGCCTGTGTGGACCGTGTTCTGGAATTTTTCCACAACCATCTGACAGAGAAAGGTCTGGTGGGAAGCGTGGGCGGCGTGCTGTTCCGTCACAAATACTGGTCATTCATTGACTGGTGCCCGGAGTGGAATGAATCGGTCGGGGTTCCGGCAGCAGCTTTACAGGGCGACGGTTCCATAACCATGGAGAGTCTGCTTTACCTCTGCGGACTGCTGAGAGCGGCGGAGCTGGCAGAGTACATCGGCAGGGAAGGTGTGGCAGAAGAGTACCGGGAACGCGCGGAAAAGGTAAGAGCAGCGGTTCAGGCATACTGTACCGGAAAGGACGGCCTGATTCAGGATGGACCCGGACTGGAGCTTTACAGCACGCACTGCCAGGTATGGGCTGCGCTGACCGATACCGTTTCTGAGGAGCAGGGAAGGAAAAACCTGGAACGGACGTTTGGAACAGAGGGGATTCCCCAGTGTTCGGTGTCCATGAGTTTTTATCTTCTGGAGGCGTTCAGGAAAACCGGGATGCTGGAAAAGGCGGATCAGATGTGGGAGCCGTGGCGCTGGATGGTGAAAAACAACATGACCACCTGCGCGGAGAATTTTACCGATCAGAGAAGCGACTGCCACGCCTGGGGAGCATTGGCGCTGTACGCACTCCCGGCGGTCTATCTGGGGATCCGTCCTGTGAAACCGGGATTTGCAGAATATGAGAAGAAAACAGATCTGGGACATCTCTCCTGGATCCGCGGCGAGATCGTAACGCCAAGGGGAATTCTGCGGATAGATGAGAGCAGAGCAGACGAAAAATAAGAAAAGAGCACAGACCCTCCGGGATCATGATTCCGGGTGCCTGTGCTCTTTTACATACTGGGACGGCGTCATGCCGTAGTATTTTTTAAATACCGTGGAGAAATAGGGATAGTTGCTGTATCCGATCTGCCAGGAGATGTCGGCAGCAGGCTTGTCAGTGGTGAGGAACAGGGTGGAGGCAAGCTCCATCCGCTCCTTTATGATCCACTGATTAATGCTGTATCCTTTCTCCTTCTTAAAGATACGGTTCAGGTAGATCGGGTTTAGATAAACACTTCCGGCGATATCGTTGACGCTTAAGGTGCTGTCACCGATATGGTCCAGGATGTAATTGACACATTTCTCCGCGATCTCCGCCGGGGTGGAGCGGGTGTTTCCTTCCTCTTCCTCCCCGGAGGATGCTTCCTGGATCCGGTTGGCAAGCCAGTTTTTCCCGTAATCCTGGAGGCGCTTTTCCTCCAGATGCTGCTGTCTGCGCAGGCAGACTTTCTGCACCGCCTTCGCGATATCCTCGTATTTCGCCGGAAGGGTGATGTAGTCCTGGCAACCAAGGGAGAGCCCTTCCCGGGCATATTCAAAATCTGCATGGCAGGTCAGAAGGACGCAGTCGATATCGTAGCCGTTATCCTGGATCCAGTGGATCAGGGAGAGTCCGTTTTCGTCAGGCATCTCAATGTCGGAGAGCAGGATATCGATATGGTTTGCCTGAATGACCTCTCTTGCCTGCAGAGCGCTGAATGCGGTAAATACGCCGTCAATACCGTACTCTTCCCAGTGGATGTCGGACGCCATGGTCTGCGCCTCGATGGCGATGTCATTTACGATCAGCAGCTTCATCAGTATTCCTCCTCCAGATTGTATGGTATGGTAATCGTAAAAGTGGTGCCTACATTGATTTCCGAGTCACAGACAACCGAAACATTGTCCCCGTAATAATAGCGCAGACGCCAGATGGAATTCTTGATGCCCACATTCTTTCCGTCTTCCACGGAATACTGTTCCAGAGATTCCAGTTCGTTGATGGAGCGGACGGCTTCCTCGTCCATGCCTTTCCCATCGTCTGAAATGTAAAAAGTCACCACCCCATCCTCATACTCGCCGGAGAAAACGATATGTACTTTCCGGTCCGGCAGCAGGGCGTGGGCAATAATATTTTCCATAAAACTGTGGAGTACCAGGGGTGGCACCCGCATCACATCCAGGATCGGCTCCAGCTGATAGGAAACTTCAAAAGAGACGGGATAATAGATCTTTGTGATGTTCATGTAATCTTCGATCAGTTTCCGCTCCTTTGAGAAAAGCTGCAGGTCCCCGACGCTGCGGAAGAGGTAGCGGAAATAGTCGGAGAGGAACAGCACCATTTCCTGAGCGTTTTCCCGGTGTCCGCTCTGAATCAGCGTGTAGAGCACGTTGAAGGAGTTCAGGAGAAAATGGGGACGGATCTGCAGCTGCAGGAAATCGATCTGGAGCTGCTTGTTGGAGAGCTCCTTGTCCAGCACCTCTTTCTGGAGCTTCTGAAGGGAGGACGCCATCTTGTTGAAACTCTCGTATGCCGCGCCAAACTCCATGGAATTGGCAGGCTCCGTGATCCGGTAGTCGTCGTTGCCCTGCCGAAGCTGCAGCTGGGCAAAGTTCAGGCGGGTCAGCGGCGTTGCAACGTAGCGTTTCATCAGCTGGTACAGGCAGGGAATCAGCGCCAGATACAGGATGAAAAACAAAATGACAGCAGCAGGCAGCACGCCGGGGCTGCTGTTCAAATCTCTGGATGAGATGGCGGCGGTCAGATAGATGCCGTCCTCGATTTCCCGGCTGAAATAGTGCGTCGTCAGCGTGGATTCCTGCGGTGAAGTCTCGAAAGATAATTCCAGGGACTTATAGCTGGATAACGTGCCATACTGTTCCATAAAGTCATTCAGGTCTATGGCGGCGCCATAATAAACTCCCAGAGCAGAATTATAAATGACACGTACCATCTGGGTGTGATCTTCCGGCAAAAACCACTGGGAACCGTACCGGTCCAGATTTTCAATATATGTATAGTAAGGACGTGTGCCGGAAGTAGCAGCAGTATAATTGGGAACCGGAATATAATCATCACGGTCCGGCACGTAAATGAAGAATGTATCCGCCACGTTGGAGATGCGTATCTGTGATGTCAGGGAATCCACAAGCTGATGGCGGAAAATCAGATACCGGGAATCGTCCCGGGCGCTGCAGAGCGAGGTAAGGGTTGGATTATCCGTCGCAAGATCATAAAAAACAGTGTGCGTATTATAAACTTTGCTGTCCAGCGTAGTTGCCTGGGATTCCAGCGTATATCGGATCACCGTTTCGGCACTTTTTATAGAATTCTGATAGGAAACTACGGATACGACAATGCCGATTATGTTGAAGGGAAGCACCAGAATCAGCAGGATAATAAGTGCTTTTGCCATCAGGGAACTTCTGTTGATCTCAAAAGGCAGTCTGAGTTTCATTTATAATCATCTCCAATCGTCTCCGGAAATATTTTTCGCTTACCGTTTACTGAAATATTTTATCATATGCCGGCAGGTTTTGAAAGTTTAAAATCTATGGCCTGGAACAGGGAGATGAACCGCCCGATCAGAAGTGCGGACAACAGTGTTCCGATCCCGATCCCGATAGTCCGACCGCAGATGATCCATCCGAGTACCGCTGCCACGACCACCATACTGATATCGAAAATATTCCGGATCAGCCCCAGCGGTTTCCCGACATATTCTGCGAGAGTACGGACCAGCCCGTCAGGAGGATTCAAAATAAGATTTCCGGCTGTCATAAGATAGGTCCCCAGGGCAGTGAGCAGGATCGCTGCGGAGAGAGTGAGCAGCTTCAGAACCGGGGAAGAGGGGGCGAATTCCAGAAGAGCGTCATAGATATTCAGGACGACTCCGAACACGAAAGAAAACGGCAGCTGCAGGAATGCTTTTATGTCTGCCTTCCGGGTAAGAATGCACTGAATACCGATGAAGAGAAAGTAGAGAACCACAGTTGTGGTTCCCAGACTTACTCCCAGAATCTCCGCAGCAGTGTAAGGAAGCGTATTAATGGCGCCGACGCCGAGGGTGGACTTGGTGTTCAGGATGATCCCTGCGGCAAGGATGTTCATTCCCACAAAGGAGAGAAGGCATTTTGTTTTCATGCTCATACTTTTCTGATCTTCCATTATGCCAGATCCTCCCCGTTTGTTGCGATCACTTTCTGATACCAGAAGAAAGAATCCTTTTTCGTGCGGTTCAGAGTTCCGTTTCCTGCATCGTCCTTATCGACATAAATGAATCCGTAGCGTTTTTTCATTTCACCTGTGGAAGCGCTGATCAGGTCGATGCAGCCCCAGGGTGTGTATCCCATCAGATCCACTCCGTCGATGTCCACGGCCTCTTTCATTGCCTGAATGTGTCTGCGCAGATAGTCGATGCGGTAGTCATCATGGATCTTGCCGTCAGGAGCGATCTGATCCACGGCACCCATGCCGTTTTCCACGATAAACAGAGGGATCTGATAACGGTCATACAGTTCGTTCAGAGCCAGGCGGAGCCCGAGCGGATCGATCTGCCATCCCCACTGTGTGGATTCGAGAAGCGGATTCCTGCCCCCGGCAAAGATATTCCCTTCCACCTGTTCGAGACCCTTGCCCTCGATAGAAGAAAAGTAATAGCTGAAGCCGATGTAATCGACTGTCCCGTTTTTCAGGATCTCCTCATCTCCGGGTTCCATTGCAGGGCAGGCATTGTATTTTTTCCACAGGTCCCGGCAGGTATTCGTATAGCGCCCGCGCACCTGGACATCGCCATAATAATAGGTGAAACGCATCTTATCATGTCTTGCGATCTGGTCTTCCGGCGCACAGGTGGCGGCGTAAGTCTGGGGATAGAGCAGCATGCAGCCGATCTGGAATTCCGGGTTGATCCTGTGGCCTGCTGCAACGGCAGCGGCTGACGCCACGAGCATGTGATGGGACGCCTGGAATGCTGTCTGCCATCGGTCTTCGGAGTCGGAGTAAACGATTCCTGCCTGATGCCAGGGGCGCGGACTTGCCAGAGTTGCGTTGATCTCGTTAAATGTCATCCAGTATTTTACTTTGTCTTTATATCGCTCAAACACTGTCTCGCAGTAATGGAGGAAAAAGCCCACAAGCTTCCGGTTCCTCCAGGACCCGTATTTCTGCACCAGATACAGGGGAGTCTCATAGTGGGACAGAGTGACCACCGGTTCGATATTGTTTTTCCGGAGTTCATCAAATACACGGTCGTAAAACGCAAGCCCTTCCTCATTGGGCTCTGTCTCATCGCCGTTCGGGAAGATCCTGGACCAGGAGATGGACAGGCGGAAGCACCGGAATCCCATCTCTTTAAAGAGTGCAATGTCTTCTTTGTATCTGTGATAGAAATCAACTGCCGTGTGGGACGGGTAGTAAACTCCGTCCAGAACGGAATCATCGATCTGCCTGGTTTTCCCGTAGCAGGCGCCCCGCTCTACGTCATTGATGCTCAGACCCCGCCCGCCCTCGCGGTAGCCTCCTTCATACTGGTTGGCAGCAGTGGCGCCGCCCCATAAAAAATCCTTTCTCATAAATTATCATGCTCCTTTCTTTATCTGGCATCTGCTTTCTTTTTATCCGGTCTGCGTTTTGGCAGCCGGTCGTTTTTTGGGAATATTGCTGTGCCAGATAAAATTATAAATGAAAGGAACTGTGCATTTCCATGGTCCGGCCTCATCTTTAAACAGCGTTTACAACTTCCCTGAAAAAAACGGGATATTTATTAAATGATGTATATGTTATGATAGAGGAAGGTTTAATTAGAAGGTTTATTACACGAAGAAAGTTTATTATGAGAGAATTACGAGAGGTGATCATATGCTTATTATGCAGAAAATGGAAAGTATCCATATGTCGGAAAACGAAAAACATATCCGGGATTATATTCTGGACCACAGGGACGAGGCTGTGAACCTTACCGTGCGGGAACTGGCGGATAAGATCTATGTCTCTCCGGCAAGCCTGGTTGTGTTTGCAAAGAAACTGGGGTTTTCCGGATGGAATGAATTCAGGCAGTCTTTTGGTGAGGAACAGACGTATCTGGACAGCCATTTCCACGATATTGATGCAAATGTACCCTTTACCGGGACGGATAATATTATGAAGATTGCCAACAAGATTGCCGTGCTGCAGCAGGAGACGATCTCGGACACACTTTCGCTGATTCGCCAGGACCGGCTGCAGCGGGTGCTCCAGATCTTAAAGAAAACGGAAATCCTGTATATGTACGGGACAAGCATGTCTTATATGGCTGCCCAGGAATTTGCCTATTCCATGAAGCGGATCGGAAAGCCGGTGGAATACTGTGAGCTGCAGGCAGAACAGCTTTTCCAGGCCAGGGCAGTGCGCCAGGGCAGCAGTGCGATGGTGATTTCCTATACCGGAGAGACGCCCCATGCGGCGGAGGTATGCCATATATTGAAGAAGAAAAAAATCCCCATCATGGCGGTTACCGGGATCGGGGAGAATACGGTAAGACAATACAGCGATGTATGTCTTGATATCAGCACCCGGGAAAACGTACATTCCAAAATCAGCACATTTTCCACCAGACAGAGTATCCACACGATTCTTGATATTATCTACAGCTGCTTTTTTGCCCTGTCGTACGAGGAAAATTATCAGACGGTGATAGAGACAAACCGGGCGGTGGAGCGCAACCGGTTTTCCACGAACAGCCGGATCAATAAATAAGCGGAGAAATTCTGAATAATCGATTTTTCTTTTCAGATTCAGAAGATTCAGAAGTTTCAGATTTATAAATTTCAGATGCAAAAGTTTAAAATTCAAAAGTCAGAGGTTTTAAATCTGAATGGTCTAAAAGAATCCGGACGGCTATAATAAAGACATCTTAAGGAGATCACAAGAGATCAGGAAAAAGGAGGATAATCATGAAAAGGAAAATCGTATCACTTATGTTAGTATCGGCAATGGTATTCGGACTGACAGCCTGCAGCGGCGGCGGAGACAGTGAAGGCGGAAACAGCGGAGGCGGTGGAGAAGGAGAAGAACCTTACAATATCGTTATGCAGGTTCCGACCTGGGGACAGGAGTACTCGGGACTTGCCGATGTAGAGGCTGCAATCAATGCCATCATTGAACCGGAGATCAACGCAACAGTGACTCTGGAACCCATCGCAGCCTGGGACATTCCCAATACATCCACACTGCAGATTACCTCCGGCGAAAAGCTGGATCTGCTCTGTATCGAATCAATGGGAAGCAACATGGATTCCATTTCCAATTATGTAAATGTGAACGGGCTGACAGAGCTTAATGATATTTATGATGAGTATGGAAAGGATATTCAGTCCTGCCTCGGCAATCTTATCGATATCGGATACATGGGCGAGACGTTGTATGCAGTTCCGGCTAATTATTACGCAGGCGGAGGCTACTGCTTTGCAGCGATTACTTCTGAGCTGGAAGCGCTCGGCTTCTCCTTTGACGAGAATCAGATCTATACACTGGAAGACGTGGAGGAAGTTCTGGCGGCTTATCAGGAGTCTAAAGGTTCCGGATATTATGCGATTGCAGGTTTTGCAGATGGACCGCTTGTCACAAATCTCGTGCCGACAGACGATCTGGGCGACCCGGCGATAGGTTCTCTGATGAACGGAGGCCTTGACAATACAACCGTTGTAAACCGTTTCGCGACGGATGAGTACAGAGAGGCCTACGAGAGAATCCGGGGTTGGAATCAGGCAGGTTACATAAACCCGGATGTCATTTCCATTACAGACACATGGCCAACACTTCTTGCATCCGGCCAGTATTTAGGCGCTTTTATGTATGTACAAAGCAACGGACTGGAAGGAATTCCGCAGAATGAGAAAACAGTGGGACAGGATCTGACAGTGATCCGCTTCTTCCCGGACTATGCGACGACTACGAAAGCGGCTTATGCGCTGTGGGCGATCCCGGTGACAAGTGAAAACCCGGAAAAAGTCATGGAGTTCCTCAACATTCTCTATCAGGACAGGGAACTTTCTGAAAATGTCAGCTGGCTGCTCTCCGCCGGAATTGAAGGGGAAAGCTATGAAATTGTTGAGACGCTGGACGATGGCAGGATTATCATCGATTACCCGGAAGGACTGGATGCTGCGACAGTACCGTATACCGGTTCAGGTCCGATCTATGGCGATGCGCTTTCTGCACCGAAGTATGTGCCGGTAGATGCTGAGATGTTTGACGAGATTGTTGCATATAATGATACTTCCATCGAATACTCCAAGGCGTTTGGCTATACATTCGACTCGTCTGAGTATTCCAACCAGATCTCTGCGATCAATAATGTGATTGAGACTTACGGGGCACAGCTTGGTTTTGGAATGGTAGACGTGGATACGGTGCTTCCGCAGTTTATCTCAGAGCTTGAGGCAGCAGGTATCAACGACGTAATTGCGGCAAACCAGGAGCAGCTTGACGCATGGCTTGCAGCACAGGAGTAATCAGTAAAATCATCATGATGAGGGCGGTCCGCCGGGGCCGCCTTCTGAATACCCGAACCGGGGAGGACGGAAAATATGAAGACAAAGAGAAAGAGTAATAAAATCGTACGCTGCCTTCCGTTTTATGTGATGGCGCTTCCGGGAATCGCGTACCTGATCTGCAACAATTTCATGCCGCTTTACGGAATGTTCCTTGCGTTCAAGAAGCTGGATGTCCGGAAAGGCATTTTCGGGAGTGAGTGGGTGGGACTGAAAAACTTTGAGTTCCTCTTCAGTTCCAATACAGCGTTCAAGATCATCCGAAATACAATCGGTTATAACCTGGTATTTCTCATCGTCGGAACGGCTATTGCAGTTGCCCTTGCCATTCTCTTAAACGAGGTCCGGCTGAAAGGATTTAAGAAATTTTATCAGAGCATGCTGCTCATTCCTTACCTGATCAGCTGGGTTCTGGCAAGCTATCTGGCATATGCTTTTCTGGCGCAGGACGTGGGACTGATCAACAGCATCCTGAATTTCTTCGGACTTCCGGATGTGGCGTGGTACACAAGCAAGCAGTACTGGCCGATGATCCTGTTCGTTGTTTACATATGGAAGAACGTAGGCTATATGCTTATCATCTACTATTCCAGTATTGTCAGCATCAGCGCAGACTACTTCGAGGCGGCAACGATCGACGGCGCTACAAAATGGCAGCAGATCCGCTTTATCACCCTGCCGCTGATCAAGTCCACGGTTGTCACTATGACGATCCTTATGCTGGGACGTATTGCAAACTCCGACTTCGGTCTGTTCTATCAGATCCCGAGAAACTCCGGAGCCCTTTACGATACAACGCAGACCATCGATGTATATGTATACAATGCCCTGATGAACAACAATGACTTCGGTATGTCTGCAGCGGCTGCAGTATTTCAGTCAGTAGTCGGATTTATCTTTATCATGGCTGCCAACGGTGTTGTAAGAAAGATCAGCAAGAGAGACGCGCTGTTCTAAGTGAGGAGGAAAGATTATGAAGACAAGAGACGCCTTTAAATGGCAGGTTATATCACATGTTGTCCTGATGTTCTTTGCACTGTGTGCACTGATTCCGTTTATCCTCCTTGTAGCTGCGTCGTTCAGCGACGAGGTCGCGGTTATGACACAGGGGTATTCCATTATCCCGAAAGAGTTCAGCCTGGATGCCTATACCTATATTGCAACCAGATGGGCGGATATCGGCAGAAGTTATCTGATGACGATCCTTGTTACCCTGATCGGCACCGGCGTCAGCATGATTATTACAAGTATGTTCGCATATACGCTGTCCATGGACTTTGTTCCGGGCGTTAAGATTCTGAACTTCCTGTGTATCTTCACTATGCTGTTTTCCGGCGGTGTGGTAGGAAGCTACTATATCTGGAGTAATGTGTTCCACATCCGTGATACGATCTGGGGGCTGATTCTTCCGAACCTGATGATGAATGCATTCAACGTTATTCTGGTAAAGAACTATTATGTCAACAGCATTCCCGCATCTCTGCGTGAGGCGGCAAGAATCGACGGATGCAGCGAGATTGGAATCTTCTGGAAAATCGCCATGCCTCTGTCCATACCGATCAACGCAACAATCGGTCTGATGACAGGGCTTGCCTACTGGAATGACTGGACAAACGGTCTGTACTATCTGACAGAAAGAAACGGAAGCCAGTACTACACGATCCAGCTTCTGTTAAACAGGATCAGTGAAAATATCCAGTGGCTGTCCACTGCAGCCCAGGGCGCAGGAGTGACGACGGCGAACATCCCGACGACCACATCCCGTATGGCGATCGGTGTAATCGGTCTTATCCCGGTGCTGATTGTATATCCGTTCCTGCAGAAGTACTTTGTAAAAGGTATCACCGTAGGTGCGGTAAAAGAATGATTTTGTGAGTAATCTGAAGCGCTGCTGTGCAGACAGCGGCGCTTTTTTAAAATCCTGATCAAAGGGAAATGTGGACAGACAAGGAGTTGGTGATATGTTTGATGAAAAAAGACGTTTTATAATTAAAAATTACCAGAAGCAGAAAGAATTTTCCAGTTTTCTTCCGGGTATTGCAGGTATAAAGGGAATTCCTGTATGGAGCTTCTACGTGAACCGTGGACAGGGAATCTGCAGCTTTGGGATAAGCGACAAGCAGAATCCGATTATGGAATTCTATCCTGCACATACTTCTTATGAACTTGTAAGAAAAAAAGGATTCCGCACATTTGTGAAAGCAGACGGAAGATATTTCGAACCGTTTTCATCCTATGAAGATGAAAGCTATATGTATGTGGGAAACAATGAGCTTGAAATTTCGGTTAAGAATGAAGAAACAGGCATCAGGACAGAAGTTCTCTATTATGTTCTCCCCGAAGAAAAAAACGGAGCCCTCGTTCGGCAGCTGACGATTACGAATCAGTCAGGATCTTCCATGGATCTGGAGGTTGTGGACGGAATCCCCGAACTGATCCCATATGGCGTGACATTAAATGATATGAAAAATGTAACTCAGACAATACAGGCGTGGATGCAGGTGGAAAATGTCGAAGAAAATCTCCCTTTTTATCGTCTTAGGGCAAGCTCTGGAGATACAACTGCAGTTAAGCAGATCGAAGAAGGAAATTTTTATGCAGCGTTTGATGAGAATGGAAACCGTCTGCCTGTTATTGTTGACCCTGGGGTTTTGTTCGCATATGATACGGCGTTGGAGAATGCGGTCAATTTTCAAAAACATGCGTTATCAGAATTGATCTCTGGAAACCAGACCGTGCTGAATCAGATTCCATGCGGATTTTCCTGCCTGAGCAGAAAGATCGCTCCGGGCGGAGCACTGAAAATTAATACACTGATAGGCCATACAATGGATTATGAGGGGTTGAAATTGTTTGCGGAGAAAGGGCTGGATCAGACATTTTTCGACAGTAAGTATGCCAGGACAGAAAAAATCGCGGATGAGATCACTGCCCATATTAATACAGTAACTGCAGATAAATGTTTTGACGAATACTGCAGGCAGACCTATCTGGATAATCTGCTCCGCGGAGGATATCCGGTTCAAATTACAAAAGATAAGATTTTATATATTTACTCAAGAAAACATGGCGATTTGGAACGTGATTATAACTCTTTCTCTATGTCAGCAGAATATTGTTCCCAGGGAAATGGAAATTACCGGGATGTGAACCAGAACAGGCGAAGCGATCTTATTTTTTCACCATTTGTCGGAGACTATAATATAAAAATATTCTATAATCTGATACAGTTGGACGGATATAACCCTCTTGTTCTGCTCCCTGAGACATTTATAACAGAAGATACATCTTTCCTGCAAGGAATTGTGTCCGAAAAAAGAGAAAAGGAACTTGCTTTGATTCTGGAAGAAAAATTTTTGCCTGGCAGGCAGCTGATGGCGTTGAACTGTTCGGAAAGATCCTGTCTCATTCACAAAAAGTTCAGAATGCTGATTTCAGCGAAGGGTATTGGACAGATCATTGGACTTATAACTTAGACCTAGTGGAAGAATATCTTGAGATTTATCCGGAGAAAAGAGAGTATCTGCTCTATGATGATACAGATTATCTGTACTATAGCTCCTGTGCGTCTGTTCTCCCCAGAGAAGAGAGGTATGTACAAACAGAAAATGGAGTGCGGGAATTCATCTTTCTCCGCGAAAAATCAGATGAAAACACTGAAAAATGGGTTCACACTGATTACGGAAAAGGAGAAGTTTACCGTTCTTCTCTTATGACAAAACTGATCCTGCTTTGTATAGTGAAGTTTGCTGCACTGGATATGAAGGGAAAAGGCATTGAGATGGAAGCGGGCAGACCGGGATGGTATGACGCACTGAATGGACTTCCAAGCATGTTTGGTTCTTCCATGTGTGAGACATATGAATTGAAGAGAATGTTACTTTTCGTAGTAGAGAACCTCAAGAGATATAACCGTCCTGTCCTTCTGCCGGAGGAACTGGTGCGACTTCTGGAGGAAGAGAAAGAAGCTTTGAACTCATTTGAAAGTAAAACAGCGGATAAACTGGATGTGTGGAACAGGATCAATATTGCCAAAGAGGCATATCGAACTGCCACAGAAAAAGGTATTGATGGAAAGCAGAGAAAAATTGAGGCAGAAGAGCTCGCAGATATTCTTTCCCATTTTTCTTTTTATCTGGATGATGGAATTTCACAGGCTGTCAGGGAGAACAAGGGCATTCCTCCGGCATACTGTTCGTATCATATGGATGGATTTGAAGAAAAGAACGGTGCGATAACATTCCATAACCTGACGGAATGGCACATGCCGGATTTCCTTGAAGGTCCAGTCCGTTTTCTGAAGCTTCCGGTAAGTCAGGAAGTAAAGAAATCTGTTTTTGAAAAGGTCAGGAATTCAGATTTATATGACAAAGAACTTAAAATGTATAAAATAAACACATCTCTGGAAGATCAGCCTCAGGATATCGGAAGAGCAAGAGCTTTTGGCAGGGGATGGCTGGAAAACGAGTCCATATGGCTTCACATGGAGTATAAGTATCTTCTTGAACTGCTGAAATCCGGGATGTATAAAGAGTTTTTTGATGCATTGCACACGGCATGCGTTCCGTTTATGGATTATCGGACTTATGGCAGAAGCCTGACAGAAAATTCTTCTTTTATCGCCAGCAGTGTCAATGAAAACAAATCTCTTCACGGCAGAGGCTTTGTGGCACGGCTTTCCGGTTCTACAGCAGAATTTCAGTATATATTAAAAAAGTGCAGGATGAAGTACGATTATGCAGTAATGCAA
>CBJMC01400__coassemble_1116_pt1 | contig 18562 bp, 17 predicted proteins | sample CBJMC01400__metabat2_high_PE_029 | metagenome-assembled genome bin CBJMC01400 | reverse complement strand
CCGTTGGGGCTAATGAGCAGGAAGCTCCCACTTCAAACCGTCAGGTTAAGTGGCGAGAGGAGGTCACGCAATCAACTCTGTACAAAATCTGATGATAAGGCGACATTTGTACAGAGTTAATTTTCGCCGGACATTGGATTTTGTACAATTCTGTTCTGAAAAATTAAGAATCAGATTGGAGAAAATTCAATGGGAAATTTTAAAAAATACATAGTTTTATGGGTAAGTCAAAGTATCTCGCAGTTGGGCAGTTCCATGACTGCATTTGCTCTCATTTTATGGACATACGAGCAGACGGGTTCAGCTCTTTCGGTTTCGCTCATGTCATTTTGCAACTATGTGCCATATATTTTGATAAGTATATTTGTCGGTGTGTTTGTTGACAGCCATCGGAAAAAAGCCGTTATGCTTGTTTCGGACAGTATCGCTGCACTGGCTTCACTGTTCATTCTGGCATTTGCAACGACAGGAACTCTTTCAGCAGGGCACATTTATGCCTTTAATGCTGTTGCAGGAACAACTACGGCGTTTCAACAGCCGGCATCTTCCGTGGCAATAGCCAGAATTGTGCCGAAGAATAAACTGGCTAATGTAAGCGGAATGAATTCTTTTTCCGGCAATTTGACTGTTGTATTCAGTCCGATGCTGGCAGCCGTGCTTTTCTCCGCAGGTGGTCTGCCGTTGATTTTGCTGTTTGATCTGTTGAGTTTTGCAGCAGCCTTTTGTGTTCTTCTGTTTTTGATCCATATACCGGAACAGATCATAAGGGAGAAGTTCACATCTCCATTTGCGGGAATAATGGCTGGATTTCATTTTTTGAAAAATGAAACCGGGATTCTGCATATCATGCTTACCATGGCAGTGATAAACTTTTTCTCCCGGCTGACCTATGAAAATATATTATCCCCTATGATTTTGGCAAGAAGTTCAGGAAACAATGTTGTGCTGGGAATTGTAAATGCCTGCATGGGCATCGGGGGAATCATTGGCGGTCTGCTTGTTTCTGTAAAAAAAGAAAGCAGGAAAAAAGCAAATATGATCTATATTTCTGCTGCGGTATCCTTTTTACTTGGCGATCTGACAATGGCAGTTGGCAGAAATGTATTTTTCTGGTCATTTGCCGCTTTTGCCGCAAGCTTGCCGATTCCGTTTATTACGGCAGAGCAGAACGTAATACTTTACAAAAAAATCCCTGAAAAAATACAGGGAAGGGTGTTTGCTGTAAGAAATGCCGTCCAATACAGCACGATCCCTTTTGGTATTCTGTTGGGAGGATACTTAGCCGACTATATATTTGAGCCTTTTATGCGCTCTGACACAGGTATAGTGTCCTTTTTAGAAATACTTGTGGGAAACGGTGCGGGCAGCGGCATGGCTGTTATGTTTTTATGCACGGGAGTCTGTGGCTTTGCCATGAGCATTTTGTCTCTGCGCAGCAAAAAAATCCAGAAATTAAATGACTGTTGATATTTCGTATATGATGAAAATATATTGCAGATCAGAATGTTGCCGACAGACTTTCAATGGGCAGAATAAAAAAAGAGGTGAAGGATGTTGCAGAAATCAGATTTGATCATGTATACTACAGAAGATGGGTTGACGAAAATTGAGGCAACTTTTGTAAACGATACGGTCTGGCTTTCATTGGATCAGATGGCGGAGCTGTTTCAGAGAGACAGAAGTGTGATAGGAAAGCATGTTCGGAATATTTTTAAAGAGGGAGAACTGATAAAAGAAGCAGTATGGGCAAAATTTGCCCATACTGCTGATGACGGAAAGACCTACCAGGTAGACTACTATAATCTTGATGTGATAATATCTGTGGGATACAGAGTAAAATCACTGCGCGGTACTCAGTTTCGTATCTGGGCTGCAAACATTTTAAAGGAATATATGCAGAAAGGATTTGCTCTGGATGATGAGCGCTTGAAACGATTAGGCGGGGGCAACTATTTTGATGAATTACTGGCCCGTATCAGAGATATACGTTCCTCAGAAAAAGTTTTTTGGAGAAAAGTACTGGAGATTTATGCAACGAGCATTGATTATGATCCCAGAGCAGAAAGTTCCATTATCTTTTTTAAACAGGTCCAGAACAAAATGCATTGGGCAGCTCATAAGCATACTGCGGCAGAAGTGATCTATCAGCGTGCTGATGCAGAAAAAGAACATATGGGACTGACATCCTGGTCGGGAGAGAAGATAAAAAGAACAGATGTAGAGATTGCTAAAAATTATCTGAGTCAGGAAGAACTGGATGCGCTAAATAAAATTGTTACGGCATATTTGGATATTGCAGAGGTGCATGCATTAAACCATGAACCGATGTATATGAAAGACTGGTTGGAGACGATAGATGATTATCTTAGAATGACAAGAAGAGACATTCTAAGGACTAAGGGGACTGTTACCCATAAGCAGGCGCTTGAAAAAGCTCATAGTGAATACGAAAAATATAAGAGAAAGCAGGACGAGCTGCTTTCCCCGGTAGAACAGCATTTTGTCGAATGTATTGAAGAATTAGAAAAACTTCAATCCAAAAAATCCGGATCCCTGTAGCGGGAGGGCGTTATGCCCTCCCATTTTTTGAATGTCGTGCAGAATCCGCTCTCACTGGAAAATCCCGTGGCAAAGGCGATCTCCCGGACTGGCAGATCGGTGGATTTGAGCAGAAAGGCTGCGGCGCGGATCCTTGTGCTGATGAGGTACTGGTGGGGCGTCAGTCCGGTGGCGCGGGCGAAGATGCGGGTAAAATGATAAGGACTGAACCCGGCTTTCTGCGCCATATCGTCAAGGGAAATCTGCTCCTGAAAGTGGTCGCTGATGTAGGCAATACAGTCCGCAATCGTGTCGCTGCAGGAGGGCAGACTGCCATCCTGAACCGTGCGGGATGTGGAAGTCAGCAGGCTGTCGAGCATGGCAGTGATCCGCCGAGACATGTCCGGCTCGAAGACTGCGAGCCCCTGGCGGAAGACATTGCAGATATCCTGAAGCGCAGTGTAAGTGGGGGAGACCGGGCGGGAGGCATCCGGGCAGGAATGCCCCGGAGCCGCCGCCATGGTCAGTACTATGCCGGAACGCTCCGTGATTTCCCGGAAATATGTCCGTGCCAGTATACCGTCGAAGTGGAGCCAGACTGCCGACCATGCTCCTTCATTTCCGTAGGAGTGGGGCCGGTAGCAGTCCAGGAGCACCGTCTGTCCCGCCGATGCGTGAAAGACTTCTCCGTCCGCAGAGATGTCACAGTTCCCCTCTGAGATGTACATGATGAGAAAGCTGTCGAAACTGCTGCGGCTGATCCGGTATCCGGGAAGATAGTGGGACTCCCCGGCAGTGAGCGGATACAGGTAGAGTCTGCGGGCGAGATTTCCCGGTACATATACATAATAATCAGATTTCGGGTCGATCTTGGAATCGTTCGGATGCATAAGGCGGGCTCCTTTCTGGAATTGCGGGGGGGGATCATGTGTTTAAATCATAGCACAGACCGCAATTTTTTTAAATAATACCGCAGAAAAAAGTAATGACCTGCATATGTTTCTGCGCTAGACTGTTAGCAGATAAAAAAGAGCTTCTGGCGAGAAAGAGAGGAAGAAAATAGTCATGGAAACGATAGGAAAAACGATCAGCGCAAAGGACAGGGAACGATTAAGGAGTCTGGCGCACAGACAGCAGGAATATGCAAACAGCAGGCGGAATGAGGAGATCCTGGAACAGTGGAAAGCGCTGGGGGAGGGGAGAAAGGAGACGCCTACAGTCAGGCTGCTTTTTTCTAATTTCCCGCATGAAGTGATCACGCCGCGGCTGCAGTGTGAGGGGAAAGCAGCGAGAGAGATGGAGGAGCATCTGTTAAGTACGCTGGTGGGAAGAGAACTTTTTGACGATGACACGCCCATCTCCGGGACATATGATCTGACATGGGATACCTGTGTGTCACCATTTGGGTTAAAGCCGCATATTACAAGGGCTTCCGGGGAGAATGCCATGGGGTATCACATAGACCCGGTGATCAATGACCTGGAGGAAGAGGCGGATAAGCTTCGCGGCGGAGACTTTGGCGTGGACCGCAGGAAAACAGAAGAAAAGGCAGAACTGGCGCAGGAGGTGCTGGGGGATATCCTTCCGGTGCGCATGGTGATGGGAAGTCTGCCCGGAGCGATGACGAATCCTCTGGTAGCGCTCATGGGCATGGAGAATTATTACTGCTCCATGTATGACTGTCCGGAAACGCTGCTTGAGATCATGGATATGGCGTGCAGTGTGTATGAGAGATATTATGACTTTCTGGAAAAGGAAGGGCTTCTGCTTCCGACCAACGGGATCAGCCCGATTTCCCAGGAGAGCTTTGCATTTACCACGGAACTTCCGGCAGATCATGTGACGAAGACCACACAGTGCTGGGGATTCCTGGAGTCCCAGGAGACGACTGCGGTATCGCCGGAGATGTTCGGGGAGTTCGTCTTCCCGTATCAGGACCGCCTGGCGCGGAGGTTCGGACTGCTCTCCTACGGATGCTGTGAGCGTGTGGACGCAATCTGGCCCGACTATCTGTCAAAATGGAAGAACTTGAGAAAACTCTCAGTGTCCCCGTTTAACAATGAAAGACAGGTGGGCGAGTACCTGCGGGGGACCAATGTGATCTATTACAGCAAGCCGAGAGCGGAGTACGTGACAAACCCGGGACCGTTGGATGAAGACGCGCTGAGGAAATATTTCCGGGGAGTGGCGGAAGCGTCCTCCGGATGTCTGCTCGAAGTGGCGCAAAGAGAGGTCGGAACCATATACGGGGATTATAACCGGGGAAAGGAGTATGTGCGGATCGCCAGGGAGACGATCCGTGAGTACTGGAAACCCTGATCCTGAGAATGTTAAATCGCCTTAAAATTCCCCGCTTTTTTTAACAGAAAGAATACATGGATCCAATAAAAACTAAAAGTTCGCCGGATACAATACTCTCGAATCAAAACTTTGGAGGAATATTGAAGATGAAAAAGAGATTTGTACTTCTGGCGATGGCGGCTGTGATGGCGATGGGGGCCCTGACAGGCTGCGTGACAAGACAGGGCGAGGAAGCAAAGGCAGCGGGAAACGACGCCGATGAAAATGTACTGAATGTATATACTGCACTGGAAGATGAGCAGGTGACGGACTATCTGGAGGAGTTCAAAGAACTGCACCCGGATGTGACGGTAAATGTAACAAGAGAGTCAACCGGTGTTATTACTTCCAGACTTCTGGCAGAGAAGGACAACCCGGTGGCAGACGTTGTGTGGGGGCTTTCCGCGACCAGCCTTCTCGTCCTGAAGCAGGATGGGATGCTTGAGCCTTACGCACCGGAAGGTGTGGACCGGATCCTGCCTCAGTTTAAAGATACAGACGAGACTCCGTCCTGGGTGGGAATCGATGCATGGGAGACTGCATGGATTGTGAATAAGGATGTTCTGGCAGATCACGGAATTGATACGGTTCCGACTTCCTACCAGGATCTTCTTGACCCGAAATATGAAGGGCTGATCGTTATGTCCAATCCGGCTTCCTCCGGAACAGGACTTCTGACGGTAAACGGTATCCTTTCCCTGTACGGCGAGGAAGAGGGATGGAATTATCTTGACCAGCTTGACAAAAATGTAGCGGTTTACATGCACTCCGGAAGCCAGCCGGCAAAGGAGACTGCGGCAGGAGAGTACGGAATCGGCATCTCCTTCGGATACAGATGCCTGCAGTCCGCGGAGGAAGTGGGAAGTGAGATCTGCGAGGCGGTGTTCCCGGAGGAAGGTTCCGGATGGGACATGGAGGCAAATGCCCTGATTAAGAAGGACAATGAAAAACAGATTGCCAAAGATTTCCTTGACTGGGCGATTTCAGACAATATCATGAAGAAATACGCCACAAACTATCCGATCGTCGCAATCGGCGTGGGCGATGAGATCCCGGAAGGATATTCATCCAATCCGCTTGACCAGCTGATCCCGGATATCGATTTCAACAAGGCGGCACAGAACAGGGATGCGATCCTTGCAGAGTGGTCTGACCGTTACGATGCGAAGAGTGCTCCGGAGGAATAGATATGAGTGTCAGTCTGAAAATAGAAAACGTATCAAAAGTTTATGATAAAACCATCGCACTCAATAATGTGAATCTGGACATCCAGGCAGGCGAATTCGTCTGCCTGCTTGGTCCGTCCGGGTGCGGAAAATCAACGCTGCTCCGGCTGATCGCAGGTCTGGACAGGCCGACGAAGGGCAGAATCTATATCGGGGACCGGGATGTGACGAATCTTCCTCCTTCCAGGAGAAATTTCGGGATTATGTTCCAGTCTTATGCACTGTTCCCAAATCTGACGGCATATGAGAATGTAGCTTACGGACTGCGGAATAAGAAAATGAGAAACAGTGATATCGAGGAGCGGGTCAACCGCCTTTTTGAGATGATCCGTCTCTCCGGTGCCAGGAACCGTCTCCCGGCACAGCTCTCCGGAGGGGAGCAGCAGAGGGTGGCGCTGGCACGCGCCCTGGCGACGGAACCGGATTTCCTGCTCCTTGACGAGCCCCTTTCCGCGCTGGATGCGAAAGTCCGTCTGTCACTGCGCAAAGAGATCTGCAATATCCAGAGGGAAATGAATCTGACCACCATCATGGTGACACATGATCAGGACGAGGCGCTGACCATGGCGGACCGGATCGTGGTTATGAACAAAGCGGTGGTCATGCAGTCCGGAACGCCGGAACAGATCTACGAGAAGCCGGAGAATCCGTTTGTGGCGGATTTCATCGGTTCCATCAATTTCTTTAACGCGGAAAAGGGAACTCCTTACGGAGAACTGAAAGGAAAGACAGCGGCCGTGCGTCCGGAGAAGATCGAGATCACGCGGACAGGCAAAGACGAAGGCAGTACAGAAGATATCCTGAAAGGAATGATCGCCGATATCGAGTTCCGGGGATTTTACTACCGGGTTCTTGTGCAGGCGGAACATGTGCTGCACGGGGAGATTACCCTGGCGGTTGACGTGCCGTTCCAGACGGCGAAAAAACAGAAATTCAAGGTCGGCGAGGCGGTAAGCCTGCGGATTCCGCAGGAGGAAGTACTCCGGTTTGAGACCGCGTGACAGGAAGGGAACAGTGATGAATAAGATACGTGAAAGACTGCAGCGGGTCACAAAGGAGGACTTTGTCCGGGGAGCCGCAATCTACGCAGTTGTAGTTTTTTTACTTGTGTTTCTGGTCTGCCCTCTTGCCACGCTTTTTGTCAAGGCGTTTCAGGATAAGGACGGACTTTTTGTGGGCCTTGCCCAGTTCCGGGAATATTTCACAAGCCGAGCCATGGTGTATTCCATCGGAAATACTTTCGTGGTGGCGATCTGGTCCACAGTGATCTCGGTGGCGCTGGCATTTTTCTTTGCCTATGCGCTGTCGCGGAAAAATGTGCCGTGCAGGAGCTTTTTCCGTTATGTGGGGATGATCCCGATCTTTGCGCCCACCATGCTGCTCGGTATCGCCCTGATCTATTTGTTCGGAAACCAGGGGATCCTTACTTCCCTGGGGATTGAAATTCCGCTGTACGGGAAGGTTGGCATCATTATTGCGGAGAGCATCTACTGCTTTCCGGCGGCGACAACGATCCTGATGGTGGCGTTTTCCGCGGCGGACAACCGGCTTTATGAGGCGGCGGAGACGATGGGGACTTCCGCTTTCCGGAAAATGGTGACGATCACCATACCGAATGTAAAATACGGGCTGATCAATGCCATCTTTGTCTCTTTTACATACAGTTTTACAGACTTCGGAGCGCCCTCGGTTGTGGGCGGAAATTATAATGTTCTGGCAACAGACGTTTACAAACAGGTGGTGGGACAGCAGAACTTCAACATGGGTGCAGTAGTGGGAATGATCCTTCTGTTTCCGGCGATCCTCTCCTTTGTGGTGGACTGGTTTACCAACAAGAAACAGAGCGCGGCGATCAACTCGAAATCCGTGCCCTATCAGATCAAACCACACCCGGCGAGCGATTTTGCCGCTACTTTGTTCTGCATTATCGTCACCCTTGCCATGCTGCTGTTTTTCGCAGTGGCGCTTTTCGCCTCACTGATCAAACTGTGGCCGTACAACCTGACATTTACCCTGGACAATTACAACCTGGCGGAGGCTGGATCGGGAAGCGGGCTGACTGCATTCAGAAACTCCATTTTAATCTCGCTGATTTCCGCTTTCCTGGGGACGTTTATCACCTTTGTGGGGGCATATATGATAGAGAAGACGCAGCAGAAATTCGTGATCAGCAGAAAGATTGCCTACTTCCTGTCCATCACGCCGCTGGCGATCCCGGGAACGGTCGTGGGATTAAGCTTTATCATGTTTTTTAATGCGTCTTCCTTTGCGATTCCGTTTACGGAGTACGCACTTGTGAACCCGCTCCACGGGATTTACGGGACGATCTGGATTATCGTGTTTGCCAACCTGATCCATTTCTTTTCCGTGCCCTTCTCTACGGCGACGACGGCGCTGAAAAGACTGGACAAGGAGTTCGAGACCGTGTCGGAATCCCTGTCGGTTCCCTTTTACCGGACCTTCCGGAAGGTGACGGTGCCGCTGTGCTTCCCGGCAATCTGCGAGATGTGGGTTTACTTTTTCGTAAATTCCCTGGTGACTGTCTCGGCAGTAGTATTCCTCTATTCGCCCACCGCGCCGATCACATCCGTGATGATCGTGAGCATGCAGGGCGCGGGCCAGACCGCGCCGGCGGCTGCCATGTGTATGCTCCTGCTGTTCATCAATCTGATCGTGCGGCTTCTGTACGAAGGGCTGAGACATTACCTGCAAGCAAGGAAGAAACGCCAGTAATCACATACGTTACTTTCCGCCTTCCATCCGGAAGATGAGAACAGCCATGACGATCAGTTCTGCCGCAATGGCCGCGGCGGAAGCGGCGGGAAGCCGGATCAGGCAGATCCCGATATCGTAGGACTGGTACGTCTGCAAAGTCGTGAACGCGCTCATGAGCTGTGCCGGGGACAGTGCCGCGATTTTTTCCCAGAGATCGAAGCACTGGTCCGAGAAGGCGAAGCTCTGATTGGGATACCCGGTGATGAGCGTGAACACCAGTCCCAGGGGGAGACTTACTCTCAGTGGCAGCAGACAGGACAGCAGGCAGACAAAGAGTCCGAAGGTTAGTGTGCCGAAATAGCTGAAAACGGTCTGGATCAGGTAGTACTGCAGGTTGCTCAGCCCGTAGATGGAAGGGACAGCAAGATACATAACGGTTACATCTGCGCCTTCCAGGCCATAGGCGAGGGCTGCCGTGATCAGTATGGAGAACTGGAAAATCCCCCAGAGGATGGTTGTGATCAGCCAGGCGCGTGCCAGCTTTACGGCAGCCAGTCTGTTTCTTCCCTTTCTTGCAGTGCGCAGAAGCGGGCGCATGGAAAAAGCGCGCTCCGTGGAGAAACTGGTGCACAGAACTGCCAGGAGGGCCAGACCCAGAGTGTAGGGGAGGTTCTGCCCTGCGCAGATCAGTACATCCCACCCGCAGGAGGAACCGGTCACAGGTGTAAAATTTTCAAAAACCGAATCAGCAAGCTGCTCCCGGTCGCTTAACTGCCGCCGGGAGTATCCTGTGTTTTCTTCATGTTCCCAGCGATCCCGGAGACAGGCAGGGGCATCCTGGGCGAGCGGAATATAGAAACGGAACGCTTCGTCGAAATACTCCAGACGGTTGGAATAATAGGCGTCTTCGTTCAGTACGAGATAAGCATAGGAATAGTTGTAGGGATCTGCGATGACCGATTCATATTCCGGCGCATCTTCCCCTGCGGCGGGACCGCTTTCACCGTACCATTCGTCCATGAAAAGCCGGATCTCTTCGTCTGTCCTGCGGTTTTCATCGACAAAGGCATGATATTCTTCCTGAACCTTCTGTATCCAGGCGCTGTCGATGGTTTCGACTTTGCGGGACAGGACTTCTCTGCGGTATTCTTTATCATTCCAGAATGTATTCAGATTCCATTTCCACTCTGCCATCATTCCGATGCCGCCAAAAGCGGACAAGAGGTATATCAATAACAGAGTCAGCACGGCAGCCGCCAGAAAGAGGCGCTGGCGCCGGAATTTGTCAAACTCAAATCGAAACATTTTTTCCTCCTTTTCTTATCCGCAGCCACACGAGAATGGCCGCGAGAGTCAGTTCAGCGGCGGCAGCCTGCCAGGGGCTTAAGCAGATAAAGCCGATCTTTATTACCCGGTAATCGTTCCACATCCAGTTGTTCTGCATCAGGCAGGGGAGAAGCAGCGCGGTACATGTGTTTTTATAGTTCATGGAGAGGATCAGCGGAAGAACCATGGCTCCCGAGGTGATGACCAGGCTTTTCAGCGGTTGGGCAGAGGAACAGGGCAGGCAGTAAATGAGGCAGAAAATGACTGCCGCCGTGACCTGCCCGGCGGCAAGGCTTACACACAGGACTACGGTCATTGCCTGCCACTGGTTCCACACATGGGGAGAAGAGTTGAAAACAAAGTCCTGTATCGCACTGCCGGGAATCCCCCATCCGCAGCGGAATGTGAGAAATGCCGCAAGGGACAGGTTCGCGGCTGCCCAGACGAACAGGGCGGATAACTGGAATACGGCAAAGCGGGCGAGGAACAGTCTGCGGCGCCCGTGGCGGGTGACAGAGAGGAGCGGAGCTGCGGCAGAAATGTTTTCCGCTATTGCCTGGCTGCCTGCGAAATACAGCAGGAAGAGGACAAATCCCCAGTTGACCATGGCCTGGTCGCGCATTCCCTCAGCGGCGGGGGAGACGCCGAAGACAAGCTCCCCGTTTTCCGAGGCGGCGCGCAGGCGGGAGTAAGTACGGTCGATCCGGTCCGCACCATAACCGGTACTGCCGGAGTGTTCGCTTATCAGGGAAGCAACATGGCTGTCGAGCATCCGGGTAAATTCTTCTGCAGGGCTGCTGTCTGCATGGGCGTTGTACTGTTCTGCATATTCGCGGTAATTCGGGTCTGTATTATACGAAACATAGAAAATCTGCGCCAGGCAGACAAAGCCTAGGAAAAGCCGTGTGGTTAAAGGACTCCAGGCTTTGCGCCATTCGGAAGAAAGAAGCATGTGCTGGTCACCTCATTTCAATGACCGGTTTGTGCCGGAACCGCCGGAAAGTGCGGGCCGTTGTCTGGTTCAGCTGCGGCTGCCGGGACTTTCACCGCCGCACAGGGCAAGGTATGCGTCCTCCAGGGTCGGAGCGGCCGGAACGGCACCTCCTTCCGGCTCATCCGGGCAGACGATGCGGAGCTTCACCTGATTTCCTGCGGGCTGTACATTTGTGACCAGATACCGCAGCTGATAAGCTTCGGCCTGACCGGCAGGGACATTCAGGGTAAATATCTGGCCGGAAAAACGGCGGCAGAGTTCGTCGATTGTCTCCTGGGCGAGAATCTTACCATTCTTCATAAGGAGAACCTGGGTGGCGATATGCTCCACGTCTGATACGATATGGGTGGAAAGAAGAACCAGACGGTCCCGGGCAAATCCTGCGATCAGACTGCGGAAACGGATGCGCTCCCGGGGATCCAGTCCGGCAGTGGGTTCGTCCAGAATCAGGATCTTCGGATCGTTCAGAAGGGCCTGGGCAATGCCGATGCGCTGGAGCATGCCGCCGGAGAAAGCGCCGAGTTTCTTCTTCCTTTCCGGGGAGAGTCCTACTCTGTCCAGAAGTTCATCGATTCTGCCGGCAGCCTGTTTCTTATCGAGCCCTTTGAGGACAGCCAGATATGTCAGGTACTTTTCCGCGGTAAACCAGGGATAGAATCCGATTTTCTGGGGAACGTATCCCAGGAGATCCCGGTAGCGCTCTCCCATCAGATGAATCTCTTCTCCGTCCAGAAGAATCCGTCCCCGGTCCGGACGGAGCAGATCGCAGAGCATGCGGATCAGCGTAGTCTTGCCTGCGCCGTTGGGACCGAGAAGCCCTGTGATGCCGGGCGTGAGCTTCAGAGAAATGTGGTCCGCAGCAGCTTTGTCTCCGTAATATTTTGTCAGATCAGAAAGTGTAAGATTCATAACCGGTACTCCTTTTCATGAAAATTCCTGTTTCAAAAGTGACTGCCAGAACCGAGAGCGCGAGCAGCAGAACCACGGCAGGAAGATCCCGGGCTGTCAGATCGGACAGCTGCATCGATACCAGAACTGAGGCAATCAGATAGGCAGCTGCGGCTGAATACGGATTTCCTGCCCGGGGAATCAGACGGACGCCGAAGCCCGCTGCGCAGGAGACGGCAAGCGGCAGGAATATTCCCAGTGTACAGGAGAGCGGCAGGGCAGTGAAAATACGGGTTATGATCCACACTGCACCGCAGAGTCCCAGAAGGAAGAGCCCCAGACAGAGACAGCGGGAAAGAATGATCCGGCTGAAATGACAGCGGCAGCACCGTTCTGTCTCTGACATACCGCAGGACTGTGCCAGGAGCAGGTGAAGGAGAATAAAAAGTCCGGCTCCCGCGAGAACCGCTCCGGAGTACAGGATGAAGTCAGAGGAAAGAGAGGAGGGCTCTGACACAGCAGCAGGGACAATCAGAAGAAAAACGGCGGCTGCGGCTGCATACATATATCCCGGAAGCATGTGCATCTGCAGGCGGAGCAGAGAGAGGAGACTCTGACGCACCGGGGCGGCAGGCGGATCCGGCAGAGCTGCAAGACACCGGGACAGAGCACCCTCCGGAGGATTCTCGTACAGATTCTTCCGCAGCAGCGCACTCATTTTTGGGGGATATTTGTCTGTCCTGAAATATTTGTCTGCTCTGAAGTACTTGTCTTTTCTGAAATGCTTCATCATTCTTCCTCCAACCATTTTCTACAGGATTTCAGACCGCGGCGGACGCGGCTTTTTACAGTGGGCACAGGCGCGTCCAGAACCAGGGAGATTTCCCGGCAGGTGAGCCCGTGAAAATAATAGAGCAGGATACATTCTCTCTGTTCCGGCGTCAGGCGTGAGAGCATGGCTTCCACCAGCAGCTTCTCTTCCGTATGATGTGCCGGGTCCTGCAGACGCCGGGCGGACTCTGACAACGGGACGGAAAAGCTGTTTTCCGAAGCTGCCTCATCCGGGCGGCTGTCCTTTAGCGGAACCGCTGTCCGGCAGGTGCGGTAGTAGTCAATCACCTGATTGTGGGCGATGCGGTAAAGGAAAGCAGAGAAGGAGGCAAGCGGGCGGTAGGACGAGATGCAGGCAGTCAGTTTTACGAACACATCCTGTGTCAGATCCTCCGCTGTTTCCCGGGAGCGTACCCGCTGAAAAATGTAATTGTAGATGGCGTCGTAGTATTGCCGTACAAGGCTTTCCAGAGCGCTGCGGTCGCCCTGCGCCGCCTGTATGGCAAGCAGTTTGTGTCTCATCGGACCAGGTCCTTTCGTATTCTGGTTCTGGGCATTATAGGGATGAAAAATTACAGTATATATTTTATAACGAAACAGGCGGGAAAAAAGATGCAGCGGGGGAAAATATTTTTCCTGCTTTTTTAATTTTTCCGGGAATGGAGAGTTGACAGCAGGGCAAAGAGGCGAGAAAATAAAAAGGCGGCGCAGGAAAATGGATTCCCTGCGCCGCCCTGTCAGCCCGCAAATTTTTCTGATATTTCCGCCCTTTATTTTGTCAGCACTTCAATGCCGTCCTCTTTCACAAGCACCATGTACTCGATCTGTGCGGACAGACCATCGTCGATGGTGTACACGGTCCAGCCGTTGTCCTCGTCCACGAAGAAGTCCGGGCTTCCCTCGTTGATCATGGGTTCGATGGTGAACATCATGCCGGGTACGAGAAGCATTTCGCTGCCCTTCGGGGTAACATAGCTTACAAACGGATCCTCATGGAAGGCAAGCCCGATTCCGTGCCCGCCGATCTCTTCAACGACAGAGTACCCGTTTGCGCGTGCGTGGGTGTTGATGGCATCTGCAATATCACCCAGGTGCCCCCACGGTTTTGCCGCGGCAAGCCCCAGTTCCACACATTCTTCCGTCACCCGGATCAGGCGCTCTGCCCGGTCTGAGACTTTTCCCATCTTGAACATGCGGGAGGCGTCGGAGAAATATCCGTCCAGGATAGTGGAGACATCCACATTGATAATGTCGCCTTCTTCCAGAATGATGTCCTTATCCGGGATGCCGTGGCAGATCTCATTGTTGAGGGAAGTACACACGCTTTTCGGGAATCCCTGGTAATCCAGGGGCGCGGGAATCCCGCCGTGTTCCGTCGTAAAACGGTAGACGATCTGATCGATCTCTTCCGTACTCATCCCGATATGGATGTGCTTTGCCACTTCGTCGAGCACCGCGGTATTCAGCGCAGCGCTTTTTTTGATCATCTCTATCTGGGCAGGTGTTTTCAAAAGCTTTCTTGTGGGGACGATCTCGCCCCGCTCTGCATGCAGCAGCATTTTCTCCTCAATCGGCATGTGGCATTTCTTATATTTTTTTCCGCTGCCGCACCAACACAGATCATTTCTTTCCATGAGTTACATCTCCTCTTTTCTATTATTTTTATCTCAGTCAGAACAGGTGGATAAACAGACCGCTCCGGAGTTTCGGCTCGAACCAGGTGGACTTCGGCGGCATGAGCATACCTGCATCCGCCACGGCAAGCAGTTCGTCCATGGAAGTCGGATACATGGCAAATGCAGCGCCTCCCGCACGGTCCGCTTCTCTCTCAAGCTCCTTAAGTCCCCGGATACCGCCCACAAAACGGATGCGCGGATCATTTTTCGGGTTGGTTATCCCGAAGACCGGGGCGAGAATATTTTCCTGGAGAACAGAGACGTCCAGATCACCTACCGGCGTGCCGGGATACAGACGGGAGTCTGCCCGGAGCAGATACCATTTTCCGCCTCCGTACAGCCCTATCTCTCCCTTGCGCTGCGGTCTGCAGGGACCGTCCTTTTCTGTTATCTCAAATCCATCCTTTATCTTATCAAGAAATTCGTCAAATGTATAGCCATTCATGTCAATAACAACGCGGTTGTAATCATAGATCTTAAGATCATCGGAAGCGAAGAGGACAGAAAGGAAAAAGTTGTACTCTTCCCTGCCGGAAAAGCCCGGATCTTCCGCTCTTCTTTTCAGTCCGACCTTCACTGCCGACGCTGCCCTGTGATGGCCGTCAGCGATATAGAGATGCGGAATCCCGGCAAATATCTGAGAAATCTTCTCAATATAGTCCGGGCTGCCGATGCGCCACACCTGATGGCGGATACCGTCATCGCCGGTGAAATCAAAAAGAGACGCCTCTGTTTCCATGATTTCACTGAGAATCTCCTGGAGTCTTTTATCAGCGCGGTAAGCCAGAAAGATCGGTCCGGTCTGGGCGCTGCATGTGTCGATGTGACGGAAACGGTCCAGTTCTTTTTCCTCCAGAGTGTTTTCATGCCGGAGGATGACGCCGTTTTCGTAGTCGTCGATGGATGCGCACCCTACGATACCGGTCTGGGTCCTCCCGTCCATGGTGAGGGCGTAAATATAGTAGCATGGCGTTTCATCCTGGATGAAAGAGCCGTCGGCGATCATCTGGTACAGGGTGTCCCGTGCTTTTTCATAGACCTGGTCAGAGTACGGATCAGTCCCTTCCGGGAACTGGGTCTCTGCCCGGTCAATCTTCAGGAAAGAAAGAGGGTTCCTGTCTGTAATCTGCCGCGCCTCGGCGCTGTCGTATACATCATAGGGAAGCGCGGCGATGGACGAAGCAAGATCTGCTGCGGGGAGGACTCCCCGGAACGGGTGTATGATACTCATGCGGATTCTCCTTTTCTGGTGAATGATTTCTTTATTATTACATTTTATTGATACAGTCTTCCGTAAACAGTAAGCATTGTAGCACAAATGAGGAGGATTTGCCATGCCTGTTCGGAATCCTTATATGAAAAAATCTGATGATTTATATGTAAGAATAAAGAAAGCGGCAAACTCGGGGCGCAAAAAGGTCTCATTGCGCTACTCCTTAACGGTATCCTGCAAATCATATAAAATTGCCACCATTTGAGATGGAGTTTCCTGATAACCGCGTAAAATCCAGGCCTTGACGATCCCATACAGGGCATAAGCAGTCCACTGCTGTTTATAATAGGAAATAATATTGTCTTCCGGCTTTTCAGGGGTCAAAACTTTTAAATAGGCATCCAGAATGACATTCTGGCGGCCGACCTGATAGAGCAGATCATTAATATCTCGTATGGAAAGGAAAAATTCAAAGAACAGACGTGTACTCGTATAAATATCGCTTCGAAAATCCGTGATATGGTTTTCTTCCAAAAATCGATTCCACAGGCATAATATCTTGAAAGTCAGGACCTCATCCTTTGTTTTGAAGTAACGGAAATAGGTAGAACGTCCAACATCCGCTTTGGAGGTGAAACTGTTTGGATGCTTTAATACTTTCGTGTGGGACCGGAGGCGGACATAACGCCGCAGGGAACGCAGTCACAGAAGAATTCAGGCGTCGTGGCCATCAGGCGGCGATGTTCAATCCATATACGCTGCACAGCGAACATCTGGCTGAAAGGATCGACAATTTCTATATAAAGGCCTAAAGGCCGTTCAAAAAGCGCCGGCTGCATTCGGAGCAGTTTACAGCGCCGGACAGCTATACAGACGGCGGCCGTTCCGTTCTCCTGTATATTTTGCCAATTACGGTATGGTTCCTGTCATGGAGGAGTATCTGGCACGAAACCATGTTGATGTTATCATTTCAACGCATCTGTTCCCGGCGGAGATCCTGACCTGCATGAAGCAAAAGGGAATCCATATCCCCAAGACCATTTTTATCGCCACGGATTATACCTGTATCCCTTTTACAGAGGAAACAGACTGCGATGCCTATGTCATTCCATCTGAACAACTGAAGCAGGAGTTTATAAACCGGGGTCTGCCGGGCGAAAAACTATATGCGCTCGGCATACCGGTAAGCCGGCGCTTCTCTCAAAAGGAGACCAGGCAGGACGCCTGCAGGCGGCTGGGGCTTGACCCGGATAAGAGATATATCCTGGCGGCCGGCGGCAGCATGGGCGGTGGGAGTATAAAAAAGGTAATTCAGACACTTGCCGGCGAAGCTGCGAAACGCAGGAATATGGAACTGATCGTCATATGCGGTTCCAATAAAAAGCTGTATGATGAAGTGAAAAGGTATAATCTGCCTGCTGTTACGGTTGTCGGCTTTACCTCAGATATGGCAGGGTATATGAAAGCAGCGGATCTGTTTGTCACAAAACCCGGCGGTCTTTCATCCACAGAGGCAGCGGTATATGGAATCCCGATCGTGCATGTGGCTGCCATTCCGGGGTGTGAAACATACAACGCCAGATTCTTCAGCGGCTATGGTATGAGCCGGTTCTGCCACACATCAAACAGTGAATTGGCGGATGCATTAAAAATACTGGACAGCGAAACAGAGTGTGAGACGATGATCAGGAACCAGCGGAAACTGATCCGCCCGGATGCAGCCGAACAGATCAGTGCCCTTGCAGAAAGGATGGTTTTATCTTCTCAGAAAGCTGCTGTTATGAATATGGGGGTCTGCACCGGATGCGGAGGGGCTTGCAAGGGCTGCTCTGGAGAAGAGCCCGGATCTGATACTTCTGGATGTGAACCTGCCCGGGGTGAGCGGGCTGAAAGTCTGCGAGAAGATCCGGGAGACTTCCGATGTGCCGGTGATCTTTGTGACGGGAAACAACACGCCCATGGACGAGCTGAACGGCATCCTTCGGGGCGGCGACGACTATGTTACAAAACCATACCAGCTTCCTGTTCTGACCGCGCGGATCGGTGCGGTGCTCAGGCGGACTCTGGGGAGAGGACAGGAGAGGGAGTCGTCTGCGCGGCAGGAATATAGGGGCGTTGTGCTGGATACGGCGGCTGCCCGGATTTCAAAAGGAGAGAAGTCGTGTGAACTGACGAAAAATGAACTGAAGATACTCTACTGCCTGTTCCGGCATCCGGGGGAGATTGTCTCCAGGGCAGATATGATTGATTATCTGTGGGATAACGAGGTGTTTATCGATGACAATACATTAAGCGTCAATATTACGCGCATCCGCAGTAAATTAAAGGAGATTGGCGCAGAGAATTTTATTGAGACCAAACGCGGAATGGGCTACCGGATATAGGGAGAGAGGTGAGCGTTACGTGAGTTTCTGGGATTACTGTAAGGGAAAGGCCGAGGTGCTGCTGATCAACGCGGGAGCGCTGCTGGTTCTGTGCGTGTATTTACTGATGCTGAATAATTCGGAGACTTCTGTATTTCTGATCGCTGTGGTGTGGATCGCGGTGCTTCTGATATACCTTCTGGTGCAGTACATTTCCCGGAGAAAATATTTCCGGGAGCTGATGAGCGTCCTTGACGGGCTGGACCGGAAATATCTGATTGCCGAAGTTATGAAACCGGGGCATGGTGTGGAAGATAAACTCTACTGGGAAGTCCTGCGCAGGTCGAACAAATCGATGATAGAGAAGACCCATGAACTGGAGGACGCCCAGAGAGAGTACAAGGAGTATATCGAGAGCTGGATTCATGAGGTCAAGGTCCCTATCACCGCGG
>CBJMC01400__coassemble_1110_pt1 | contig 18682 bp, 14 predicted proteins | sample CBJMC01400__metabat2_high_PE_029 | metagenome-assembled genome bin CBJMC01400 | reverse complement strand
CTGCAACAGGCCCCTGTAAACATAGGTATCAATTACATTTGTCGTATTTGCTAAGATTCCAGAATTCATTGGCACCTGATAGAACAAGCCGAAATCGGAATAAAAAATACGTCCAACCTGCATTAATACCATCATGATAATGATCGGTTTTAACAGCGGCAGCGTAATATAGCGGATCTGCTTCCATTTTCCGGCACCGTCCAGTTCGGCCGCTTCATAATATGCCCTATCGATCCCTACAACCGATGAGAGATACACGATGGCACTAAACCCGATACTCTTCCATAAATTTACGATCGGAAGGATAAATGGCCAGGCTTCTGGTGTCATATACCAGTTTACTGGTTCCAACCCCAGTGCCGGCAGGATCGTCTTGTTGAGCAGGCCATTCTCGGTACTCAAAAAGGCATATACCAGATATGTTACCAATACCATAGAGATCAGGTGCGGAAGCATCAGTGCTGTCTGGTAAACCTTGGTCAGCAGCTTATTGCTAAGTTCACTCATCAAGATGGCTACAAATACGCCAAAAACCATATTCAGAACAATAAACACCAAATTGTATAAAATCGTATTTCTGGTAATGATGAAGGCATCTTTTGTTTTAAATAAGAATTCAAAATTCTCAAATCCTACCCAGTCACCACCAAATACGCCCTTTTTCATATCAATCGACCGAAATGCCAGGGTAATCCCATACATCGGTATATAGTTATTGATCACCAGGTATATCAGTCCTGGTAGCATCATCAAAAATAAAGGAAGATAACGTTTGTATTTTCTTATCACTATTCATACCTCCATTATAAAAGAAGAGAGCCCAATTACAGGCTTATTAAATTGAGCTCTCTATAAACAATATTACTTTCCGTTCTCCGCAGCCCATGCATCCAACTGTCGCTGCTTTTCTTCAATAATCGTATCGATTCCAGCATCTTTGAGTGCCTGCTGGAATTCCGGCAATACGGTATCCAGATCTACGCTACCATCTTCCAATGGAATCCGATACTGTGCAAGCACGTTCTGTACTGCAGTTAACTCATTTTTCACGGAACTGGAATCAAATACAAAACCATATGCCATGGATTTTGGTGCATTCTCATTAAATGCCTTGGTATCTTCCCAGAGCGTACTATCCAAAGTATTCCATACATAACTGATCAGCTGATTTCCAAAATAAGAGGTATTATGTCCATAATAAGTGCTAGTGGTTAAGTCTACACCCTCTGGAAATGCAATAACATTTTCCACATCTGTCTTAACATAATGTACCCCTTCCACACCATAATGGAGATAATTCACGACTACCGGATCGGTGTATAACAGATCCAGGAACTGTACCACTTTTTCCGGTCTTTCACATGTAATCGGAACACACATGATAACATTGGATACATGTTGAGTGGTACATAATGTCTCACCAAGCTGAATAGCATATGCGCCACCCGGCATCAGGGATTCCGCTCCTTTTTCCTGTCCCGGCCTCTGATTACTTGCACATGCGATCAATTCACCGGAAATCAACATCGGAAGGACCATATTGTTAGTGGTTATATCTGGGAGAATATATCCTTCCTGATACCATCTTCGAATCATTTTCAGATCCTCAATATAATCTTCGTCTTCAAATAAGTTCACGACTTCCAGACTATTGCGTCCTCCATCCCGTAATACGCCAATATAATCCCCTAATGGATCATAGTCATTGATCATATGGGTCCACACGGAAACAGAAGGGTCAATCGTAGCAAAGGTTACCTTCTCAGGGAACATCTGTTTAAAGGTAGCCAGAACATTTTCAAAATCCTCATAGGTAGTGATGGACTTTGGATCAATACCAGTTGCGTCCAATGCCGTTTTTGAAACCAGTACACCATATCCGCTCGCCATATCGCGAAGAGTAGGGATGGCATATACCTGGCCATTCACTGTTGTTGCCGGAAGATACTCTCCCATTACTTCTAACAGGCCCGCACCATACTCCGGCAGATATTCATCCAGAGCGATCAGCCTGTTCTGGTTCACATCGGAAATAAAAATGTTACCAAGTGCAGCGTCCGAGGTATACAGATCCAGCTTTTCATTACCGGCGATCATCAGGTTCATCTGCTGAGCGAAATTACCTGCAGCAATCGGAAGAACCTCCAGTTCCACATTGATCTTATCCTTCAGGTAAGCGTTCAGTTCTGCTAACATCTGCTCCGTTCCTGCGCCGGAAGGGGCTCCCGGATACGCAAAAACGATCTTGTATGGCTCTTCCTCCTGCTGGGAAGTGCCCGCATCTTCCTGTACAACCCCATCACCGGATGTACTATCATCGGACTTTTTCCCGCAGGCGCTAACGCAGTAAACCACAAGGGTCAGTAACAACAGCATCACGAGCCATTTCTGAAATGTTTTTTTCATTTAAAACATCCTCCTTTATTTTGATGATATCAGTATAGCAAGGCTTTGCTCCCTTCCACCATCAAAATATCGACCTGATTTTTTATAAAAATCGACTAATTTCCCTTTGGGATCCTCCCTTTTTATGGACGTTTTATCCAACCAGACTGTCGATACTGTTTCCTCCAATTGCTTGGAGTCTCTCCCGTGATCTTTCGAAAAGCTACCGAAAAATTAGTCAGGGAATTATATCCGCAGGATATGGCCACATCCCGGATCGGCATATCGGTTTTGACCAGAAACATTTGCGCCAGTGCGATCCTTTCATTTCCAAGGTATTTCATTACGGTCATCGAGGTGTTTTCCTTAAAGATCCGATCCAGATAATCGGGGTTTAAGTACACGCAGGCAGCAATGCTCTCTCTGGACAGATCTTCATTCAAATGAGTCTGGATATACATTCTTACCCGGCTCACGATGTCCGGAGCATGTGCCACGGACGAGATCGCATCACCGGTGATATCGATGACATGCTCCAGCCACTCCATCATGACCTCAAAGGAGTCCAGGGCATGCTCGCTAAGGAAAAGGGAAGTCTCGTTTTGGAACAATTGATGGGCGATATAGCCTTTGCCATCCAGCAAACGATAGATCGCCTGTAAAAAGTCCTGTCGGAACAATGCCAGGGTATGATAGTTCAGACCCAGCTCATCCGCCAGTGCTCCCAGTTCCGATCCGATCACCCGTTTTGCTTCTGCCATATGCCCCTGCCTAATAAGGCTGACCGCTTCTTTGATCACGGTTTCTCCGATCACCACCGCGTTTTGCTTCCAACTGTCATTTCCAACATGGATGATCGTTTTGGCAGAAAACATGTTTTTAGCATATTGCTCCAGATTTTTTACCTGCCCCGGTAATAACGGCAGTGCCACGACCGCTCCGATATAACAATGGGTCTGCAGAACATACTGCGTAGTACAAAACGCCTGAAATGCTTCCAGGCATCTGGTCAAATCCTGTAACCATTCCCCGTCTGCTTCCTTTAAGTTCACAGCGATCAATCCCAACAACAAATGATCTTTCAGAAAGAAGAAGCTGCTATCGTAATCCTGTTTGGCAATCATCGCCTGTATTGTTTCCTTTATCCGGATCTCCATAGCGCCTGACAGGTCCGTCCTCTTCCCGGTCTTTATCAGAACCGGACAGAAGCGCTGTTCGACTGGCAATGTCACGTTATAATGTGACATGATCGGTAAGATCTGCTCTGCGGCTAGTGGCTCCCTGCGCTGCAGCAAGTCCTTCCAGAACCGTTCCTGAATAACCGGACGATGGATATTCCACAATGCTTCGGTATTTCGTAACACCTCAACCCGGCTGTTTTCACCCATCCGCATGACCGCCTTTTTCACTGCCAATTCCAGTTCCTCCTGTTGGACCGGCTTTAGCAGATACTCCATCGCCTCCAGTTTCAAAGCCTTTTGGGCATAGGAAAAGTCCGCATGACAAGTAAGAAAGATGCACGCGGTCTTCGGATAATGCTCCCGGACCCAATGCCATAATTCAAATCCATCTCCCAGGGGCATTTCAATATCGCTTACGAGGATCTGCACCGAATGCTGCCGGAAGATCTCCTGGGCTTCTGTTTGATTGCAGGCGGTAAACACCTGCTGGAACCCCATCTGTTCCCAATCGAGCAGTTCCAGCAGATCGTCCAGTACGTATCTTTCATCATCTACCAACAGTATGTTCATCCTTTTCTCCCTCCCGATTTGTCAGTGGAAGCTGCAACCGCACACCGGCTCCTTTGCTTTCCCGGTTAAACAGGTGGACCGTTGCCTTCCTGCCATAGATCAATTGCAATCGCTGACAGATATTCCAGATCCCGATATGCTCACCCGATTCGTCCACGATCCGCTCGTTCTTCTGGATCTTCTCCAGAACTGCTCCGGAAAACCCGACTCCATCATCTAAAATTTGGATCACTACCATTTCCTGCCCATCGATATCCTCCGTACTGACCTCCAGCTGAATGTGCAGCAGCTGCTGGACCTTTAGAGAATGCTTCACGGAATTATCCACAAAGGGCTGGATGAGCAGCGGCGGGATTTTCACCTCCAACAGCTGTGGTGCTGCGGCTATCTGAAGATCCAGGCAATCCGGATATCGAAGGGTCTGGATCTGAAAATAGTTCCGGATATGCCCCAGTTCCTCTCCTAATGTTACCATGTCAAAATCCTGCCGGAACAGATAACGGAAATACTGGATCAGATTGTAGGCCAGCTCCTGGACCATCTCATACTTTCCGGTACGGGACAGCGTATAGATCATATTTAAGGTATTGAGATAAAAATGCGGCTTGATCTGGAGCTTGAGTAACTGCAGTTCCACTCTCTGTCGATTGATGGTTGCCTCATAGATGTCAATCTTGTAGGAATGCAGGGTATCCAACAACTCATTGATCGACCGATTGGCATAGTAAAACTCATCTCTCTTTTCTCCCAGAGGAATGCGGTAATCGTAGTTTTCCTCTGCGATATTGGTGGTAACGTTCGATAATTGCTGTAACGGTAACAACAGCATCTTACGCAACAGGCTCATACCAAGGATCAGACATACCAGGGAAGTCCCGGACAGGATCAGTAACACGTATTGTAACAATGGCAGATTCTCCAGGATGTTTCGGGATTCCAACAAACGTCCCAGTCTGAAATTCCCCACCGAAGACGGTACCAACACGACCAGATACTCTTCTGTTACCGCTTCTATGGACGTGGACGGATAATGGTCCTTACCCTTAAGGACACCGGGGGTAAGGATGCGATCCTCGTTATCCACCAACACCGGGATCTCGTTCTCTTCGGTCTGCAGCAGCCCCAGGATCCGATCCATTTCGATCCATGTCCCCATATAGAATCCATCCCGTTCCACGACATAGAATCCATAAACCTCATTTCCCATCGGAACAACCGTCCATCTTCCAATCGGGAAATTTGGGTCGGTACATTCCTTCCCAATATGCGACATGATGATACTTTTATGGTTCTCATAGGGATTGGACGGATATTCGATATCAACAGATAAATAGTCATCATACTCGACGGAATACAAAAATACCGAATCCACCATATGAAGCAACAAGGCATCGTTTTTTAAGCTGCTGTATAAGATATATTTCTGCAGCATATAATCACTGTGATTCTTTGCTGCCAGCAGCTTCCCCACTTTATTATCATCCACGATCACCCGGTATAAATACTGCTGTACTGAATCCAACTGAGTGTCCACTTCGTTCATATACAACTTCAGGGAACTTTCATGGGAAGCCACGATCTGTTCTTTGATCAGGTGGATGGAATAGTCCAGTCCAATGAAACTGAACATCCATATCGGGATCACGATCAGGAGCAGCAAAATAAGAACCTTAAAACGAACGGAATATTTCCTAGCGGGAACTGTTGTTTTTTCTCTCATATCACTGCGCCTTCTTCCATATACGTTCTATCCCAGCAAACTGGCACGGAGTTCGGCCACCAGATATCGTTCGCAATCGTTGCAGTAAATCGCCTGCTCCGGTGTTTTTCGATCATCGCCATCCGGATACTCCGGACGGTTTACTTCCAAAAAGCCATGTTCTGCCAACGGATACTCTTTGATCTTAATAGGAATCCCCAGGTCGATCAACCGCTTTGCATATTGGATCCCCATCGGTTTTAAAAAGTCCGGTCCGCACTCAATAAAGATGGCAGGTGGCAGATCCGCCAATTCCTCATCCGTAGCCAGAAGCGGAGAAGCCCACCGATGCTTTGTTGTCCACTCTCTTTCCCCTTCCTGCGGGAAGAGGAACGGCCCGACCATATCAAAAATCCCTTCCAGATTCGTGGATGCCAGATCCAGACATGGATACACCAGCATCTGCAACGCCAGTCGAACTCCCCGTTCTTTTAACATCATAGCAGCACCGGCAGCCAGATGCGCTCCGGCACTGTGACCACCTACCGCCATCTTCTCTACATCTATCCCGTATTCTACTGCATTCTCTGCAAAATAGCAAACAGAATCTGCCACTTCTTCCTGGGCATATGGGAACGGCCTTTCGTCCGCCTTGGTATAATTCACATTTACTACCATGATCGGCACCTGGTCTGCCAGCATCCGACAAAAGCTTTCCATCAACATGGCATCTCCGCCCACCCAGGCTCCTCCGTGCATGTTAAACAGGACCGGAAGCTTCCCGTCCTTGCTGGGATTGTGGTTTTTCGGAAAATACAGAAGGGTATTCACTCCTTGTTTTTCTCCGCCATCCAGTGACAATCCACTCCGCGGAACCACAAACCGCTCTCCGATGGATGGCTTTGCAGCATATTCGGCCCGGCGTTTTCTGGCCGTCTCGATCGTTTTTTGAACGGAATCCTCTCTTGTTATCCCGGTTGTCTCTGCCATCTTACTCTTCCCTTTCTAAGATCGTTCTCATTTTCTCACACAAGATCGTTTCGACCTTGCCCTCCGATGCATTCCATAACCACTCCTGGATTGAAATGCCCTCTTCCATCGGTTCCAATACCCGGTCATTCATAAGCAAGGTATGAATGGTCAGATCCAGCTCCTTTGTCTGCTCCGAATGCGGCAGGGAATCGTGCAGATAAAATCCCATCTCCGGGATCGCTGCCTTCAGCTGCCGGTACATGTGAGCCAGATGGGTCTCATGCCGAAGTCCACCCTCCCGGGTATGGGCTTTTGGCCTGCCATCCATGAACTCCTGGTATTCCGCCAGACTTCCATCCCGTAAAGATGATGTATACATATATTGGATACGATCCCCGTATTTTCTGTGCAAATCCAGCATACAGCCGGTCACGAAATTGGTATCCGTCAGTTTCTCTACGATATGTGCTGGTGATCCCCATAGTTCAGCCGCTGTTTTCTGCCACCCATCATAAACCAGCAATCCGGAATCCGGACATACTGTGATGTTTCCACATTCAGGAAACATTTCGATCACATCTTCAGCCAATGCAGCCACCCCAAAAGCTCCCGCACTCTCTCCACAAAGAATCAAAGTTTCTGGAGATCCCAGATACGGCATCAATTTTTCCATGGCTGCCTGAAAATTTGTGTAGCCATGCAAATATGCAGTCTGTTCCTTCCCATCCAGTCCGGTATAGTCAACACGATTTGTCCCCGTATGGAAGTCTCCAGAAGTATAATTTATATTGATCATGGTCCAGTCTTTAAACAAACATTCTTCTTTTTGGCTTCCGATACCGCTGCAGCTTGCTGCATCATACATTGGGCTGATTTCATTGAAATAGAATCCCTCAGTATCCGTATTTGTAGATGCGATCGGTCGCTGCAGGGTATAAATGTCATAAGCAACACCGCCACCGTGAAAGTTTATCATCAATTTGTCTTCTCTTCCCAACCGGAAGCTGATAGAATAAGGACTTCCATCTCCACACCGGCAGTCAGTCAGAGAGACCCGATACCATTTACCTTCCTTTGGTTGATCCGGCATCTCCGGAAATACCTGAAATGCAGACAGTCCTTTCATGATATCCCTGTATGTTTCTTGTATTGTGATTTTCTTTTTCATTATATCTGTACCTCCTTCTACAACAAACGCAATCCCACATTTTCCACACAGCCCTGTGTAGCATTATATATCCATCTGGCAGGTGTAATACCCTCCATCTCATAGTCCAGCATGCTTGTTGTGTCCAAAAAGCAATGCTGAGTAACCTCTGCTTCCCGGGTACCAGGATCATCTAATTTTTTATCGCTGATATACAATCCTATCCCCGGTACCTTCTCCTGCAGCTGTTTTGCCACTTTCTGCAGCAGAGCATAGTATTTTATCCCGCCCTCTTTATCGATCACAAGCGCCTTACCATCCATCTTATTCTGCATACGAGAAAGCTGAGCATCGCGGATCGTACTGCAAAAAAGATACTTTACTTTTTCCCCGTACTTCTGATATAACGCTTCGTAAGAATCCAGCATAATATTATCACTGTGAAGCCGCTTCCAGATATGTTCCGGCGCGTGCCATACATCTCTGGCAATCTCCCTCCAGCCGTCCATAATCAAAATCGAAGAATCCACCAAACAAGTGATATTTTTACATGTCGGGAACTGTTCAATGATATCGTCGGCCATCAGTGCCACCCCAAAACCACCCGCACTTGGTCCTGCGATCAACAGTGTTTCCGGTTCTCCGAGCCACTGCTTCGCCATTTCTATCAAAGACAACGTGTTTTTCCGTCCGTGATGCATCAGCAGCCGATCAGTACCATCCAGTGCGGTATAGGGGAACTCCCCTTCTCCGGCATGAAAATCACCGGTAGCATACAAAATATTGATAACCGACCAATCCTTAAACGGATTTTCCTTCCTCTCACTTCCAATACTGTTCTTGATGATGCCGTCACCCATATACTCCACATCCGCAAAGTAATACAACTCCGGCATATGCAAGGAAAATAAAGTTGCAGGATAAGCAGCCGTGTAAGCATTCCAGGAAAGACCGCCGCCATTGAAAAACACAATCAGTTTTTTCGGATCTTTTCCTATTCTGATCGTGCCGTGATAGGTTTCATTTAATCCCGTTACACAACCTTCGGGAAAAATACGGTAAAAGGTTCCCTGCTCCGGATTTTCCGGCATTTCCGGGCAGTTTTTCTTCACGATCTCCGTCCAGATCTGCTTTACTTCATCCGACATCTTCTCCCACGGTTCCTGTTTTATATTATCTTCCATACTCATATCATTTCCTCCATCATATACTCCAACGCAAGCCTCGAACGGAAGCCGGATCTTCTATCAATTCTGCCATGATCTGCTGATAGGGATATGTCCTGATACCGCTATTCTCATCGAAGACCATAGTCTCCATCCCTTCTTTGCTAAAAGCAGGCCAGTCCAACTCTTCTGTAGACGGTGAACCATTCCGTGCAAAAGCCGCAAAGCCATGAGCATAACGTCTGGATATTTCTCTGTATTCTGGATACAATACCAGTCCCATCTGCAATGGCAGATCTGCCGTATGCCATGCCAGTTTTTCGTCCACATCCCCGGGGGTTGTCACATCATAGGTAACCAGATAAAGCCAGGTATTCTCCACTCCCTTTGTCACTCGACCCCAGGCCTGGCACCAGGCATTCAGCCCGAAGCCGCCGAGCATACTCTTTACACGGATGAACTGATGTTCCAGAGTTCGTTCCTTTTCATCGATCGCCTGCATCTTGTGCAGAATTTCTTCCACATTTTTTTCTGAAATCAGTGGTGTGCGAAGGAAGGCATTCTCCTCCAAAAAGAGTATTTTTTCACATAGTTCTCTTTCCGTCTCCATGCTGTGTCCCAGCTTTGCACGGATCACTTTTGGGGATAAAAATACCCCGATCTCATCCTCCGAACATCCGATCAGCATTGGGATCGCTTCCGTTCCCGCGGTCATGCCATAAACGGACTCCAGGTGATAGGACAGTTCCTTCCCATCTCCCACCGGAAAAAAAGCCAGCACCGCCTGATCCACTTCGGAAGCCGCAATCAGCAGTCGGTCAGCCGGTACTTCCAGAATCCGCTCCCAGTTCTCCTCCGGGATACCCAGACATTCTAGGATCTTTTTTGTGATCAGATGCCCCTCTTCCTGTGTCCGGTAATCTGTAAACAACGGTCCACTTTCCAGGATCACCTTATGAAATAATTTTCTGGCCCGCTCTATCATCATCAGGATATTGATCTTCATCGCGCCGCCGGACTCTCCCATCAGTGTGACATTATGTGGATCACCGCCGAAATTTTCAATATTATTTTGTATCCATTCCAAGGATAAGATCAGATCTTCTATCCCCGCCATACCGGACTTTTCATACTTTTCATCCAGTCGCCCCAAGTATAAATAACCAAATACATTCAGGCGGTGATTTACCCCCACCAGAACAATATCTTCCTCTTTGACCCATCTATCAGCACCCAGCACGATTGAGCCGTTTCCGCCGCCAAAGCCTCCACCGTGGATATAGACGATAACCGGGCGCTTACTGTCGTCCAATCCCGGCGTCAGCACATTTAGCACCAAACAGTTCTCACTTTGCCGCTCCTCCAGGACGCCAAACCGCTCCTGGTCACCACCGCTGAAATACGGTCCCAGTCCAGCACTTGCCACGATCCCGGTTCCATTCTGCACTGCATAATACCCGTTTTTGCGGCAATCTCGGATACCGGCCCAGTTTTCCGGCGGCTGCGCCGGCAAAAAACGATGTTTGCCTTCGCAATCACTTCCGTAAGGAATTCCCCGAAATATTTTAACACCGTCCCTCTCTTCGCCCTGGATCTTTCCATTTTTTGTACCAGCAATTACCATGTATACTTACATACTCCCTTCTTCCTTTTTCAATTCTTCCGTATAAATTGCAATCTTTGCGCATGACATGTTTTTCATATCCTCACTGCGGGCCCAGCAAGTGATAACCTGTACCCCCGGTGCAAACTCATTTTCTGACAACTCTCCCTGCTCCAGGTCTGGATCTTCCGCCACTTTCCATCTTCATATTGAGAAAAAACGAAGTGCCACTTTCTTATATGTACTTTCCCAGATACCGTATTTTCTAGGCCGGTAAGGAATCGGTATTCTTTCCATGCAGCAGCTTTTTTCTGAGAACAAGTGGTTATAGAGGTTGGATACCACCTCTATCTGAAGATCGTTTTCCCCCTTCTGTAGCAGATCAGTAACGTCACCCCGCTTCATCACTTGGTCCGGAAACGGGGCTGTTTTCCCATTGATCACTACCGTAAAAGTATCCGAAACCTCTCCCAGTTCCAGAACATATATACCCGCTTTTTTTTCAGCCAGTACTATCTTGCCATGATAGATTCCCTTTCCGGAAAAGCCGATCAATTCCTTTTCCAGCTCCAGCCACGGAAGCAATCTATTCAACCGGATCAAACGAGAATCTGCAGCAAACCCACTTCGCAAAAAGGAAGTATCTTCCTCCGAATTCGGTTCAAAGGAAATCAGTTCCAAAGTATCAAAGCTGATTTCTGCTTTTGCTTCTTGCTCCTGCCCCACAGCACTTTTTTCTTTCTTGTTATCATGTCCAGTCACCTGGAAAATCAGCATTTCATCTTCTTCCATCTCTATAGTTCCGGTCAGATAACCCTTCCCATCTGATTGAAAATCCAAGGGATAGCTGGTACCGTTCCATGGATCACAGATGGATACTGTTCCGATCCCACGAAATCTAACCGGAATCTTCCTGCGGCTGACACAGCCCGGTCTGCGATAACTGCCTTTCGTTGTCCCCTGACAGTACATGGCACTGACAGATATTTCATCCGGGTTTGGCATATCCTGAGTTACCTTGACCCTGTTATATCCATACAGTACATAATAGCGGTTTTTTTCCGCGGTTTCTCTGGATGCCGTCAACAGATCCATGCTTCCGTCCAACACCACATTACCCAAAACACCAATCTCCGCCAAAATTTCCGGAACCTGCTGATAGTCCTGTGCATGAAGCAGTCTGGCATCATTCCAGATTGCTTCCAGACATTCTGACCAAATATTCTGTTGTTCCTCTGTCCGCCACTGACTATAAAAGGAAGCGTACTGCGGTTTTTCTCCAATCCACACCACCGGCAGATTCTGTTCCATCAGTTTCTGTAGTTTCCGCAGACATCCCAGAGACACTTTATCAGTCGGCATAATAATCAGACACTGATATGCCACGCCTTCTCTGTCAAGAATACCATCCTCTACCTTACAAACCGGTAACTCCAGCAATGCTTCGGTTACAAACTCATAACTATATCCGTGATTCGTCAGACACCCACCGTCCGGGTATCCGGAAAAATCATCCGTCAGACCCGTTTCCGCATATCTGCTCCTCAAAATGGCACAATCGACCTTTGCCGTCTGGCGAAATATCGCATTCAATCTGGCTATAGTGTCCATGCAGGCTCTGGCATGGGGAATGGAGAGCGTTCGATTCCAGTTATTGGATACATATTTCCCGAACCCTTCATACCCCGGCCACTCCGCTCCCTTCAGCTGCATTCCGGAATAAGATGCCCCATGCAATACCTGGGCATTCATTCCGGCCATCAGACTCCGCTTTATCCCCCAAAACACATCCTCGTAATCCTGTCCGTAACTATGTCCAAATTCTGCGGCACATTCGAAGGAATACCGTTCTTTTCTCCCCAGATGTGCCGCCGCGGCCATGTTTTTCTGTTCATCAATGGCAGCCCTACCCAGCGCCTCATTTTCCGGCAGAGCCACATAGAGGCCGCACCTTTCAACTTCAAAGGGCTTGTTATAGGCAATCTGATAGCGGATATTCTTTTCATATTTCTCTGCCGCCATCTCCAGGCCTGCCAGATGATATTCACAATAACACTGTGTTAAGGTCTCAAGATAATCCCAGTTGATCATGTCTGATATCGTCTTGTCAGAAAGTCGGTATCCGGGGACATCGCATGGTGGGAACATGTTTTCAAGTCCAATAAACGGCAGATAAGGAAGAATAGAATATCCACGTCTTTCCTCAAACTCCTTCGGAAGATCCGGAGTCCAATCCAGTGCCACATCATACTACAGAGAATCACAAAACAGGGATTCCATAGACGGGAAATCGTACTTCTCCATTACCTTATCCCAATATTGTTCACAAGCCTGTATCCCCGCTCGGCTCAGATGATCTATCACGTAGGTTTGCCCTGCATTAACTTTCTGCATAGCCGGTTGCTGATAGAAGGCAAATACCTTCCAGTGAGATCCGAATGCAGTCTCAGGGAAACGAAAATCCAGTTCCTGCTTCGCGTTTATATATCCCGTTAAATCAATATAGGTATCGCTTTGCAGGACTTTATCGCTGTTTCCGTCTTTTTCTTTATATGCCATGACATGGATCAACTTGGATACTTTGGTATTGCGCTTTTTTCGTCGCTCCGGTAATTTTCCCTTATAATATGCTCCAGAAGCAACGACCATTTCTCCATAAGTCAATTCACAAAGTACCGCTTCTTCTTCCTCTGATCCTATCATCGGAGAAGCAATCGGCCACCCTGGCCCGATTGCCAGATCCATAGTCATCCCCAGTCTTTCGGTTTCCGATGCAATCACTTCGATGGCTCTGTCCCATTTTTCTGTTCCCCAACCAAACTCACTGCGAAGGACCTCCGGATCCACAGAAGACAGAACTACCACTTCTACTCCACCAAATCCCCGATCGGATAACTGCCGGATCTCCAGCCTCAGATCTTCTTCCTCCACCGCTGCCGCTAGCAGCCAATATCGGATTTTAGGTCGGAATTGATTATTCATTTCCGTCCAGATTGCAGGTGTATTCCTTTTCTCCATCCCTTTTTCTCCATCTCTTAATCTTTGTATATCAAAAAAGCATCGACTTCTTCACTTTTTCCCCGCCGCAACCGGGCAACAGTCTTCTTGCGGTATCTTTAGTATATCAAATCCGACCTTCAAAACAATGTCCACATGTCCATAGGTAAGCCCTATTTTTGTGTCCTATTATCAGATTTTAATTTGCATTGATCAAAATATATGCTATATTGAAATTGGAAACATCTATTCAAGGGAGGAAACAGGAATAATGATCCCGGAAATCGAATTTCAAATAAGCGAATGGTTAAAAAAAGCAACAAGCGCTCCATTAACCCAGTCCAATTTTAAATCCTACAGCACCCAGGAGGTAAACGAACTGACCATCCCTAAGAAGATCATCCTGACTATGGATATCCGGGAGAATGGGATCAATTCCTTTGTTATGACCGATGATGATAATAACACTACCCTAACATACGGTCCTACTCCTGAGAACAGCTTTATACACTACAATAACTATTACGGAATTTCCTATGTCTTACAAGGTACCTTTACCTTTGGAATACCGGGAGATGATATTCAACTGCACACAAATGATATGATAATCTTTGATACCAAGTGCATCTATTGGGATAAACTAGGGGATCCAAATACAATTATCATAAACATCAATATTCCGAAACAAGACTTTCTGGATATGTCCGCGTCCCTTCCTTCCAACCGCCTGTTTTCCTGGCTGCTGGACACTCATCTGGACACCCATAGCAAGGAACAGCACTATTTCCTTCTGCGAAATAGTAACGCCTCTTTTCAAAAAGACCGTGATTCCATTCTGGCTTCTCTGATTCAGGAACAAAACCAGGGTGCCCCGGGCTATCTGGAAATCATGTGGCAGCTGATCAAAAGACTGCTGATCTACACCAGCCAACAAGAACACGGAAAATACCAGGTGGTTCAATACCGCAAAAAAGAATGCGAACTGCTGCTGCAGTTACAAAAATATATTCAAGAACATCTGCATGACATCAACAGACAGAATCTGGCAGAGAAATTTCATTACAATCCTCGCTATCTCAGCCAATTATTTAAGCAGATATCTGGGATTACTTTAACCGAATATCTTCAGGAAAAGCGACTGACAGAGTCCAAGCGTCTCCTTCTTGGCACACAGCTCACCACTCAGGAGATCATTGAAAAAACCGGCTATATAAACCGGCATTATTTTTACAAGATATTTAAAGAAGATACAGGTATGACACCCAAACAATACCGCAATTATTATCGCAGTTTGAAAGGACCAGGGAAAAAATAAGCTTCTTCTATTTGGTTTTCAAACCCTTTCTCGGGTGCCCACTCGCAATTATCGTTCCAAAATATCATCATGCACAGCTTCTGCAATACTATATGCTTCCTGCAATGTGTACGACGCCCCTGTTATAAGTTCAACTCAGACTGCATTGTTCTATGATATCGAAATTTATGCATTATAGTACATATCATAAACAATATATCCTTGTATTCCTTCCAACGAACCTTCAAAGGTTTCCTGACACATCATACATCTTGGTTCTTTCATTGGATGTCCACTTGTTGGGTATATATTATATTCAGATGATGTTTTAAATCCTACACGATTATAAAAATGAAAGTCTCCTTCTACAGTAATGCCCTTGAATCCAGCTTCTTTTACTTTCTGAATTCCTAATGTCAGCATCGTAACACCCACATGTTTATGAAAATAATCTGCATGCACAGACACGGGAGCCAACATAACAATGTCATTACTATCTATATGTTCACCTTTCGCTGTTTTAGACAGCGGAAAATGTGAAAATAAAAAGTGACCAACAATTTTCCCATCTAATTCTGCCACAAAAGACAGTTCCGGAATATAATATCGTGAGACTCTGATTTCCTCAATTAATGCTACAATATCAGTTCCATCTGAATACTTTCGGGATTTTCATATTCCTAATCTGCCGCTTCTTGCCGTCCCGGTCTGCTTCGACTGCGGTGACGATGTTTTCATGCGCGACATGCTACTCACCGTCTATGAACAGCAGACGAATGAAGCCTGCTATCACGATGAACTCATCTCCCACTTGCTGCAGTCCGTTCTGATTTATTGCATGCAGAACTTCCGGGACACAGTGAAGTTCCTGTATGCCGGCACAAAGCTTGAGGGCAAGATGCTTGAAATCATGAACTATATGTTTGAAAATTATCAGAATATAACGCTCCGGGGACTTGCCCACCACTTTGGCTACAGCGAGCCCTATCTGTGCAAGCTGTTTCGGGAGGAGGCCGGCTTGACTTTTACTAAAATCCTTCGGGAATTTAAATTGAAGCAGGCAAAAAAACTGCTTCAGACCACGGATAAGAAGCTTAATGAAGTCTGTGATTCCATCGGCTATTCTGACACCACACAGTTCATCCGGGAATTTAAACAGCAATATGGAACCACACCGGCAAAATACAAAAAAGCATTTCAGGAAGAACAGTAAGACAAAGCCTCAGAAACCGCTACGCTTCTGAGGCTTGTTCATTCTAAGTGTATTTCCGCAAGCCTCAAAGAGTGTCAATAAACTGTATTAACTGAGCGAAGCTTCCCCGGGGATACTCTGCAATATTTTTTCTTTCTTTATTGATCAAACAATCGGTCAGCAGAAATACCCGCATTCCAATGGATTCAGCTACCATATCCTCGGTCACATCATTGCCGACCATCAGACATTGCTCCGGCTCCACACCAAGCCGTGCTGCGATCTCCAGGTAATAAGCAGGATTAGGCTTGCAGAATCCAATGCTCTCATAAGTGGTATATAATTCAAAATCTTCCGGTTCCAGGCCGGCCCAACGGATCCTGCTTTCCGTGGCAACAGCAGGGAAAATGGGATTTGTCGCCAGCGCTACCCGCATTCCCATTTCTTTTGCGGTGTGAACCGCGATTGCAGCGTTCGGGTTAAATCCGCAAAATCCTTTTGCTACTTGAAAATCCTTTTCGTAGAATTCATCAAACAGTGGCTTGTCCGCAAGCTTCTTTTCACCGTAGATACCAGCGAATTTTTTCCAGAAGGCTTCTTCATTGCTCCTTGTCCCGTCGTTTTTTACCATAGCGGCAGTACCGGCCCAGATGGCATCCACAAGCTTCTTAGGCTCGTAGCCGTGGGGAACCAGTTTGGCAGCAAGAAGCTTAAAATAACCTTTAGTAAAGGCATCGTTATCCATTGGGAGCAACGTTCCGTCCAAATCAAACAGAATTGTTGTAAGTTTCACCTTTTTATCCTCCTTTACAGCCTTTCTTGCCTTGGAAATTCTTAATAATCGCGATCCAGCAATTCCAAGCCAAAGCTCTCTACATTCCCATTCATTGCATTTTCAAGCCATTCTGCAATACTCGGATTTTTGCCTCTTTTATCAAAATAAATTTTTGTACCTGTTGCCGTATGGACTGTTAAATGGCCATCTTTTTGGGTTACCTCATCCCAAATATAGATTCCGCATCCGGGTATTTGCTCTTGCATATCAGCTACCATCTTTTTCAATAATTGCTGGAATCTATCGCCTTCGGCTTTTCCGATTGTTAAAGGCATATCTTTTTGAGATCCTTCATCGAAAAATCTTTGCGCCATTGACAAATTGTAATCGCGTATGGAACAGTCAAATAGAATTTTTACGTTGCCTCTTTTGTTATGCAATGCAACGAGAGAATCAAGCGTGATATTATCTGAAGTAACAACATCGCTGAATGCCTTTGGCGAATTCCACTCGTCAACCATGACATCGTGCCAATTTTCGTTGATAAGCAGAGAACTGTCCACGTGTACGGTAACATCTTGCGGGTTGTTGAACAATTCAATTGCGTCATCCGCCAAAATAGCCGCTCCGAAACCACCGGCGCTCGAACCTGTAATGAGCAGCTGTTCGGGCGAATCATTGATATAGTCAAAAATTTTCGTCACCAGCTTGCGATAATTATTGTATCCTTCATAATGAATGCAAAAGTTGTGAGCATTATAGAAGGTCCCCTTGTGATACCAGTCACTTAGTCGATGTAACTTAACTTCCTTTGAAATCGTCGTTGGATCCTTGCATAGATAACGAGCTATATCCTTAAAGCTTCGCCCTTCGTTCAAGGACTTTTCAATAAATAAGCGGTTATCAAGGTTTAGGTGCTTTTGATTACCAGGTATTAGATTACTCATAAACACTCCTTCTACTGCCGTCAGAAGGTATGATAATCATATCACCCATGTATGAAAGAGTAAACGCTACTTGTGCGGAAGTAAACTCCACCACACAAAATAGAAGTGGAATTAAACTTTTCATTTTTCACCAACAATAAGTGTGTCACTTGTTACTTGCTTTAATCTGTCATTCTGTGTAAAATTCATAGTGAAACCTCCGGTTTGAAATAAGATGTTTTTTCATCCGCCAAGATGAACACCTTTATCTTACTTCGAGGTTTCTTTTTATTCAATTGACATTATTTCTGAATTACAGGAATGCTCCCACTATTATAAATAACTCATCTTCTAATATCTACTCATTTTGCCTCATTAAACCAAACTCCTTAATCATTTCATTTTTTCATTTCTTTATAGAGACTTTCAATTTCATCAATTCCCTCATATAACATCTTTGCCATGTAAAACAGCGCTAAATCGTTGTGCCTTACTTCTTCCTCTGTGCTGACCATATTCTGCAACAAGGCAGTTGCTGCCTTTATCTTAAAAATTGATTCTTCCATTGCCTGACTCTCCCTTTTTTGATTACTCACAAGCACCATGACCTATTTGTTTATGATGCACTTCCAGGAAATAATAGTCCATACTACAGTTACACTAAAACAGATTGCCATAGCCATATACAGATTTTCCTCTGAACAGCATCCAATAAAAGCTGACGCAAGCAAAGATACTGCAACACTGGTAAACAGCCCATAAATTATACGAAATA
>CBJMC01400__coassemble_1095_pt1 | contig 19278 bp, 18 predicted proteins | sample CBJMC01400__metabat2_high_PE_029 | metagenome-assembled genome bin CBJMC01400 | reverse complement strand
GAAATGATCAAAGTTATGACCGGTATCCGGCGCTGCGGAAAATCCAGTTTGATGAAATTGATGGCGGAACATCTGCGGGAGAATGGAATAACAGATGAGCAGATTCTTGAGATGAATTTTGAATCCATGAGTATTCCCGAGATGGACGCAAGAGAATTTTATGAATATGTCAGGGCTCGGATGTGCCCGGACAAAAGATCTTATCTGTTTTTCGATGAGGTGCAGAAAGTGCCGGGATGGGAAAATGCAGTGAATTCTTTTCGGGTAGATTTTGACTGCGATATTTATATTACGGGATCCAATGCCTGTCTGCTTTCTTCTGAATTTTCCACCTATCTCTCCGGGCGGTATGTGGAAATTAAGGTGTTACCGTTATCTTTCCGGGAATTTCTGGATTTTCATGGCTATATCCTGACGGAACGCAAGTCGCCGGCAGGCGGCGTCAGAAAGCGGATCACGGACGCTGAGGGGGAACTCTATGACGTAAGAGAGCTCTATGATGCCTATACCCGGTTTGGGGGTATGCCTATGCTGGCGGACATCGGTTTGGAGATTAACCGGGTTACAGCTGCCCTTGACGGGGTGTATTCTGCGGCAGTCGTCAATGATATATTGGAACGGGAAAAGCGGAAGGGGCAGCGAACAATAACCGATGCCGTACTGCTGCGGAAAATCATCATGTTTCTGGCAGACAATATCGGCAACAATACTTCCGCTACATCCATCGGAAACACGTTGGTCAACGAGGGACTGCTGGAGAATGGAAAACGAAAAACGAAGCCAGCGGTGCAGACTATTCAGGCGTATATTAAGGCTTTGACAGAAGCCTATTTCTTTTATGAGATCAGGCGTTTTGACATTAAAGGAAAAGAGTATCTGCGCACATTGGGAAAATATTACATTGTAGATATTGGTTTGCGGAATTATCTGCTGGGATTCCGGGAGGGAGACAGCGGACACATTTTAGAGAATATTATTTTCTTGGAGTTAATGCGCCGGGGGTATGATGTGGCTGTTGGGAAAATAGATAATCAGGAAGTGGACTTTATCGCAACAAAAACGGATGAGAAAAAATATGTCCAGGTTACAGAGTCGATGAACGCGCCTGAAACAAGAGAACGGGAACTTGCACCCCTGCGCAGGATACGGGATAGTTACGAAAAGATCGTTATTGCCCTGGAGTGTGATCTGACCCAGACACAGGACGGGATCAAGATTATCCGAGCGTTGGATTTCCTTTTAAAGGATTAAGAAAAATGATGTTTTACGGGAGGGACGACCCATGGACAACAACATACTGATCATCGAGGACGACGACGACCTGCGGGATGGGCTTCTCTTTTCCTTTTCCGGTGACGGAGACCGGGCTGCCGGCGCGGCGACGAAGGAAGAGGGGCTTAGGGAGATCCGCAGAGGAATTTACGATATTGTGCTTCTGGACTGCAACCTGCCCGACGGTACCGGATTTGAGCTCTGCCGGGAAGTCCGGCGGGAAAGCGCGGTTCCCATTATCATGCTGACGGCGCGGAACACAGAGCTTGATGAGATACGGGCGCTGGATCTGGGCGTGGACGACTACATTTCCAAGCCTTTTTCCCTGGGAGTGCTGAAGGCGCGCATGAATCGGATCCTGCGGGAGCGGGCGAAGCGGGAAAACGGCGGACAGGCAGGTGCGGACGGCGGGAGAAGGGAGTTATTCCGTCTGGTATCCGGTGATATTTCCGTGGATCAGAATACCTGTAAAGTGTACAAAGGGCAGGAGGAGGTGTCATTCAGCCGCCAGGAATACCGCCTGCTTGTGTATCTGCTGGAGAATAAGAACCATGTGCTCTCGAAGGAGCAGATTTTAAGCCGGGTCTGGGACAGCGACGGGCGCTTTGTGGATCCGAATACTGTTTCCGTGAATATCAGCAGGCTGAGGACGAAGATTGAGGATGATCCGTCCTCGCCCAGACGGATCCGCACGGTTCACGGAATCGGTTATATCTGGAAGGATGAGTGAGATGATGACAGCGGCAGCAGGAATTCTGCTTGTACTTCTGTGCCTGGCTGTGGGGTACGGGATTTATGAGAGAAGAAAGACATATCGCAGGATTGACAGGCTTCTGGACAGTGTGCTGAACCAGGAGATGATCACCTCGTCCGATGTGCAGGAAGGGGAATTCTCTGCCCTGGTCAGCAAGATCATGCAGATTCAGAATGTACTGGGAGCACAGGTGGAACGGGCGGACGAGGAGAAAGCACAGGTAAAACAGCTGGTCTCCGACATGTCCCACCAGTTGAAAACTCCCCTTGCCAGCCTGTCGGTGTGCGCGGAGCTTTTGAGCCGGGACGATCTTTCCCGGGAGCGCCGCAGGGAGTTTGAGGAGAAGATGCACCGGCAGATTGAGCGGCTGACATGGATTGTCGATTCTCTCTCCAGGATGGTGCGGCTGGAGCAGAATATCGACCGGATTGAGACAGATGCCCTGTCCATTCGCCAGACGCTTCTTGACGCGGTGGACACTGTGTACGGGAAAATGGAGAAAAAGGAGATCCGCTTTTCTCTGGAGCCCTTTGAAGATATCTGTCTGAGGCACAACCGGAAATGGACGGCAGAAGTGTTCGCAAATCTTCTGGAGAATGCAGTGAAATATACGGAGAAAGGCGGGACGGTCACGATCCGCGTGCATCCCTATGAGATTTATACGGAAATCCAGGTCATTGACAGCGGCATGGGAATCCGTCCGGAGGAGACTACGGAGATATTCCGGCGGTTTTACCGGGGAAAGGACGCAGAAATGACGGAAGGTTCCGGGATCGGTCTGTACCTTTCCAGTCTGATTCTGGAAAAAGAAAGCGGCTACATCACAGTTCGCTCGCAGTACGGGAAGGGAAGCTGCTTTTCCGTGTTCTTACAAAACTGTAAGAAATAGATATTCCGTTTGTAAAGAAAATGAAAGACGGCACAGTTATACTGATAGCGTCGGCAGGAAAAAGACGGTTCTGACCGGAAAGCCCGGTCTGCATCCGCCGGGAATGCCGGCGCTATTAACAGTAAAGGAGCAGAACGGATGAATATACTGGAATTGCAGAATGTAGAGAAAATATACGGGGAAAAGGAAAATAAAGTGCGTGCCCTGCGCGGCGTCAGTCTGGAAGTAAAGGAGGGAGAGTTTATCGCCATTGTGGGGACCTCCGGCTCCGGAAAATCCACCCTTCTGAATCTCATCGGCGGACTGGACACGCCCACCGGCGGCAGGATTTTCGTCAAGGGCAGGGAGACGGGAAAGCTTTCGAGAAAAGAGCTGACCATCTTCCGCAGGAGAAATATTGGTTTTGTCTTTCAGAACTACAGTCTGATGCCGGTGCTCAATGTGTATGACAATGTGGCGCTTCCGGTCACATTTGACCGGGGAAAGCATATGAACCGCAGATATATCGAGGAGCTTCTGCGGGAACTGGGCATCTGGGAGAAACGGAAGAAATACCCCAGTGAGCTTTCCGGAGGACAGCAGCAGAGGGTGGCGATTGCCAGGGCTCTGGTCAACAAACCCGCCATCCTCCTTGCTGACGAGCCCACAGGCAATCTGGATACCGCCACCACGGTGGAGGTGATCGGACTGCTCAAAGCCAGCAGCAGGAAATACAACCAGACCATTCTCATGGTCACCCACAACGAGGCTATCGCCCAGACCTGCGACCGGATTATCCATATCGAAGACGGGCGGATCGTATCCGGGAAAGGCGGTGGTGCTGTATGCTGAAACTCGCGTGGAAATATATGCGGTATTACAAAAGCCAGACCTTTGCTATTTTTGCCAGTATTGTGCTGACGGCGGCGCTTCTGGCAGGCATCGGCTCCCTGATGTACAGCAGCCGCCGGAGTGATATCGAAAACAGCAAGACGGTGTATGGAGACTGGCACTATCGGGCGGAAGTGGATGCAAAGACGTACCGGATGGTGGGAAACGGAAAAGCAGATGACGGCGAGTCGGACCGCGGAGCGTCGGGCAGCGGCGAGTCAGACCGCGGATATGTGCTGGAACAGTGCGGAAAAATGGAGATCCGGGACGCTGTGGACGAGCCGTATCTGATCTGGTTTGTCCACGCAGATGAATCTTATCTGCAGATGGTCCACCGGGACCTTCTGGAAGGAACATACCCTCAGGCGGAAAATGAGATCGTGGCGGATCTCTACGCTTTAAGCAATCTGGGAGGCACCGGGACTGTAGGCGAGAGTATTACGGTGGATGGAAAATCCTACACAGTGACCGGAATCCTTGCCGGTGAATGGGCGGCAAATGCCAATGAGATGGAGTTGTTCGTGGGGGATTCCTTTACAGGCCGGGGAAGCCAGACATTTCTCTATCTGCGCTTTGCAGAAGATAAGCCTCTCTACCGGCAGATGGACGCTTTTCAGAGAAAATACCGGATCTCTTCGGAAATGACGGAAACCAATGCGGAAGTAACGCAGTATCTGGGCGGCGAACCGCCGGAGAGTATTGTGGATATCGTAAAATTCGGACTCACGGAGGAGCAGGGGAACTTTACCTACATTATCCTGAAACTGGAATCCGAATATCATCTGTCCTACTACGGCATGACCCTTCTGCTCTGCCTGTTCAGCCTTTTCGTGGTGTACAGTGTGTTCAACATCTCCGCCTCGAAAAGGACGGCGGAGTACGGGATGATGCAGACTCTCGGGATCAGTGAAAAAAGGATCGGTTTTACCCTTGTCCTGGAACTCTGGATGCTCTTTGCCGCAGGATATCCTCTGGGCTGTCTGCTCGGAAACGGCGTCCTGGGATTTTTCTACCGCAGCCTGGAGGGAGTGTTTGCAGATACAGCCTCTGCCGGAAACACCGGTATTTCTGCGGGCAGCGCGGGGACTTCCATATCCGACGGCGTATCAGCAGCCGGCGGCGGGCTCTCGGCAGTGGATCAGACGTTGGCGCAGGGCGGCGAACCGGCAAAATTTTACATTGCATGGGATGTAATGGCCATTGGTCTGGTCATCCTCTTTGTGTCCCTTGCCCTGATCGGTTTTCTGACTGTATATTCCCTGAGAAAACGCTCCCTCAAAGATGTGATGAGCGGGGATACTTCATTTATAAAACGCAGGAAGATTTACGCGAAAAGCCATGCAGATATGGCAGGCGTCCTTGTGCGGAAGTTCATGTTCTCGAATAAGAGAAAGGTACTGGGGATTCTCCTGTCCCTCTCTGTCGGAGGATGCATTTTCCTCTGCACCACCTATATGGTGGAGAATCTGAAAGTCCACGCGGAGCTGTCGCTGAAGTCGGACGACGGGCTTGGCTCGGAGTACCGGGTGTCTCTGCGGTCCTCATCTCTTGCAGACATGATTCCGGCAAATACGGTCAGCGCGATCCGCGGGATTCCCGGCACGGCTGATGTGTTTGCCACGAAATATACTCTCGGCGAGCTGCTCCTGACAGAAGAGGAATACCTTTTTGATCCCGGCTGGCAGCATTACTTTGACGAGAAAAACGAGGACTCCTATTTCATCCAGAGATACGGCGGCATCTGTGTGCAGAAAGAGGATGGAACATACGGGATCAAGTATGATGTTTATGGCTATGACGACGGGATGGTGGAGGAACTGTCCGATTTTATCCTGGAAGGGGAGATCGATCCGGAACGGATGCGGGCGGAAGATCAGATTATTGCTGTGGCAAATGTGGACGGTCAGGGGAATTATTACTTTTACGGGAAAAAGCCCGGCGATACCATCACTCTCCGGGTCCCGGAAATGGACGGCTACTCGGATGAACTGCTGCGTTTTGAGGACAGCAGCGGCCGGTATGTGACAAAGGAGTTTGAGATCGCAGCCATCGTCAGCCGCCCTCTGGCGCAGGAGGACAGTTTCATGAACGTGGATGCCTGGAGCAATACCCAGAGCGTGATCCTGACAAACGGGCAGATGGAAAATGATTTCGGGATCACGGGATACAGTTTTATCAATGCGTCTCCGGACGGTGAAAACGTGTCCGGTCAGATTCTCCAGGCGATCCGGGATGTGCCCAAGGCCGTGCTGGTGGACTATACCTCGGCAATTCAGACTCAGAAAAATTATCTGGATCAGCAGCAGATGTTCTTTTCCTGCATCGCAGGGATCCTTCTGGTCATCAGCCTGTTCCATATCGTGAACAGCATGAACTATTCCATTCTGGCACGGCGGCGGGAATACGGGATTATCCGCGCCATGGGAATTACCGATGCGGGATTCTGCCGCATGATTCTGCAGACCGGTATCCTCTACGGGATTCTGGCAGATGTGTTTATCTTCCTGATCTACAATCTCTTCCTTCGCCGGGTGATGGACTACTATATGACTCATGTGGTGCAGTTCCTGCATCTCTCCTCCGGTGTGCCGGGAGTTGTATTCTTCGGAGTGATGGCGCTCAATGTACTGATTGCCGCGGCAGCGGTGATGTTTCCCGCCCGGAGGATGGTGAGGGAGAATATCATCGAAGAGATCCGGTGAGCAGGGAAAATTAAGCTTTTGTTTATAGATAAAGGGCATCCCCGGGTTTTTCCTGCAGATTATTGTAACGGAAAAACTGATTCTTTCTTATATCGACAACGAAATTCCCGGATATGTATCATAAAAGCTGAACTTTAAGCGGGAGCGTTCCGAAAAGCATTTGTTCTGGATGTTAGGAAAAGGCAGATGGAGTGCCAATGCACGAACATCTGCCTTTTCCGTTACATCCATTCAAATCTTTGAGGTAAAGCGGAGCGGTTCTGCGTTATGATACATATCCGGGAATGTACGTCAGTCAATATAATAAAGCTTAATTTTTCACCGAACCTTTTTCCTGTTTGTTACAATGTACAGATGAAGGGGCAAAGCACCCGGGACGTCTCAGGGGAGAAAGAATATGACGAAACTTGAACTGGAACAGTGTATAGAAGAATACGGCACAGACATCTATTCCTTCTGTCTGCATCTGACCGGAAACCGGCAGCAGGCGGACGAGCTTTATCAGGAGACATTTCTGAAAGCCGTGGAAAAGCGATCCGAAATCTTATCTGACGGAAATGTGAAGAGTTATCTTTTGTCTGTTGCGGTCCGTCTGTGGAGAAACTGGCGGCGGAAAGCTGCATGGCGCAGCCGGATCGCCGCAGTGATTTCCAGCGCGGCTCCGGAAGAGGAAAAGGGAATCAGGGGAATCCATCCCGATTCCCGGCAGGAGAAACGGAATGGACAGCCGTCCGAAACAGAAGGGCAGGCGCTTACACCGGAACAGATCGTTCTGGAACAGGAGCTCTGCCGGGCGGTAAGGGATGCCGTGGACCGTCTTCCGGAAAAGCTGCGGACAGTCACGCTTCTCTGCTATATGGAGGAGTGCAGCACGGCAGAGATTTCCGGGATTCTCAACATCCCGCAGGGAACTGTAAAGAGCAGGCTGTTTCAGGCGAGGAAACGTCTGGAAAAAGAATTGGAGAGTGTTTTAAATGAATGATAAATTTGATGATATTTTAAAACGTGCCCTGGCTCCAAGCGAAGAACCGGACTTCCGGTTAAATCGGAAGATCCTTAATCAGGTAAAGGAGACGAACGGGATGGAAAGAATAAGAGACAGACATGAAGCAGAAAACAGAAAGATGCGGAGACGATTCCGATGGACTCCGGGAGTTGTGCTCTCGCTTGTCCTTGCCCTTGCACTGGGGACAACGGGCGTTTATGCAGCTTATCGGTTCCTGACAGCCGGGGAGGCGGCGGAGAAAGCGGGAGATACCCGGCTTGCAGAGGCGTTTGCATCAGAGGGGGCTGTACTGGTGAATGAGACACAGCATTTCCGGAATTATGATGTGACCCTTCTGGGAGTTGTCTCCGGGGACAGTATCTCCGAACTGGTGATGGAGAAAAACGGAGAACTGCTGGACAGCCGGACCTGCGCCGCTGTAGCGGTCAGCCGGACGGACGGGACGCCGTTTCCGGACAGCATGTCGAACGAGGCGTATGACGACATAAGATTTTTCATGTCGCCGCTGATCCGGGGGTGTGATCCTGAAAAATATAATCTGGAGACAATGAACGGAAGTTATGTGCAGTTTGCAGAAGGAGGCATTTTATACCGGATCATTGCATGTGACAGCATTGAGAAATTTGCGGACCGGCAGCTTTATCTCTGCGTAAGTGAGGGCAGTGAGTGGAACGGGGAGGCATATGTCTATAATGCCGAAAATGGCGAGATCAGCCGGCGGGAAGGCTATAATGGCGTAAACGCGCTCTTTTCCCTGCCGATTGATCCTGATCTGGCGGATCTGGAAGCTGCGCAGGCTTATATGGAGTCCATGGAACCGGGAAACGCAGCTGCGACAGAAGAGGAAGCATACAGACAGGGCGTCAGGGAGGCGGACGCATTTATGGAAAAGATTACACCGGAAACAATTGCCCGGTATGCGCGGCGGCTTGAGGACTCCGTGCAGGTCTTCGGCGCAGAGGAGGACGGCGCGCTCTACCGCTACGAAACAGCGGAGGGGGAGGAGATTATGGCATATATGGATCGGACGAAAGAATTTCCGGACGGCAGCCCGGGAATGTCGCCGCGGATCCGGTACATGCATGATGAGAGCGGAACCGATTCTCTGAGGATCATTACATTTACTCTCAATGAAGACGGGACGGTTACCGGAGCTGTCTGGCTGCCGGAGCTGTAAAAGACGTACGAGAAACGGATCCTGTAAAAGATGTATGCGAAAAAGTTGAGTGAAGCGGATATACAGGTGACAGGGGATGGACCGCAGTGTTATAATAACAGACTGTAACACTGCGGTTTTCTATGTACAGAGAGCAGAAAAGGAAATGATCATATGGAAAAACAGGAAAACATTTACGATAATCAGAAATTTTTCGACGAGTATGCACAGATGACCCGCAGCCGTCAGGGACTTGCGGGTGCGGGAGAGTGGTATCAGTTCCGCCGGATGTTCCCGGACCTGGCGGGGAAAACCGTACTGGATCTGGGCTGCGGATACGGCTGGCACTGCAAATATGCGGCGGAGCAGGGATCGGCTTCGGTTCTCGGAATTGATCTCAGCGGGAAGATGATTGCGGAGGCGGAGAAAAAGAATACGGATAAGGTGATCACCTACCGGATATGCGGAGTTGAGGAGTACGGGTACCCGGAGGAGACGTTTGACTGTGTGATCTCCAACCTGGCGCTTCACTATATTGAAGATCTTGAGCCGGTTTACCGGAAGATCTTCCGGACTCTGAAAAAGAATGGCGTATTTCTGCTCAATATTGAACATCCCGTCTTTACGGCAGGGGTGAATGAGGACTGGATCTACGATGAAAATGGAAAGCCGAAATACTGGCCTGTGGACAATTATTATTATCCCGGGGAGCGCGCCACGCTGTTCCTGGGCGAGAAGGTGAAAAAATATCATCACACACTGGAACAGATTCTGATGGGGCTTCTGAATACGGGCTTTCAGCTTGCGGCTGTTGAGGAAGCCATGCCGGATGAGAACATGATGGATCTGCCGGGGATGAAAGACGAGATGCGCCGCCCGATGATGCTCCTCGTGCGGGCGGAAAAAAGGTAAAATGTGTTAGGGTACAAGGAATATGCACAATAGATAAAGTGTGTCTCCTTGTGAATAATGCTGAAAATGCGCGAAAATTATTGCTTTTTCTTACTTTTGTTCTGAAAATATGATAAAATAAATCAAAGTGGGGCCGGAAAAAGACCGTTACAGCGTTGTACCGGTCTTTCTTTGGCTATACTTACAGGTAAAGAAGAACGAACATAAGAAAGGAGGGGCATAATGCTCAGCAGAGGAGATGCGGTTGTGTATAAGTGCAAAGGGATGTATAAGGTGGAGGATATCGGAACCCTCGATTTTTCGTTTGCCGACAGGAATAAGAAGTATTATACCCTGCAGTCAATCGAGGATTCCAGGGACAGGGCCTATGTTCCAACGGACGATGAATCGAATATCCGCAGACCGGTAAGCCGGGAGGAGGCGCTGGAACTGATTGACCGGATGCCGGACATCGAAGTGCTGAGAGTGAAAAATGAAAAGTTCCGCGAACAGGAGTACAAGGAATGTATTTCTGATTTCTGTCCGGAAAACTGGGTGAAGGTGCTCAAGACTCTTTACAAGAGAACAAAGAGCAGAGGAAGTATTACAAGTATGGACCGGAAGTACCAGATGCTGCTGGAACATGCTCTTTACAGCGAGTTTTCTTTTGCACTCGGCGTGCCGGTAAACCAGGTGACCCGGGTTATCGCGGAACATACGGATAAGGCCGGGGCAGGAAAGAAATAGGGCGCGGAAACCGGAACAGGATGGAATACGAACTTGCGAAAATACCATGCACATGATATACTTCTCCTGAAACTTATATAACAAAAAGTTAGGAGGAGTATTTTTTATGGACGCAGACCCTGCGGGAAACTCGATATTGTTTGATTTGTTGCTACTGGTGTTTTTTACGCTGATGAATGCCTATTTCGCCGGCGCGGAGATGGCGGTTGTCTCGGTGAACAAGAACCGGATACGAAGCCTTGCCGAAGAGGGAAATAAGAAGGCAAAGGTGATTGAGAAACTGTTCGATGATTCGACCAAGTTCCTCTCCACCATCCAGATTGCCATTACATTTGCAGGCTTTTATTCTTCAGCGTCGGCTGCTGCGAGCATTTCACCTGTTCTGGGACAGTGGATGCAGGGATTGGGTATCCCGTACAGCCAGCAGATCTCACACAATGGAGTAACACTTGTGCTGATGTTTTTCAACCTTGTTTTCGGCGAGCTTGTTCCGAAGAGGATCGCCCTTCAGAAGGCGGAGGCATTCTGTATGCTGACCGTGATGCCGGTACACTACATTTCCGTGATTCTGTCACCGGTGATCAAACTGCTTTCCGTATCAACGAAACTTGTGCTGAAGCTTCTCAGAATGAAGACGGAAGATGAAGAGGAAGCTGTTACGGAAGAAGAGATCAAAGCTCTGCTCAAGATGGGAAATGAGACAGGCACATTTGAAGATGACGAGCGTGAGATGATTGATTCCGTGTTCGCCTTTAACGACAGGACGGCGCGGGAGATCATGGTGCCAAGACGCGAGGTGGTCACCATCGATGTCGGGGAGCCTTTTGAAGAGCTGCTTGATGAGATCCTTGAGACAAGACACAGCAGGATCCCGGTGTATGAAGAAAATATTGACAATATTATCGGTGTCCTTCATGTGAAAGATGTGATGATAGAACTGCGCAGGTCGGAACCGGGGCAGATTGATATACGGAGCATGCTTCACGAGCCGTTTTTCGTCCCGGAGACAAAAGAGGCGGACGAGCTGTTTAAGACCATGCAGGAGACCAGACATCACATGGCAATACTGGTAGACGAGTACGGCGGATTTTCCGGAATCGTTACCATCGAGGATCTTGTGGAAGAGATCATGGGAGATATCAATGAGGAGTATGAAGAAGTCGTCCCGGATATCCAGGCAGTAAGTGAGGACGAATATATTCTGGACGGAGGACTTCTGATTGAAGATCTCAATGAAGAACTTGGACTTAAGCTTGAGACAGAGAACTACGACACGCTGTCGGGGTATCTGATCGAACAGCTTGGGCATATCCCGGGCAAAGACGACCGGGATGTTATAGAAGTGGACAACCTTGTCTTCCATGTGGAGGAAGTGAAGGACAACCGTATCACAAGGGTGCGGCTTAACATCCTTCCGGTGCCCGAGTCGGAAGAGGAGGAAGAGTAGGAAATGAAAGGAGAGCCAGTGCGATGAAAATGTTGTCGATTGAACAGGAGTTAAAGGAGAATTCCTATCCGGGAAGGGGAATCATCCTCGGGAGGACCCCGGACGGAAAGAAGGCGGCTGCGGCGTATTTTATCATGGGGCGCAGCGAGAACAGCCGGAACCGTGTCTTTGTGGAGGACGGGGAAGGTATCCGGACACAGGCATTTGACCCGTCGAAGCTGACGGATCCGAGCCTGATTATTTACGCACCGGTTCGTGTCCTTGGAAATAAAACGATTGTGACAAACGGAGACCAGACCGATACGATCTATGAGGGAATGGACCGGCAGCTTACTTTTGAACAGTCGCTGCGCACAAGAGAGTTTGAGCCGGACGGACCGAATTACACGCCGCGTATCTCCGGTATCATGCACATTGAAAACGGAACATACAACTATGCCATGTCCATCTTAAAGAGCCGGGACGGAAGTCCGGAAGGATGCTGCCGCTATACATTTGCCTATGAAAATCCGGCAGCAGGAGAAGGACACTTTATCCACACTTATATGCATGACGGCGACCCGCTGCCGAGCTTCGAGGGCGAGCCGAAGAGAATCAGCATTCCGGACGATATGGATGCATTTGCGGAACTTCTGTGGAACAGCCTCAATGAGGACAACAAGGTTTCTCTTTTTGTCCGCTATATCGATATTGAGACAGGAAAATATGAGACAAAGATCATAAATAAGAATCACTAAGGAGCGGATGAGAAGATGAAAGAACTGGAACTGAAATACGGATGCAACCCCAATCAGAAACCGTCAAGGATCTACATGAGCGACGGAAGTGACCTGCCGATCCAGGTGCTGTGCGGACGCCCGGGCTATATCAATTTCCTGGATGCGTTCAACGGATGGCAGCTGGTATCCGAGCTGAAGAAAGCCACCGGTCTTCCGGCTGCGACATCCTTCAAGCATGTGTCGCCGGCAGGAGCGGCGGTAGGTCTGCCGCTGACAGAGACACTGGCGAAAATTTACTGGGTGGATGACCTGGGAGAGCTCTCTCCTCTGGCATGTGCCTATGCAAGGGCGAGAGGTGCGGACAGAATGTCTTCCTTCGGAGACTTCATCGCACTGTCCGACGTGTGTGATGTGGATACGGCACGTCTGATCAAGCGCGAGGTTTCCGACGGTGTGATTGCCCCCGGATATGAGCCGGAGGCCCTGGAACTGTTAAAACAGAAGAAAAAAGGAAATTACAACATCATTCAGATCGATCCGGATTATGTGCCGGCTGCCCTGGAGCACAAAGAAGTGTTCGGCATTACTTTTGAGCAGGGAAGAAACGAACTGAACATCGATAAAGATTTCTTCTCCAATGTAGTGACCGAGAACAAAGAGATTCCCGATGAGGCGAAGAGGGATCTGGCGATCTCCATGATTACGCTGAAATATACACAGTCCAATTCCGTCTGCTATGTGAAGGACGGGCAGGCGATCGGAATCGGAGCGGGACAGCAGTCACGGATTCACTGTACCCGTCTTGCAGGACAGAAAGCGGATAACTGGTGGCTCCGCCAGAGCCCGAAGGTGCTTGGCCTGAAGTTCAGGGAAGGTATCGGGCGCGCGGACAGGGACAATGCCATCGACCTTTATATCGGCGAAGAATATATGGATATTCTGGCGGACGGCGTGTGGGAGAATACATTTGCTGAGAAACCGGAAATATTTACAAGAGAGGAAAAGAGGGCGTGGCTGGATAAGCTGACCGATGTATCCCTCGGTTCAGATGCGTTCTTTCCCTTTGGGGACAACATCGAGCGGGCTCACAAGAGCGGCGTGAAGTATGTGGCGCAGCCGGGCGGTTCTGTGCGCGATGACAATGTGATCGCTGTGTGCGACAAGTATAATATGGCGATGGCGTTTACAGGAATCCGTCTGTTCCATCACTAAATATTTTGAGCAGAGACAGGAGAGGAAAATCCGTATGGTGATAGAGACAAGAAGTCCGGAGGAGACTTTCCGGCTGGGCGTACAGCTGGGCGAGAAAGCGTATCCGGGACAGGTGTTTACCCTGACAGGGGACCTGGGCGTGGGGAAAACCGTATTTACCCAGGGGCTTGCAAGGGGGCTTGGAATCGAGGAACCGGTGAACAGCCCTACATTCACGATTGTCCAGGTGTATGAGGGAGGAAGACTGCCTTTTTATCATTTCGACGTTTACCGCATCGGAGACGTGGAGGAGATGGATGAGGTGGGATTTGAAGACTACATTTACGGTGAGGGAGTTTCTCTTATCGAATGGGCGAATCTGATCGGGGAGATCCTTCCGGAAAAACGTACGGAGATCCTTATTGAAAAAGATCTGGAACAGGGATTTGACTACAGGAAGATTACCGTCGAGGAACGGTCCTGACGCTGTGCTTCCTGCTGTCGGAAAACTGGATTGATGCAACAGTGCTGCTGCGGAAGGTGTGGGATGAAGTGTGCTTTTCGCAGCAGCGCTTTTCTGCGCCGGGCGCAGATCGTGAAACATGAAGCTGAAAAATATCAGAAAAACTGGAAAGGAAACAGACTATGAGAGTACTGGCAATTGACAGTTCCGGGCTGACCGCGACAGTGGCTGTGGTGGAAGATACCCAGACAATTGCGGAATACACGGTGAATTATAAAAAAACACATTCGCAGACTCTTCTGCCGATGATTGATGAGATGGCCCGGATGATTGAACTGGATCTGAACACACTGGACGCCATTGCCGTCTCCGGCGGGCCGGGATCTTTTACGGGACTGCGGATCGGTTCGGCAACGGCAAAAGGCCTGGGACTGGCGCTGGACAAGCCGCTGATCCATGTGCCGACGGTGGATGCACTTGCCTACAGCGTATACGGGTGCGGGGATATCATCTGCCCGATTATGGATGCAAGAAGAAAACAGGTTTATACAGGTATTTATACATTTTCCGCAAAAGCAGGAGAGACAGAGGGCACAAATCTGGTTGAGCCGGTGTTTCAGGTGCTGAAAATGCAGATGGCTGTTTCCGTGGAGGATTTGATCCGTCGCCTGAATAATTATAACCGTCCGGTTGTGTTCCTGGGAGACGGAGTCCCCGTATATTCGGAAATGCTCTCGGAAGGGCTTAAGGTTCCTTATTCGTTTGCTCCTTCCTATATGAACCGCCAGAGAGCAGCCGTGGTCGGCGCGCTTGGAATCCGTTATTTCAAAGCCGGAAAATTTGAGACCGCTGCAGAGCATAAGCCGGATTATCTCAGGGTCTCCCAGGCGGAGAGAGAACGCGCGGAGCGGGAGAAAAATGCAAAGACTACGGTGCGCCGTATGACCATGGAGGATGCTGCGGCAGTGGCGGAGATGGAACACCAGCTTTTTGCGGATGCCTGGAGCGAGAAGGCTGTTCTGGATACGCTCGGGCTTTCCAATACCATCTGCCTGACAGCAGAAAAAGCCGGCAGGATCACGGGATATCTGCTTGCCTATACGGCAGCGGATGAAGCTGAAATCGCAAGAATTGCCGTGGCGAAAGAGTTTCAGAGGCAGGGGGCGGCCCGTACCATGCTGGAGGAACTGTTTGATCTGTGTGCGCAGCAGGAGGTCGGAAAAGTTCTCCTTGATGTGCGGGAGAGCAACGCTGCGGCGCGGTCGCTGTATGAGCATGCAGGTTTTAAGGAGGACGGAGTGCGGCAGAAGTTCTATGAGAATCCGGTAGAAGACGCGATTCTCATGAGCCGTCCGACTGGAAAATGATACACAGACACGGCAGCAGTTCCCAGTAGGAATCCGTGATTTGTGCCGTTATAATATAGGCGTGACAAAGAGGAAAACGGTACGACACAGGAGGAGATTGTATGCGCCAGTATCAGCTGAAAGAAACAAAAGAAATTAAAAAAATTATCTGCAATAAATGTGGTAAAGAGATCCCGGCAGTGGACGGAGAGCCCAGGGAAGGGGTGTTCAGCGTGGATTATCAGTGGGGATATTTTTCGGAAAAAGACGGAGAACGCCACAGCTTTGATCTGTGCGAAGCATGTTATGACGAGCTGCTGAAATCTTTTTGCATACCTGCAGAAATTAAAGAATAAGACAGAGGGATAGTATGTTAGACGTATGTTTGCTCGGGTGCGGCGGGATGATGCCGCTCCCCTACCGTTATCTGACAGCCCTGATGACCCGGTTCAACGGGAGCAGTCTGCTTGTAGACTGTGGAGAGGGGACGCAGATTGCCATAAAAGAAAAAGGATGGAGTTTTAAGCCGATCGATGTGATCTGTTTTACGCATTTCCACGGCGACCATATCAGCGGACTTCCGGGCCTGCTTCTGACCATGGGAAATGCTGACCGCACGGAGCCTCTTACTCTGATCGGTCCGAAAGGACTCGAGCGGGTGGTCAATTCCCTGCGCGTGATCGCCCCGGAGCTTCCGTTTCCCATTCTGTTTCGTGAGATCGAGGGGCCGGAGCAGACATTTGAGCTGAAAGGATACCGGCTGAAGGCTTTCCGGGTAAATCACAATGTGGTCTGCTACGGGTATACCATGGAGATAGACCGGGCAGGAAAATTTGACGTGGAGCGGGCGAGAGAACGGGAGATCCCGCAGAAATTCTGGAGCAGGCTCCAGTCCGGGGAGACTGTGGAGGACGGCGGCCGGGTATTTACCCCGGATATGGTGCTCGGTCCCCCGAGAAAGGGAATCAAGCTGACCTATACGACGGATACCAGACCCACAGATTCCATTCGCAGAAATGCCCTGGATTCCGATCTGTTTATCTGCGAGGGAATGTATGGCGAGAAGGATAAGGCGTCCAAAGCCTCAGAGTATAAGCACATGACATTTTATGAGGCAGCCGGACTGGCGAGGGATGCACATGTCAGGGAGATGTGGCTTACACATTACAGCCCGTCCCTGACCCGTCCGGAACCGTATATGGATGAAGTGAAAAAGATTTTCCCCCATTCGAAACCGGGAAAAGACGGTCTTTCAACAGAACTGATGTTTGAGGAGTGAGGCGTAAGATGAAGGAAATCAGAGATATCAATATTTTGGCAATCGAGAGTTCCTGCGACGAGACTGCGGCGGCTGTCGTACATAACGGCCGGGAAGTGCTTTCCAACATTATCTCGTCACAGATTGATCTGCATAAACTGTATGGGGGAGTTGTGCCCGAAATCGCCTCCCGCAAGCATATTGAGAAGATCAACCAGGTGATTGAAGAGGCGCTCAAAGAGGCAGATGTGACGCTGGATGACATTGATGCAGTCGGTGTGACTTACGGTCCCGGTCTTGTGGGAGCACTGCTTGTCGGAGTGGCGGAGGCGAAAGCGATCGCATATGCGAGAAAACTGCCTCTGGTGGGAGTACACCATATCGAAGGGCATATCTCGGCAAATTATATCGAGCATCCGGACCTGGAACCGCCGTTTCTCTGCCTTGTGGCGTCCGGCGGACATACCCATCTTGTCTGTGTGCGCGACTATGGAAAGTACGAGATTCTGGGGAGAACAAGAGACGATGCTGCAGGAGAAGCCTATGATAAAGTGGCCCGCGCAATCGGTCTTGGCTATCCCGGAGGTCCGAAGATCGACCGGATTGCGAAAGAAGGAAATGCGGAGGCTGTGAAATTCCCGAAGGCCCATATTGAGGGGGCGGAGTATGATTTCAGCTTCAGCGGTCTGAAATCGGCAGTGCTCAATTATATTAACGGCTGCAGGATGAAAGGGGAGAGTTTCGACCCGGCAGATATTGCGGCTTCTTTCCAGAAGGCGGTTGTGGAAGTGCTGGTGGAGAATTCTATGAAAGCGGCGGAAGACATGGGGATGTATAAATTCGCCATAGCAGGAGGCGTGGCGTCCAACACAGCACTGCGGGCAGCGATGAAAAAGGCGTGTGAGGAGAGGCAGATCCGGTTTTACCACCCGTCTCCCATTTACTGTACGGACAATGCGGCTATGATCGGAGCAGCAGCATATTATGAGCTCCTTGCAGGCACCCGCCACGGATGGGATCTCAACGCCGTACCGAATCTGAAACTGGGGGAACGGTAGGTAAAAAGAGCAGTAGTAAAAGAAGAGCAATAGTAAAAGAAGAGCAGTGGTTAAAGGAGAACCGCAGTTCAAAAAGATGGAGAAACAAGCGGGCGGAGGACAAGTGATGGAGAAAGTATACTGTACGGCGATCGTGCTTGCGGCGGGAAGCGGCAGGAGAATGGGGACAGACGTCCACAAACAGTTTCTGCCGCTGTGCGGAAAACCTGTCCTGTATTATTCACTGGCAGCTTTTGAAAAATCTGATCTGATCGACGAGATGATTCTTGTAACCGGGGCAGGTGAAGAGTCGTTCTGCCGGAAAGAAATTGTAGAAAAATACGGCTTTGAAAAAGTGAAGAAGATCGTTCCCGGAGGAGCAGAACGCTATCACTCTGTCTGGAACGGCCTGCAGGAAACAAAGGATGGAATTGTATACATCCATGACGGCGCACGCCCGTTTGTCGATGAAGAGATGATCCGGAGAGCCTATGAATGTGTGGAAAAGAGCCGGGCATGTGTGGCAGGCATGCCCGTAAAAGATACGATTAAGATCGTGGACAATGAGGGAACGGTAAAGGCGACACCGGACAGGAATACCCTCTGGCTGGTACAGACTCCCCAGGTCTTTGAAACCGCACTTGTGAAAAAGGCATACGCAGACCTGATGGGGCGGGAAACAATTAATGTGACGGATGATGCCATGGTCGTTGAACAGATGACAGGCTGCCCGGTAAAAATGTTTCGGGGAAGCTATGAGAATATAAAGATAACGACGCCGGAAGATCTTGTGACAGCGGAAGCTTTTTTACAAAGATGAAAAGCCGGGTGCAGGGCATTGGAATGTTCAGAAATTTCAGACTTAAAAAGATTTTAAAGAAAATGGTTGACAGGAATTCCGAAAATGTGGTAGAATAGCCTACGGTCGTCAGGAAGAGACAGCTTTTTTGTTGGGAATGACACCGTATTGTTATCGGAATGATAATGGCATGGAGAGGTATCGAAGTGGTCATAACGAGGCGGTCTTGAAAACCGTTTGTCCGAAAGGGCGCGTGGGTTCGAATCCCACCCTCTCCGCTGAAGGCTGACCGGTGAACGAACCAGGTCAGTCTTTATATCTCTATCAGACGGAGCAGCACAGGCTTTTTCATAGAGAAAAGAAAGCACAAAAGTACGGGAAATCAGAAAAATGAATAAATCTGAAAAAAGTACTGGACAAGCGATGCGGTTTCGTGTATATTAGATAGCGGACATTTTGGAGAAGTACCCAAGCTGGCCGAAGGGGCTCCCCTGGAAAGGGAGTAGGTCGTTAGTAGCGGCGCGAGGGTTCAAATCCCTCCTTCTCCGTTTGTTTCACGGTTTTTTGTAATGAGAAAACAGACTGTGAAACATTCATGTCAAAGAACTGTTTTGAAAAAACTTTAAAAAGTTCTTGACAATGATTTGTGACTTTGATATAATATCAAAGCTGTCGCAAAAAAAGAACGACAGGAACCTTGATAACTGAACAATAGACAACAACCCTTGAAA
>CBJMC01400__coassemble_1090_pt1 | contig 19347 bp, 23 predicted proteins | sample CBJMC01400__metabat2_high_PE_029 | metagenome-assembled genome bin CBJMC01400 | reverse complement strand
CCCAAAGGAATGGTCTGCCGTTGCTGATGATCTTTTTCAAGACTATAATAAATCCTGAATAATTATACCGGGCGCGGGACTGTTTGGTCTCTGCGCCCGGCGCTTTCTTACGGGAATTTTCCTACGTATTTAGAAGTCGGTTCTGGCGGGGGATGATAAAACTGGTATTTTCCTATTTGCAAAATGTAACATATCCTGCTTCTGTTGGATGGTCTACAATTAGACTGTCCTGTTCTTTTAATACATTAAGAGCAATAACCAAATCTGCTCCTGCCGCAATGAAATTAACCATCATGGTAAGCAAAGATATTGTACCGGGATATATAAAAACAAACAGTACACTGCCCAATCCTAATATGACAAAAGGTGTTAAAACACCGATTAGATATTGTTTCTTTTTTAACGCTACTTTACATGCACAACTCGGCATCATCGCATTGATATTAAAGCGAACTACATTCCAACCTTTACCACTTGAAAATGCCCAACCGATTCCATGTAGTAACTCATGTATTACAACTGAAACAGCAATAATCACAATAAACATGATGTAGAATGAAAGCCCGCCTACTTCTGATAAATATGCCCTTTCAATTAGCAGGAAGCGATACAGCAGACCGAAGATTACTACGAATGGGAGAGCATAAAGAAGTCCTAAGCCCATTGCTTTTCCTGATGAAATTGTAACATCTTTGTCTTTGTACCCATTTTCATGTAATTGTACTTTCATTTTTTCAAATTCTTCACTGTGGTTACTCATTAGACGTCCTCCTCAAATGTTAATTTTTATAAGGCTATTATATATCTATCTCATATCACTTACAATCAAAATCTATATTGTCTATTTTATCGGCAATGTCAGGAAGAAGGTCGCCCCTCCGCCGGGAGTATCTTTAAATCCAATCCTCCCTGCCAGTATCTTTGCCAGTTCTTCTGCGATGCTCAGCCCCAGGCCAAAGTGGGATTTATCCGTATGGGATTTATCCGCGCGGTAGAACCGGTCGAAAATGAACGGCCGATCCGCCTTGGCAATCCCTTTCCCGTGGTCTGCCACCAGAAAAGTCAGCTCTTTGGTGGTCTGCCTGGTCTGGATTTCGATGCTGCTGTTTTCCGGGGAGTAGGAGATGGCATTATCCAGAAAGATGCTTAAAATCTGGAACAGGCGCTCCTGATCGGTATCAAGGCGTGGGTACTCTGTCTCTTCCAGAGCCAGCTTAAGCTGAATGGATTTCCCCTTGCATACTGGTTCGTAAGCCTCGAACAGTGTGATCAGAAGGGTATCAATATTTACTTTCTGTCTGTGGACCGTCCACTTGTCGGCATCGGAGGAGGCGAGCAGCAGCATGTCCCGCACGAGCCGAGACATCCGCATACATTCTGTATCAATCACGCTTAGATGGTTCTGGATCTGGGGCTCCTGTCCGCCGATGGTTTCTATCGCCTCAGCGTTTGCCATGATGACGGCTAAAGGAGATTTCAGCTCGTGGGAAGCGGCTGCAACAAAGTCTTTCTGTCCTTTCAGCACGCGTTCGGTTGGCTCAAATGCCCGGCGCAGGAGGAAACGGCTCACCAACAGGATACAGACAAACGCCAGCAGCCAGATACTGCCGTAGGCAGGAAGCTGCCGGAGCAGGAGCTCCCGGATGGAGGTCTGTTCATAAAACAGCACCAGTGAGTACCACTGTCCCGACTTTGTGCTGATGACCGCAGGGATCACGTAATAACGGTCATGGCTGTTTCCCTCGATTTCTCCGTAACCGCCCTGGTCTGTTATTTTTGGCAGATCCGCATGATCTCCTGCGGAAACCATGTCGATACTCTCCTGGGCGATCTTCCCCAGTGTGCCAAAGTCTGTACGGGTGTCCGGACTGCTTTGGTATAGGACTTGCCCGGTGCTATCCTTTAAAATCGTATACACATTCATTTCCCGTTCGTAATCAGAAAGCAGGGCTTCCGGTGCTGAGGCGTCCGCCTCCAGTTGATAAATGATCAGGGAAGCCATGCGCTGGATGTAAGAAACATCCGCCATCTGGCTTGCCTGCCAGGTATTCCAGAAAGAAAATCCCAGGATCAAAGAGACAACTGCCATAAAGATAACAATGAGGAAGATCCGCAGCTTGGTCTGTAATTGTTTAAGCATGGGCTGGTCCCTCCAATCGGTAGCCTGTGCCGTAGATGGTCTTGATTTCGCAGGCGCTTTTCAGCTCCCGGAGCCGTTTCCGGAGGAAGGAAATGTAATTGTCCACGTTTCCCGGCTCGATCTCGGAATCGCTGCCCCATACTTTCAGGACAAGCTGTTCCCTTGAAAAGACGGTTCCCGGATGTTGGATGAAGGCACTGAGAAGCTCGGTCTCTCTTGCGGTCAGCGTCAGTTCATGGTCTTTGCAGGTGACGAGGCGGGTGGAAGCATCCAGGTGAAGATCCCCATAGGAAAGTACCTGGGTTTCCTGTATTTTCGCAGGGCGGCGTGTCAGGGCACGCACTCTTGCCAAGAGTTCCCGGATATGGAAGGGCTTTACCAGATAATCATCCGCGCCGCCGTCCAGTCCGTCAATCCGGTCGTCCAGAGCGGACATTCCGGTAATAATGATCACCGGGATCTGGATATCCTTTCGCCGCATGGCTTTTATGATGGTCAGTCCGTCAATGACAGGCAGCATGCGGTCTACGATGGCAAGGTCATAGCCATAATCCTTATTCAGCGCGTACAGCATTCCCGTTTCCCCGTCGTTTAAGCAGTCCACAGAATAACCGTTTCGGATCAGCTCCTGCTGGATGGCACTGCTAAGGTCCATGTCATCTTCGAGAAGTAATACTTTTATCATAATGGATTTCTCCTCTTCTTATTAATATTGACTCCAGATAACAGTATAGCAGAGAAACCTTCTAAAAGTTCTCTAAAAAAAGATGGAAAATGGATTCTGTTTTTGAGGAGTTTTAGAGAGGTTCTTCTGTATGATGGGACTGCAAAAACGAAAAGGAGATGATGGAAATGCAACACAGGAAAAAAGGAATCACAATTTTACTTCTGGTCTGCACTCTTGCCCTGGCAGGATGCGGCAGCTCCCATACCGGTGAGGGTACGGGAGGAAACGCTCCCTCACAGTCCAGCCAGAATGCGAACACAAACCCATCCGGCAAAGGAAGCGGGGATGAACTGTTGGACAATGCTGTTTTAAAAGGAACGGTATCCGATTTCCAGGAGGGAAGCTTCCAGGTGATCCCCACCCAGGATAAAGACCATGGGCAGACGGCAGTGGAGGCTGCGCCCGGCATGGAAAGCGGGATGGAGAGTACAACGGTATCTTACGGAGAGGACTGTACGTTCCAGATCGCTGTTTTTAACAGTGAGACAGGGGATGTACGCTTTGAGGATGCCGCGGCTTCCAATGTGAAGAAGAGTACCGGAGTTGCTGTTTATGGCGAGACACAGGAGAACGGGGAGATCCGTGCCACAAAGGTCTATATTACCCGGTATGAGTAAGGGAGGAGAGAGCAGTATGCCGTTTTATCAGCGAGGCGTTCTTTACCTGACACGGAAACGTGCCAAATCCATTCTGCTTTTGATGATCTTTTTGTTTGTCAACAGCATGATCCTTGGCACGAACATGATCCTGCACGCTGCGCAGAGCACGGAAGCCGCCATGAAGGAAAAGACGAAGGCGAAAGTGGTCTGTGAAATGGCGGACGCAGGGCAGCCTGTTACAGAGGAGGACGCAAGGGGAATTGGAAACTTAGATGCAGTGACATCCATAAACCGGATGGGACAGCAGGTCGCATATCTGCCCGAGCTTCTGCCGGTAACCGGGAACACTTCCACGGAAGCGGATAACCAGAAAGTCAGCCTGTTATCCTTTGATGACATGGAGACAGACAGCCCCTTCGCCGATCAGTCCTTCCGGCTGACAGAGGGCAGGCTGATCGGTCCGGACAGCCGGTACTGTGCAGTCGTGAACCAGGGATTTGCCCAGGCGAATGGGCTGAAGGTGGGAGATACCTTCTCCCTTGAGAATGAGGAGGGAAAGAAGACCACGGTGGAGATCATCGGGGAATATCTTGCCGGAAATGAAACCCGGCAGGAGAAAGAGACGCTTGCTCTTTACCGGCAGGAGAACCAGATCTATATCGACAATACAGCGTATCTGGAACTATTTGGCGAGAAAGGATTCTATAAACTGTCCGCCTATGTCAGCCAGCCGGAGCTTCTGGATTCACTTGCCGGGGAAATACAGGAAATTGTGGGAGAAAAGGCAGAGGTCACTACATCCGATACCCTGTATCAGCAGATGAAGGCTCCACTGACGCAGATTACCCGGGTGGTGTCGCTGATGCGTCTGCTTGCTTTCGGCACCGGTACGGCCGTTGTTTCCCTGCTTCTATGTATGTGGATGCGCAGCCGGCAGAAAGAAATGGCGGTGTTCCTCAGCATGGGAGAAGGGAAATCCGTGATCTTTTGGCAGGCGCTGCTGGAATCGGCGGTGGTCTTCCTGATCGCGCTGCTGGGAGCCTGTGTCCTGGGCACCGCCGCGTCAGGCTGGATGCAGGAGCTTCTTCTTGCCACTGTGGATACTGGGACATCTCTTACTGTCAGCCTACAGGCGGGGGATATTGCACAGCTTCTGGGAATCGGGGGTGCTGTAGTAGGGATCGGAGTTCTGCTGTCCCTGATCCCGGTGCTTCGGTCAAATCCAAAAGATATTCTATCAAGAATGGAGGGATGATTTATGAATCTGTTTGAACGGGCAGGGCGTTCCTGCTGTCGGAAGCCGGTTCGCAGTCTGCTGCTTCTGCTTGTGGTGTGCCTGATCAGCCTGCTCTTCCTGTCGGGAATGGCAAGCCGCAGCGCCAATATCGGGGCGAAAGACAGTACCCGCCAGGCCATCGGAGCGGGATTTCTGCTGGAATATAATCCGGCGAACCGGAGCCAGCGCATAGAGGAAGCCAGCGAAAAGATCTCAGAGCTGTACGAGGATGGCCAGGGAAGCTATGGGGGCGTCCATCAGGAGAAGATCACGGTCAATGGCTCGGAAAACTGGAGTGTCTACACGGACAATTCCTTTGAGTCATTAAAGACGGAGGATATCGAAAAGATCGCAGAGACAAAAGGGATTGCCGACTATAATATCACCACAGTCCCTACTGCCGTGAAACCGGCGGACTTTGAGCGGATCGAGGATGCGGACACAGACCAGACCAATGACTTTCGGGGCGTCACGCTCATCGGAAACCGGGATATGGCGCTGGATGCCAATGTCTTAAGCGGAAATGTTACCATCAAAGAGGGGCGGATGACCACAAAAGGGGATGCCAATGTGTGTGTCATCTCAGAGGAACTGGCGGAGAAAAACGGACTGAAAGTGGGAGACCGTATGAGGTTTCACCCTCTTAAGGAAGAAGAGCCTGTACAGGAAGCAGAGATCGTAGGGATCTATCAGGTGCAGGAGCCCATGCAGCCCTATATGTCCGGGGATACGTTCCGCTGGGAGAATGTGATCTTTACGGATCTGGATTTCCCTGCAAAGGCGGAGCAGGATGATCCGCTGTATGAAAAGGCTTATTTCAAAGTGGCAGATGTGGATGATTATGAGGCGGTGAAAGACGCCATCCGGAAAACAGACATGGAGTGGGAATGGTATGACCTCATAGATAACAATGGCAATCTGGATACCATGGCGTCTAATTTTAATGATCTGGAAAATATCAGCAATACCCTTCTGGCGGTTGTGGCGGGAACCGGATTTGTGATCCTGTTTCTGATCTTCATTTTCTGGATCAGGAACCGGACCAATGAGATCGGAATCCTGATGTCCATCGGCATCGCAAAGGGGAAGATCCTCCTGCAGATTTTAATGGAAACGGTTCTGATCGGGGTCCTTGCCATTGCTTTGTCATTTCTCATCGCCCCTGCGGTGTCGAACGTAGCGGCACATTACCTGACCGGTCAGCAGGAACAACAGGCCGGGGCACAGGAGGAGATGGATGCCGGCAAGATTGCCACGGATTATCAGGCGCCGGAACTGACTGTGACGGATGTGGAGACCAAGATCACGCCGGAGATGCTGCTTACAGACGGGGCTGCGGTGACAGGGCTGATCGCCGTTTCCACCTGCGCCTCCAGTATCCTGATTTTCCGCAGAAAACCGAAAGACATTTTAAGTGAAATGAGTTAGGAGGAAGGAAGAATGATCTTAGAAGCAAGGAATCTCATGTATTCTTATTCGTCAAAACGGGAGAAACTTGTCCTGAAAAATGTGTCTGCTTCGTTTGAAGAAGGGACGTTCTATGCGGTGGTCGGTGCCAGCGGCTCCGGGAAGACCACGTTCCTGTCTCTTCTCGCGGGGCTGGATGACCCCGTGTCCGGACAGATCCTTTATAATGGGAAAAATATCCGTAAAAAAGGATTGAACTACCACCGCAGGCACAATATCTCTCTGGTATTTCAGAACTATAATCTGATCGACTATCTGACTACCGAGGAGAATGTAAAGCTAGGCGGCAGGAAGAACGCGGGGAGACTGCTCCGTGAAGTCAGTATTCCAAAAGAGGACTGGAAGCGAAATGTGCTGAAACTCTCCGGCGGCCAGCAGCAGAGGGTGGCGATCGCCCGTGCCCTGGCGAGTGAGGCGAGGGTGCTGCTGGCGGATGAACCCACGGGAAATCTGGATGAAGAGACAGCGGCGGAGATTATCGAACTGCTGAAACGGACCGCCCACGAACTGGGGAAATGTGTGATTGTAGTGACACACAGTAAGCAGCTTGCGAAGGAGGCGGATGAGATTCTGGAGATGAAAGAAGGGAAACTAAAAAAGCAGGAGAGATAACGGAAAAGAAACTGAAAAAAAGCATTGACTGGGTGAAGAGGGTGACCAATATAGAAAAAAGGTAGGGAATGTTTTTATTTCAACTAAAGGTGCATAGTGTTTTATTACTTTTTCCGTGGCCCACTTCTCACCGGCGACGGCGGCCTTGATGTGGCATAGTCCAATAGCGTTTCCTGGCTGTCCCTGGGGAATTGGATATAAGTTTATAGTCCCGGAGGCGTGAGTGCTTCCGGGACTATTTTCTGTGGCTAAATCTACTAATTAAAATATCAGCATTATGAAACGAGGATGAATGAGCCTTATATATAGGACTTTTTAAGCAAATGTTTCAAAACTTTTTTCTATCTTTATGGTTTCTTCAAAATTGACTGCTATTTTGATTATGTACTAAGAGAACAGGAGGAAATTGGCATGAATACAATTTTGAAAACAACCGACCTCTGCAAAAACTTTAAAGGGCAGATGGCCGTAAATAATGTATCGCTGAATATTCAGAGAAATTCTGTCTATGGTTTATTGGGGCCGAATGGGGCGGGCAAGTCTACCATTTTGAAAATGATTACAGGTATTTTGAGGCCTACTTCCGGTAGTATCGAGTTTAACGGCCATCCGTGGCGGCGCAGCGATTTGACAAAGGTCGGTGCATTGATCGAAACGCCGCCCCTATATGAAAACCTGACCGCATACGAAAATCTGAAAGTGCGGACAACGATGCTTGGATTGCCAGATAAACGGATTGATGAAGTCCTGCAGATTGTACGTCTGACCGATACAGGGAAAAAAAGAGCCGGACAATTCTCTCTCGGCATGAAGCAGCGGCTTGGCATTGCCATTGCCTTGCTGAATAACCCGCAGCTTTTAATTCTTGACGAGCCGACCAATGGTCTTGACCCGGTAGGCATTGAAGAACTGCGGGAACTGATTCGTTCTTTCCCAGCAAAGGGGATTACCGTGATTTTATCCAGCCATATTTTGTCGGAAGTCCAGCAGATTGCCGACCATGTGGGTATCATTGCCGGGGGTGTGTTAGGATATGAGAATGAGCTTTGCACCGGCGAAAATCTGGAACAGCTATTTATGGACGTGGTAAAACGTCACCACAAGGAGGTGTAAGGAATGAATTACTTGAAAGCGGAACACCTGAAATTTAAGCGGACAATTTCAAATAAGCTGCTGTTTATTGCGCCCTTTTTGACGGCCCTCTTTGCATGGATCGTCGGCGGTTTTTATGGCTTCCAGTATATGACCTTTTACTGGTGGTATACGTTTCTTCTTCCTGGCACTATCGCAATTTTATGTTCTCTTTCCCATCAGAAAGAGGAACGAGCGGGAAAATATTATTCTGTGTTAGCAGCGCCTGTCAATTTGAAACAGTTTGAATATGCAAAAGCATTGATCCTGATTGAGAAATTACTTGTAGCTGCGGTATTTTTGGCTTTTTTTGCCACAGTAAGCAATTTGATTTCCACGGCTCTGGCTGTATATTCTGTGGGACGAAACTTTGCCGGAAGTATTGCCTTGATGATTGCCTCAATCTGGCAAATTCCTCTCTGTCTGCTTCTGGCCCGGAAAACCGGCTTGCTTCTCCCGATTGTAGCCAACACTCTGCTGGGCATTCTCATGCCTATCATGCTTGGAAATACAGCTCTTGCATGGGTATGTCCCTATTGCTGGCCCGCGAAAACGGCGGAGCTGCTTATGGGAATTGAAGACAACGGAACCTTTGCCGGTGTTACTCCTTTTTCATGGAGCGTTTTGCTGCCGTTGATATTCTCTGTGATCCTTTATGTCCTGCTTACTCTTTGGGAAGCGGCCAATTTTTCAAAGAAAGAAGGGATGTAAATGGGAATGATTGCTCTGGTTCGTGCCGATTTTCTAAAACAGCGGCGCACATCCTATTGGGGTATTCATACAGTGATCCCCATAGCTGGGGCCATCCTGTTTGTATTTTACTTCCTGCTTTATCAGAATGTCGATGAATTGAACAAATTGCGTTTACTTCTGGAACTGACGTCAATGGTATTTCCACTTTTGATAAGCGTTATTGTCGGTCTGAATATCACACAGGAAGAAAGAGCCTCGCATTTTCAAAGCCTGCTGGCGGTTCCAGATCGCTGGAAAATACTGTTGGCAAAGTTTGTTGCCCTGTATCTGTCAGGTATCTTTTCCTTGGCGCTACTTTTTGTACTATTTGCGATTGGGGCAGGAATGAGCCGGACAGGGACTATCCTGTGGGGCCTGTTGATACAATCCGTGCCGGGGCTAGCAATGGGCAGTTTCGTAATATATGCGCTACATCTGCTTATTACTCTGAAATTTGGATTGGGCATTTCTATGTTTTGGGGCGTGTTTGAATGTCTGCAAAGCATCTTATACAGCAACATTGAATTGCATGGCCTGTGGCGGTACATTCCTTTTTCGTGGTCTGTAAATTGGGTGCATGACGTTTTGAACGACAGGCTGGTTTCCAATGCTGCACAGTGGATTTTGATTGCCATATTATCTGTTGGCATTTTGCTTGCAATTCTCTATTGGTTTTCTCGTTGGGAGGGACGAAAGAATAATGAATAAAACAATGAAATTATTCCGGGTGATGTTTCTCATGGTATGCCTCTGCTGTGTCCTGCCTGGCTGTTCTGTCCTGCAAAACGGGATCAGAGAATATTCCAGCGACAAGGAGCAATGCCACTTAGTCAGTGAAGATGTGACGCAGTTTACCTACAAAGGAGAGGCATACACTATTTTGGGTAACACCGTTTCCAATGATGGACTTGGAGAATGGCTTGGGTACATTCGACAGCTTGCAGCGGTGGACGAAGCTGGAACCGTTTTGGTTCAGGAAACGATTGAAACCGCCTCTTTTGAAACCCTGTCCGATCTGGCAGATAAAGTTCCGGACGCTAAATACATCATCCCATTTTTGAATGTGTATGCAGCTCCAGATAATACCTCTCACCTGCTTGTGGATGTCAATGGCAGTTACCATGAAGCGGTGCCGAGCGCCCAGCTTACAGCAGAGGATGAAATCTTTGATTTCAAAGCTGCCGCTGAAAATGCAGGCAACAGTTATGAAGTTAATCCGAAAAACGCAACGCAACTGACTTATGGAGATCGTACTTATCAGGTAACAGAGGAAACCGTGCAGATAGATCAGATTGGGGCGTATCTGGATATTTTGAACGAAACCGTGACTTTTGATGCGGATAGCAAGCGCCCACTGTCAAGGGGAGAACTGAAGAGAATTGATTGGTTCGGTACTTCTGCCGGGCAGCAACGGGAACGCTGGTTCTATATGGATGTGTATGAAATCTCCGGCACCAATCCGGCGGACGCTGTTGCTGTAAAAGTAAATAATCAGTACCATATTGCAAGGGTACAGTAATTTCCCTTTGCTTGTGGTATAATGGTGAATACAGATTTCGACTAGGAGGGAGGAAATGGCTACTATTCTTGCGGTAGATGATGAACAGTCTATTTTGGAGCTGATAAAAAACGGACTGCAAAAGGATGGACACCTGATTGCGGGCTATACATCTGCGGAACAGGTGCCGTTGGATAAGCTGAACCACTATGATTTAATTATACTTGATATTATGATGCCAGGAACCGATGGCTTTTCGTTCTGTGAAAAAATCCGGGATATGGTTGACTGCCCGATCCTGTTCCTTACGGCTAAAACGATGGAAAATGACATTACCTTTGGTCTGGGGCTTGGCGCTGACGACTATCTGACGAAGCCTTTCCGCATCCCGGAGCTGCGGGCCAGAGTAAACGCCCATATACGCCGGGAACAAAGGGAACGCCATAGCAGCCTGAACTTCGACCGCATCAAAATAGACCTGTCGGCTAAAACGATACAGGTAGACGGAGAAACCGTGTCCCTTACCAAAAGCGAGTATATGATCTGTGAATTTCTTGCCCGCAATAAAGGGCAGGTGTTTACACGGGAACAGATTTACGAGGCTGTTTTCAGTTTGGACGGAGAAAGTGATAATTCCACGATTGCCACCCATATTAAGAACATCCGGGCGAAACTAAACCATTATGATATTCAGCCAATCACAACAGTATGGGGGATTGGGTACAAATGGGAATGAAGAAACCGTCATCACTTAAAACAGCTTTTTGGCGATTCTTATTTATGCTGCTTGGTGGATTGCTTGGTGCGGTTGCTGTTCCCTTTCTGTTTGTGACTGTCAGCACAACTTTAGGAGTTACCACCTATGGGAACTACTCAGAAATCCGGGCGAACGAACTTGCGCCAATCCTTGCGGCTACGCCAGATTTATCTGATGTGCAGATACCGATGGGGATTGAATATGCGCTGCTGGATAAAAACTACCAGCTTATTGAAACCACCTTAGATGAAAACGAGCTGGAACAGGCCATGCGGTATGCGACCACAGGTACCATCGACCAAAACCTGCAAAAAAGATACCTGCTTGTTACCCGTGAAAATGAGTATGTTGTCCTTCAATACTATATTGGCGCTCAATATACAAATGAATGGATGAATAAGTATCTGCCGTCTCCGGATATACTGCTGATTGTATTGATCGCAGCAGGAGGAATTTTTGTCTGCCTGCTCCTGACAGCCAGATTTGCCCAAAAGCTACGGTTACAGCTTGTCCCGTTGTTTGAAGCCACTTCGGAGGTAGCAAAGCAGAACCTTGATTTCGAGGTAGGACATTCTAATATCAAAGAATTTGAAGATGTGCTTATTTCCTTTTCCCACATGAAAGAAAGCCTGAAAGCCTCTTTAGAACACCAGTGGAAAGCCGAGCAGATGCAGAAAGAACAGATTGCCGCGCTTGCACATGATCTGAAAACACCGCTGACAGTGATTCAGGGAAATGCCGACCTTATCAGCGAAACAGAGCTGGATGAGGAGCAGTGTTTATATGCAGAATATATCATCAGCAGTTCCGAACAGATGCAGCTATACATTCGAACTCTGATTGATATTTCACGGGCAGCGACCGGCTATCAGCTCCACGTGGAGGATATTGACCTGCCTGCCTATGTGGAACAATTACAGAGGCAGATTGGCGCTCTATGCCAGACGAAAAAAATCGGATTGCAGATGGAAATAGAACACTTGCCTGCTGTCCTGTCTGCGGATAAGTTGCTGCTGGAGCGGGCGATTATGAATGTGGTAAATAATGCGCTGGATTATTCCCAGCAGGACAGTTCCATTTCAATTTCAATAACGGGTGGTAAAGGAAACTTACAAATTTTGGTAACAGATGCCGGCCCCGGCTTCTCGCAGGAAGATTTGCTGCACGCCGAGGAACAGTTTTATATGGCAGATCACAGCCGCAGTTCTAACTTGCATTTTGGAATGGGACTGTTTATCACAAAATCCATTGTCCAGCAGCATGGCGGACAGCTTATTTTGAGCAATTCCGAAAAGACCGGCGGCGCACAGGTTACAATGAAAATTCCGGATTGACCTTATGGGTGGCTCAAAGCCGCCCCTTTTTATAAAAATCGATTTCTTTTATTACGCTGAGAATGATAAAGTTGTTTTGAAACCGTTTCCTTCCGTACTCTGCATTGTCATTGTCCCGTGATGTGCCTCTGTGATCTGGCGTACCAGCAGTACACCAAGACCATGGCGCAGACGCAGATTTTCATCGGTACTTTCTAAATAGTGGGATTTAGAATTCAGTTCTGCCAGCTTCTGTGCTGATACGCCGATCCCGTTATCTTCAATGACAACCCGTGTATCAGATTCATTGCAGGACACAGAAACAATGATTTCACACCCTCCCGGATTATGGCGGATACTGTTTTGGATGAGGTTTGTCAAAGCACGTTTTAACAACGCTTCATCCCCTTCCATGTGATACAGTTCGCTTTGCGGATCAGAGAGAAACTCTATCGAATACTTTTCCTCAAGGCCGCTGTCTAAAAAGTCACATACCACCTGCCGGGCAAGTTCTACCGGAGAGAGCTTTGATAAACGCAAAGGCTGCATATCATACTCCAGCTTTGAGGTCAAATTAAGATCTTCAATCAGGTTTTTGATCCTTGCTGCCTGCTGAGAGATGGCGGAGACTTTGTCCTGCTGGTCCGGACTGAGCGTATGACTTTCCTCTAAACTGCTGGAATATCCCAGAACCATGGAAAGAGGAGTACGGATATCATGGGAGATCCCGCTGATCCAGTTTGCCCTTGCCATATCCCGGCGCTGTAGTGACATCGCAACCTTATTTAATTTGGCATTGATTTCGCTCAGTTCCCCTTTTTCTGTTAATTGGGCGTGTCTTCCGGACGATATTTCTTCAATTCCCACAAGAATCGGCTTGATGCACTTTTCTATTTTCCTGCTGTTGTAGATAAATAAAATCAGCACAATCACGATATTTATCAGAAATAAAGTAATCAGTCCGAAAACATCAATTTTAATGCTTGTGGAAGTCTTATAAGCTGACAGCTTCCAAAAGCTATCCTTTGGATATCCGAGGACGAAAAGCCCGGGCTCCTCGTTTGATACAAAAACCGGGTATTCCTGCAGATACCATCTGGACATTTCTGCAATATCCCCATGCGTATAATGCCGGGGCAATTCTTCCGGCAGTTGGTAATTCCAGACCACGTCCCCTGATTCATTATTGATTACCATGCACCATGCCTGGTCCTGATCCAGCAGATCGCGGTTCACTTCCGAGAGCGAAAAATCTTCTATCTTCTTTGGGAGTTCTTCTGAGAGTGCAGATAGAAGCTTTGTGGGATTGTGGTCATTGCGGCTCCCGGATATTGCTGTCAATCCAATAAAAAGGACAACATTTACTACAATAAAAAAGCAAAACAGTTTTACACTGGAATGGACATAGCGTTTAAAAAATCTTTGAATATGATTGGTCATTGCTTATTTCCCTCTTAAAACCAGCTTATATCCGATCCCTTTTACGGTTAAGAGGGAAACAGGGGAAGATGGTTTTTCCTCGATTTTTTCACGGATATGGCGGATGTGTGACATAAGCGTTTTCTCATATCCGATATAGATGTCGCCGCAGACTGTTTGGCATAAGGCCCCCAGAGTGACGATCCGCCCGGCATTGGCATACAGTTTCTTCAGGATTTCCACCTCTTTTGCTGTAAGGGCTATTGGTTCACTGCTTTCCTTATAAACCTGAGCCTGCTCAAGATCGACCTTACAGGCATTTAACAGAAAGCTGGTTTCTTCTGTTTCCTTGTACGCCCGGCGGAGGATCGCGGTGATCCGCCATACAAATTCCTGGGCAACAAAGGGTTTGACCATATAATCGTCTGCGCCTGCTTCAAATCCTCTGGATTTATCTTCAAATTCTCCTTTCGCAGTCAGAAAAAGAATAGGAATGGGGCTTTGCTCCCGGATCGTTTTTCCAAGCAGGAACCCGTCCATGTCCGGCAGCATCACATCCAAAACAGCGATGTCCGGACGACAGCTTAATTTTTCCAGTGCGCTTAGGGCAGAATCGGCAGTAAGGATATTGTGGAATCCGTTTTCATTTAAAATGGACTGGCACATGCAGAGGATAGCCGGCTCATCATCAACAAGTAATATGGTCCTGTCTTTTATTGTACTCAATTCACTTCCCTCCTTTAAGGTGCATTATAACATGTATGAAACCATTGTGGACAGCAGGTGAAAAAAATCAAGGTAAAATCAAGGTTCCCTCCAACTTAATGCAAACTGGGTGTTTTATGATAAATCCAGCGACAGGAAAGGAGAACAAAAAATGATGGTAAAAACAGAGAATTTATCAAAAGAATATGATGGGATTTACCGCGTGAAGGATTTGGACATCAGAATCAATGAGGGAGATATATACGGCTTTTTAGGGCCGAACGGCGCCGGCAAATCCACAACAATGAAAATGCTGCTGGGGCTTGTGAAACCAAGTGCGGGAACCATTGAGATTATGGGGCGGAATTTTAATGAAAAGAACAGGCAGGGTATTCTGAAGGATGTAGGCTCGCTCATTGAATCGCCTTCCTACTATGGACACCTGACAGGCAAAGAAAATATGGAGATCATCCGCAGGCTCCTGGATCTGCCGAAGAGAAATATAGAGGAGGCGGTCCGGATCGTCCGCATGGAAAAACAGATGGATAAAAAGGTGAAAAACTATTCGTTGGGCATGAAGCAGCGGCTGGGCATTGCAATGGCGTTGGCAAGGCGTCCAAAGCTGTTGATACTGGATGAACCGACAAACGGTCTTGATCCGGCAGGAATCGAGGAAATGAGAGAGCTTATTAAAGTACTGCCAAAAAGGTATGGAATGACAGTGATGATTTCCAGCCATATCCTAAGTGAGATCGACCAGATGGCAACAGTGGTCGGGATTATCAGTCAAGGGAATTTGATCTTCCAGGAAAACATGTCGGTGCTGGATGAACAGCGGGAACCTAAAATCATCCTGAAGACCAGTGACAATGACCGGGCACAGAAAATCCTCAGACCATGGAACCCGCAAAGAACGGCGGAGGGGTTACAGCTGGGTGCTCTGAGTGATGAACAGACCGGCGCGGCAGTGCAAAGTCTGTGTTCCAAAGAAATTTTGGTTTACCGGGTAGAGGAACATCGGGAAAGCCTTGAGGATATATTCCTGAGTCTGACAGGAAAGGAGCTGACGCTGTAATGAAGTACCTGCGATTAGAAATCTATAAAATGAAGCGCAGAAAAGTTCTGCTTACTTTTCTGCTTATCCTCGGAGTAGAATTACTGTTTGTGTTCTCTAATTATGGAAAGAATGCAAATTTCATCAGTATGATTGCCGATCCGGGAGCACCGGCATGGCAGGATCTGATCATCGGGCCGGGAGCCATGAATGGGCTGTTTTTCCCCATCCTGACAGCGGTGATCGCCAGCCGGATCTGTGATATGGAACATCGGGGAAATACATGGAAACTGTTGGAGTGTAACAACGAAAAACGCAGAACAATCTGGTTCTGTAAATTTATGATTGTGGAAGGGCTTATGCTTTCGGCGATTATGATTCAGGCACTTGTGATTGTCGCATATGGAAACGCAGTAGGGATCGCCCAGACGCTTCCGGTAAGCACGTTAGTTTCTTTTGTAGTCGGAACGGCAATGGTCACCTCTGTTACGGTTACCATTCAGCTTTTCTTTTCCCTTGCTTTTCCAAACCAGCTTGTGCCGATGTCTGTCGGGATGATCGGAGCGTTGATTGGATTCATTTCAACATTGCTGCCGCCGGGGCTGCGTAATATCTTAATCTGGGGCAATTATGCAGAGCTGATGGTATTAGGACAGAACACGTCTGGCGGGAACCTGCAGGCTGCGGAGCTTCAAGTGCAGGAGATTAATTTTGTACCGCTTGGCATTCTGTTTGTGATTGGAATTGCAGCGTTTGTGTTGTTCCTGAAAAAATTTGAGAGATATGAGTATTAAGGAGGGATGGATTATGCTTATCAATGCAATTTGGGCAGAAAATCTGAAAAGCCGTCATTCTAAAATGTGGGTGGCTGTTGTGATCCTGCCACTTATAACAGCCGCGATTGGAGCTGTCATTTATGGGATCAATGCGTCTGCACACTTGTACGATGGTGCAGTATGGCAGCAGCTTTGGCTGCAGACCGGCTTATTCTACGGTTACTTCTTTTTCCCGATCCTCATTTCGATCTGTGCTTCCTACTTATGGCGGCTGGAGCATACAAACCATAATTGGAACAGCCTGATGACAGTACCTGTGTCTCGGTCAACTGTTTTCTGTGCAAAACTGGTAGTCCTGGGAAAGTCCGTGCTGGAGGCTCAGATATTACTGATGGCGTTTGTAATTATCGTCGGTAAGGTTATCTTCCGTTTTTCGCAGCCGATTCCGGTGAATATGTTGTGGTGGCTTTTCATGGGGTGGTTTTCCGCTCTAAGTGTGGGGGCGGTACAGCTTTACCTTTCTATGAGAATACGGAGTTTTGCAGTCCCGGTGGGGATGGCTGTCTGCCTTAGTATTGCGGGATTAGGCTGCCATATTTTAGGATTTAGCAGTATGTTCCCGTATTCCCAGATCATCCTGGGGCTGTCATCGCAGGATGAGACGCTGCCGGTTGACAGTATGGTTTCGTTAGTCCTGATGGTGATTGTATACATTGTATTGTTCATCCTATTGGCAGCGCATCGTTTAAAAAAGGCGGATGTTGTAGCAGGGTAGGGAGGCAAGAATATTCAAAACAATATACTTGACACAACCCCACAAAGAGGATATACTACAAACAGACCAACGGTTTGTAAAAGGAGTGAACGCATGGCAAGAAATAAATATCCGGAAGAGACAGTCAAGTTAATACTGGATACTGCTACGAAGATGTTCAGTGAAAAAGGGTATGATAATACTTCGCTGCAGGATATTATCAATGCGACAAAGCTGTCCAAAGGAGCTATTTATCATCACTTTGGTTCCAAAGAAGAAATACTGCAGGCGGTTTTCCGGCGGATTGGTGAGGAAAATGCAGCAATATTTGCACAGATCAGAGATGATACGGGCATGAATGGGATTGAGAAATTAAGGATGTTATTCCGGACAGCAGTGATTCATTCTAATCAGAGTATACTACTTACGGTTTCTCCCGGTTTATTGAATAATCCCCAGTTCCTGGCAATGCAGATCGAACAGATTTATGAAATTGTAGCTCCGCAGTTTATAGAGCCTGTGCTGGAACAGGGCATAGAAGATCAATCAATAAAGGTTGAAAACCCGCATGAGGTTGCAGAAGCAATTATGATCATGACAAATGTATGGCTGAATCCACTGGTTAAAATGACGGACAAAGAGAGTACAAGAAAAAGATGCCGTACCTTTAATTCGCTTCTTCAGGGGATTGGCATTGACACGCTGCTTGATGAAGAGGCGATAGAGGCTTTTATTCAATACTGCAAGAAATGAAAACAGATTTTAAATAGACTGTACCATAGCGGGCAGTTTATTTAAACTTCATATATAAACCGACGGTCGGTTTATATAAAAAGAAAGGAGACTGATACATGGAGAAAACAACAAACTTTTCAATCGGGATTTTACCCTTGTAGTCATAGGGCAGATCATTTCTTTATTCGGAAATGCGATCCTGCGCTTTGCCCTGCCCTTTTATTTGCTGAAAGAAACAGGTTCATCCACTTTATTTGTCGTCCAGATTTATACAATGGTCCAGCAGCAGACACCCACACAATTAGTAGGGAAGCTCATGGCTGCCCTGATCGCCGTGGCTATGTGCGGACAACCGGCGGGACAGATGGTTTACGGGATTTTATTCGATGTGTTCAGCAAAAACACATGGGTGGTATTTCTGATCGCGTCGATCGCTTCCATTCTGATCTCATGGTATTCAAAACGTATTTTTGCAAGATTAGAAAATTAGAAAAAGGAGGTCCTGAGGTGAAAGAGGAAAGATTAGAAGAGGTTATGGAACATTTCGGAGGTGCAGTCGAAAAAACGGTTGAGGGTGCAGCGAATGCCCTTGATAAGTCTATGAATAGAGCATGGAGTTTTGGACCGGTACGTCTGATCGGGAAAGCATTGAGCTTTTGTGCAGGTGCCGGGCTTATGGCAAGTTATTTCCCTCTGAAAGAGAAAGGCTGCCATAAAGCTGCAAAATTTTGTCTGATCAGCGGAGGGATCATCATTATCGTACAAGCTGCTGAACTGCTGATTTTTCGGAAAAAGAATTAGGAGGACAACATGAGAAAATTATGGTTTTGGATACGCCTTACAGCTGTTGTGGTTATGGTAGTGATAGCGCTCATAGAAGCAACAGCAAATGACAGGAATTATGGCTTGTTTACAGATTGAAAACCTTATTGACATACATGCAGAGTGCATGATACTATATACGTGCAATATACATGTATAGAAAGAGGAGGAGAGGTTTTGCCGCGTAATAAATATCCGGAGGAGACCGTTCAAAAAATATTGGACGCTTCTTTAAAGTTATTTTTAGAAAAGGGCTACGAAGAAACAACGGTATTAGATATTATCAGTGAAATGGGCGGGCTGACGAGAGGAGCTTTTTATCATCATTTCAAATCAAAGGAAGAAGTATTCGACGCTTTATGTGAAAAACTTTTTTATGAGAGCAATCCCTTTGAGAAAGCAAAAAGTCACAAAGAGCTGAACGGATTAGAAAAGCTGAAGTTCGTGTTAAGGACATCCTTTGATGAAACAGAGCATCATCAGTTAAGCATGGCGTCCATGCAGCTTCTGGAAAGTCCGGCTTTTCTAAAAAAACTGATCGAAAGTAATCAGGAACTGGCGCCGATGTATCAAGAACTGATAGAAGAAGGAATACAGGACGGATCTATTCAGTCAGAACAGCCTAAATTATTAGCGGATTTATTTGTTCTTTTAACGAACTTTTGGTCCATACCTACCATATATCCTATGAGTGATGAGGAAGCATGGCAGAAATTCTTAATGATTAAATCGGTTCTGGATCATCTGGGACTTCCGGTGATTGATGATGAAATTGTCAAATTATGCAAAGAAAACGCGTAGCCTCTTGTCCATCGACGCTGGCGTTTCCT
>CBJMC01400__coassemble_1076_pt1 | contig 19752 bp, 18 predicted proteins | sample CBJMC01400__metabat2_high_PE_029 | metagenome-assembled genome bin CBJMC01400 | reverse complement strand
TTTTTCGATATTTGTCTCGGCCTGTTCCCCAATCTCCGAAAAACAGGGTGTTTAAAATGACGAATGGGAACAAATATCTCGTTTCCAGGGGAATCCGACCACTGGCAAAAAGACAGATCGTTCCAACAAGAATTAGGGCGGGAATGATTCCGCCCCAAAGAGGGCTTTCTAATTTCGTACACAAAAGGTATTCAGCAATTAAAAGTATCGCAGCAACAATAAATCCAATAAGTAATTCAGACATTTTCAAAACTCCTCTCAGTTAATATCTTTTGCCTTCATTTTTTCAATTTCTTTTTTCCTGGCTGCCATCTGACCTTCAATCCAAAACAGAATGAAAATAAGTGTCGGGAAAACAATCATTTTCCAGTCTTCACCGAAATTGATTTTCCCGTTGGAAAATAAGAAGATGAGCAGTGCGATCCACAAAAGCGGAATTATGCCGCCTAAATACCAGAATTTGGGGCTTCTTCGACACAACCAGACGTGAAATATGATGATAATAATTGCAGCAATCAGTGTAATGACCGTATTCATGATGGTTTCTCCTTCTCCTGCTTATATTTTTCAATAATGATTTTCGCGGTTTCCAGATCAATCCGGGAGTCAACTGCCAATCCTTTGATGAATGCTGAAAATGGCTCTTCTTCCTTCTGGTCGCTCAGTTCAATTTTCTGAATGAGTTTATCCAGTCTGAGCCGGACTGTCGGATAGGAAACTTCATACAAACGTGCAATCTCTTTCAATGAACCTGATTTCAAAACGAAGTTCTTTAGAAAGGCTGCGTCCTCTGGCTCCAATGCCAGTATCCACTGAGGGATTTTGTCTATTTCCAAATCAATTCTCCTTTCTTATTGTTTTTAATAATATTAAATATAACATAAATAAAATTAAAGTCAATAGAAAAGTATAAATAATTTTTGAGAACGTCGATGATGTATTTATTGACATAAAGAAAGCGCCGATACTCCTTTATAAGAAGAATACTTTTCGTGTCTGCCAAACGGCGGATTTTCGTCTTTTATCGTAATACAGCAGAATGTCCTGTTTTCTGGGCGTCTTTAGCAAAGCTGTTTTCTGCGATTTACTGTTCGATGTCATAATGGGCAGTACCGGATACTATATTAGTAACAGACGATTAGATTTGGGAGAGAGTGCAATGAAAAAAGTTCTGGCATGGATTCTCAGCTTTGTCCTTATGTTCGGATGTATGGGAATTTATCCGCAGAAAGGAGCGACAGCATCTGCCGCAGGCGATGCAACTGAGGAGACGCAGGAGACATCCCCTGCGGTGGAAATCAGTGCTCCGTCCGCCATCCTTATGGAAGCTTCCACAGGCACGGTTCTTTATGAAAAGGATGCCGATACGCCCAGACCGCCTGCCAGTGTAACCAAAATCATGACCATGCTTCTGATTTTTGAAGCGCTGGAGCACGGGGATATCGGTCTTCAGGATGAGGTGACGACCTCGGAGTACGCGGCTTCCATGGGAGGATCCCAGGTGTTCCTGGAGCCGGGGGAAGTGCAGACCGTGGAGACGCTCCTGAAATGTATTTCCGTAGCCAGTGCGAACGATGCCTGTGTTGCCATGGCTGAGTACATATGCGGAAATGAAGAAGAGTTTGTACGCAGGATGAATGAGCGGGCAAAAGAACTGGGAATGGAAAATACGAATTTTGTCAACTGCAACGGACTGGATGCAGATGGGCATGTGACCAGTGCCCGTGATATCGCCCTCATGTCCCGGGAGCTGATTACGAAACATCCGCAGATCCGGGATTACTGTATGATCTGGATGGAGAATATTACCCATACGACAGCAAAGGGAACATCTGAATTCGGTCTGACCAATACAAATAAACTGGTCCGTCAGTACGAGTATGCCACCGGACTTAAGACCGGTTCCACGGGAGAAGCAAAATTCTGTGTTTCTGCCACCGCTGAGAAGAACGGCGTGGAGCTGATTGCGGTGATTATGGCTGCGGAAAATTCCAAAATCCGTTTTCAGGACGCCGTCACTCTGCTGAACTATGGATTTGGAAAATGCCAGCTCTATGAGGACAGTGAAATGCCCCGGCTCGAAGAGGCAGAAGTGAAGGGAGGAGTAAGAGAGAGCGTCCCCCTGGAGTACAGCGGAACGTTTTCTTATCTTGACACATCGGGTGCCAACCTGAACCAGATCGAGAAGAAAGTGGAAATGAAGGAAGATATTTCCGCACCTCTGAAAAAGGGTGACGCAGTGGGGAGAATTGTCTACACACTGGAAGAAACCGAGCTTGGAAGCGTGGACATCATTGCCGCAGAGGATGTGGATAAGGCGGGGTTTACGGATTATTTCAAGAAGGCGGGAGATGCATGGCGTCTGTAAGAAAAACCTCTTGTCGCAGGCGGGGAAGATAGACTATAATAGAAAAAGTACAGCGGAGAATAAGAGGAGGAACAAGATGGATTACGCAAAGATGATCGACCATACACTGCTGAAGCCTGAGGCTTCTAAAGAGCAGATACGGAAACTGTGTCAGGAGGCGGAAAAATATGGATTTCACTCGGTATGTGTAAATTCCAGTTACGTTTATTTCTGTGCACAGCTTTTGAAGGATACGGATGTAAAGGTCTGCACAGTGATCGGATTCCCTCTGGGGGCTGCTTCGACAGCGGCAAAAGCTGCGGAGGCAAGAGCTGCTGTCGATGACGGGGCAGAGGAACTTGACATGGTGATTCATGTGGGCATGATCAAGAGCGGCGACTGGGATTATGTAAAGCAGGACATTGCCTCTGTTGTGGAGGCGGCGGGCGGCAAAGCACTGGTGAAAGTGATCCTTGAGACCTGTCTTCTGACAGATGAAGAGAAGGAGAAGGCGTGCCTGATATGCAAAGAGGCCGGAGCGGATTTTGTAAAGACGTCCACCGGATTTTCAACCGGAGGTGCAACGGAGGAAGATGTGGCGCTGATGCGGAAGACAGTGGGGGCGGATATGGGAGTGAAGGCTTCCGGCGGAATCCGTTCCATTGAAGATGCACAGCGCATGGTGCAGGCAGGGGCGGACCGGCTGGGGACGAGTTCCGGTATTGCCATAGCTGAAGCTGCCGGGAAAGAGGAAGCATGAAGATCATTATTCTGACGGCGGTAATCGTTGCGGTACTTCTGGCACTGGTGTTGGAAATTCTGCGGGAACAGCATTTTTTCCGTGTCACTCACTACGAGATCCATCCGGACGGGCTTGCCGGCATGAGGCAGGATATCCGGATTGTATTTTTAAGCGACCTTCACAATCATGTATACGGGGAGAAAAATGATGTCCTGTTTCGCGCAGTGATGAGGGAAAAGCCGGATCTGATTCTCATTGGAGGTGATATGCTGGTCGGAAAGCCTAAGGCATCGCCCCGCCCCGCACTTGAATTTGTGAGAAAGCTGCCGGAGATCTGTCCGGTTTTCTATGTCAACGGGAACCATGAACAGCGGATGAAGGAATTCCCGGAAAAGTACCGCTCTTCCTATAGAAAATACAGGGAAAGCCTGGAACGCTACGGCGTTGTCTTTCTGGAGAATCAGTGCAGGCAGCTTTTTATGCGGGGGAGAAAACTGACGATCATCGGTCTCGAGCTGCCTCTTGATTCCTATAAAAAATTCCGGAAATATCCGGTGGACAGGAATACGGTGACGGATTGCCTGAGAGGATGGAGAAGCAGGGACATCCGGGAAAAGACAGGGAGCGATTACCAGATCCTTCTCGCACATAATCCGACTTACATGCATGCATACAAAGAATGGGGCGCGGATCTTATCCTCTCCGGCCATCTTCACGGCGGGATTGTCCGTCTTCCGCTGATTGGTGGTGTGATTACGCCGCAGGGCTTCCTGTTTCCAAGATACTCAGGCGAGATGAGAGAAGAGAACGGTCAGACGGTTGTTGTGAGCAGGGGACTGGGTACGCATACAATCAGACTGCGCCTTTTTAATATGCCGGAGGTTGTTGCACTCACCCTGAAAGGGTAGTATAATATAAGTTCGATGCCTTTTGGAATATTGCTTTTCGGGGAGAGACTATGGGAATACCGGTGAAACTGGAGGTGTTCGAAGGTCCGCTGGATCTTCTGCTGCACCTGATTGACAAGAATAAAATCGATATTTACGATATACCGATCGTGGAGATAACCAATCAGTATATGGAATATATCCGCAATATGCAGCGGGAAGACATGAATATCATGAGCGAGTTTCTCGTCATGGCGGCGACGCTTCTGGATATCAAGTGCCGGATGCTTCTTCCCAAAGAAGTGACGGAAGACGGGGAGGAAGAAGATCCGAGGCAGGAGCTTGTGGAGCAGCTCCTTCAGTATAAAATGTACAAATATATGGCCTATGAGCTCAAGGAACGGCAGACGGATGCGGACTGCGTCCTGTACAGAAAGCCTGAGATCCCGGAGGAAGTCCAGGAGTATGTGGAACCGGTGGATCTGGATCTGCTTCTCGGAGATCTCACCCTGGCGAAGCTGAACCGCATTTTTAAAGATGTGATGCGCAGGCAGACGGACAAGATTGACCCGGTGCGCAGCAGATTCGGGAAGATCGAGAAGGAAGAAGTGACACTGTCTGACCGTTTTGACCACATACATGAATATATGAAGACACATCAGCGATTCAGTTTCCGCCAGCTTCTGGAAGAGCAGAAGAGCAAGATGCAGATCGTTGTCACGTTTCTTGCGGTTCTCGAGCTGATCAAGGTGGGGGAGATCCATGTGGAACAGGAACATATATGCGGAGAGATTATGATTGAAAGGACAGGAAAGACGAATGGAAATAGAGAAGCTGCAGGGGGCGATTGAGGCTATCCTCTTTACGATGGGGGACTCCGTGGAACTCTCGAAGATCGCCGCTGCCATTGAGCATGATGAGGAGACGACCAGAAAGCTCATACATAACATGATGGACCGGTATGACGAGGAGAACAGAGGAGTCCGGATTATTGAGCTTGACAATGCGTTTCAGATGTGTACGAAAAAGGAAATGTACGAATACCTGATCCGCGTGGCAAAGCAGCCGAAGCGGTATGTACTTACCGATGTCCTCCTGGAGACGCTCTCGATCATCGCCTATAAGCAGCCTGTCACAAAAATCGAAATTGAAAAGATACGGGGCGTCAAATCGGACCATGCAGTGAACAAGCTTGTGGAATACGGGCTGGTGGAGGAGACCGGCAGGCTGGATGCGCCGGGACGGCCGCTTCTTTTCGGGACTACGGAAGAATTTCTCCGCCGTTTCAGCGTCCACTCCCTGGATGAGCTGCCGAGGCTGAACCAGGAGCAGATAGAGCATTTCAAGGAAGAAGCGGAAGATGAAGCCCAGCTCCGTCTGGATATCTGACCCTGGCCGGGGTACCGGCCTCGCAGGATTTCCGGCCTCGCAAGATTTCCGGTCTGGCAGGATTTCCGGCCTGGCGGAATCTCCGGAGTGCAAACCTTGTTCTAAGCGGCTCCCCTCGGACATAGATTTTAAAGAAATCTGCATGACAGGGGACGGCCGGAAGTGAAATACTCTGAAATAAAAAAGAAATGGAGAGCAGTGAGCGCGCTTTTTGCGTTTCTGTGCATACTGACAACAGGAAATACGTGGATCCCTGCATCTGCGGAGACACCGGGACGGGTGTCCGCACAGATGGCAGGGGCGTTTTTTCGGGAGGTGCAGACACAGGAGACGGAAGAGATCCTGCCCTCCCAGTTATACGCCCAGTCGGCAGTTCTGATGGATGCGGACACAGGGCGTATTTTATTTGCAAAAAGCGGACAGGAGGAGCGGCCCATGGCCAGTACCACCAAGATTATGACCTGTATTCTTGCCCTGGAACTGGGAAATCCGGAGGATGAAGTCACAGCCAGCGCCAACGCGGCAGCCCAGCCGGCGGTAAAGCTGGGGATGAGCCAGGGGCAGAGGTTCCTCCTGAAAGATCTTCTTTTCTCCCTGATGCTGGAATCCCACAATGACAGTGCAGTTGCGATTGCAGAGCATATCGGAGGCAGTGTGGAGGGCTTTGCGGAGAAGATGAATCAGAAAGCAAAAGAGATTGGATGCATGTATACATATTTTATAACACCCAATGGACTGGACGCGGAGGATGAAAACGGCATCCATCATACTACGGCGGAAGATCTTGCGCGGATCATGCGTTACTGTATCATGCAGTCGGAAGAAAAAGAGATGTTTCTTGAGATTACCCGCACTTCCTCTTATTCCTTCAGCGACTGTGACGGAAATGGAAACTACAGCTGTACGAATCACAATGCATTTCTGAATATGATGGAAGGCGCGCTGTCGGGAAAAACAGGATTTACTGCCGACGCAGGATACTGCTATGTGGGGGCGCTCAGTCAGGATGAGCGGACATTTATCGTGGCACTTCTGGCGTGCGGTTGGCCGAACAATAAAGGTTATAAATGGGCGGATACAAGAAGGCTGATGGAATACGGACTGGAAAATTACTCATATAGGGAAATCGATGCAGAATCGGGACAGTTTCAGATTCCGGTTCCGGGCGGTTTCTCTGGCGGATTTCCGGATATGGAAGGGACAGAACTTCATGTGACAACCCGGTCCGAACCCTTCCGGCTTCTGCTGAAATCCGGAGAAGATGTGCGTGTTGATTATGAACTTCCGGAAGAACTGGAGGCTCCTGTGAAAGAAGGAACACGAGTGGGGACAGTGGTATACAGCATTGACGGCATCCGGCTTAGGGAATACCCGGCGGTCGCGGCGGAATCGGTGGAAGAGCGGACGCTGGATGTGTGTGTGAAATATATAAAAGAGAGCTTTCTGTAGTAAATGTGTATCCCGTAAAGCTGTTTTACGTGTAAAAACAGAGTTGTTTTGACAGGTGACATTAAAATAGATCAATTAAAATGATTAATTTTACCACTGGTATAATACTAAAACCTATGGTAGTATAGGTGAGAATAAAATAAAGCAATCAAATTGATTAAATATAAGGAGAGGTACTGTTATGGAAAACTGGCAGAAGTATGAAAAGAGTTATTTTATGCCGCCTGAGCCGTGCTACGACTGGGTGAAGAAAGATTCTATTGATAAGCCGCCGATCTGGTGCAGCGTTGACTTGAGAGACGGAAATCAGGCGCTGATCGAGCCCATGAGTCTGGATGAGAAGCTTGAGTTCTTCCAGATGCTTGTTGATATCGGATTCAAGGTAATCGAAGTCGGATTCCCGGCTGCATCCGAGACGGAGTTCCAGTTTATGAGAACACTGATCGAGCAGAACATGATTCCGGACGATGTTACGGTTCAGGTGCTGACACAGGCGAGAGAACATATTATCAAGAGAACATTTGAAGCGGTAAAGGGCGCACCGCATGCAATTATACATGTATACAATTCCACATCTGTTGCTCAGAGAGAGCAGGTGTTCCGCAAAAATAAGGAAGAGATCAAGAAGATTGCCGTGGACGGCGCGAAACTTCTGAAACAGCTTGCAAAGGAGACTTCCGGCAACTTTACTTTTGAGTACAGCCCGGAGAGCTTCCAGGGAACAGAGGTTGACTATGCTCTTGAAGTGTGCAACGCAGTTCTCGATGTATGGAAACCGACGAAGAACAACAAGGCGATCATCAATCTGCCGACCACTGTGGAAAATGCAATGCCTCATGTGTTTGCAAGCCAGGTAGAGTACTTCAACAAACATCTGCTTCACCGGGAGAACGTGATCCTCTCCCTTCATCCCCACAATGACCGGGGATCGGGAATCAGTGATGCGGAGCTTGGCATCCTTGCAGGCGCGGACCGGATCGAGGGAACTCTGTTCGGAAACGGCGAGAGAACCGGAAATGTGGATATTATCACACTTGCCATGAACATGTTCTCACAGGGTGTTGACCCGGGACTTGACTTCTCCAATATGAGCGATATCTGCGAGGTTTACGAGCGGGTGACAAGGATGAAGGTTTCCCCGAGACAGCCCTATGCGGGAGAACTTGTCTTCACGGCGTTCTCCGGATCCCATCAGGACGCCATCGCCAAGGGTATGGCCTGGAGAGAGGAACACAGGTGCGAGAAGTGGAGCGTTCCCTATCTTCCCATCGATCCGCAGGACGTGGGACGCAGATACGACTCCGATGTTATCCGCATCAACAGCCAGTCCGGAAAGGGCGGCGTAAACTACATCCTCAAGCAGAGCTTCGGCATCAGTCTGCCGGAGAAGATGAGAGAGGAAGTCGGCTATCTCGTAAAAGACGTTTCCGACAAGGCGCACAAAGAGCTTACTCCGGATCTGGTTTATCATATTTTCGAGGACCACTATATCAATGCAAAACCGGTGTTTACGGTAGATGAGTGCCACTTCAGACAGGAGGACGGCATCATCGCGGAGGCTTCCATCCACCATAATGGGAATACGCGCAAGATCACCGGAGTAGGAAACGGACGTCTCGATGCGGTGAGCAACGCGATCAAGCATTATTTTGACGTAAGTTACGAACTGGCATTTTACGAGGAGCATTCCCTTACAAAAGGATCTTCTTCAAGAGCAGTGGCGTATGTTGGCGTGATCTGCAACAAGAAGCGCTACTGGGGCGTAGGCATTGACCCTGATATTATCAAGGCGTCCATCGAGGCTCTTGTTGTGGCTGTAAATAAGATTCAGGAAGTGGCGGAATCACAGAATGTAAAGGATGAGAGACTTCTTGAGATTACGAATTACATCTATGCAAACTACAAGGATGTGACACTGGATGACCTGGCGGAGAAATTCTTCCTCTCCAAGCCCTATCTCTCGAAGTATATCAAGGAGAAATCCGGTATGACTTTCGGGGACATTCTGAAGAAAGTGAGAATGAAAAAAGCACGCGCCATGTTGAAGAGCAGCAGCGCCACGGTGGAGAATATCGCGGAGTCTGTCGGATACCAGAATGTGGAACACTTTAACCGCGTGTTCAAAAAGATGTACAATATTACGCCCGTGCAGTACCGGAACCGCAAATAAATTCCCCGCCGGTCCGGGAAAAGACGGGATGGGGAAAGAACAGAAAACCCGGACAGGAGTCCTTACGGATGACCGTCCGGGTTCTGCTATGTGAAAAACTTGTCAATTATAGGCAATTTTGAATTGAAATTCAGAAATCTCTGTTATATACTAGAATAGGCAGAAATTTTGGTTTACAGTAAGAATTCTTTATTATTCTTGCACAAACAAATATAAAAAATGGAGGGCTAGAATATGAGCTACAATGCAACAGGAAACTCAGCAAGCAGAAGAATTGCCACATTGCTTGATGAGGGGAGTTTTGTTGAAATCGGCGGTGCTGTTACTGCCAGAAGTACTGATTTCAACATGCAGGAAAAAGAGACTCCATCCGACGGTGTTATCACCGGATACGGAGTAATCGACGGCAATCTTGTATATGTATACAGTCAGGATGCCGCTGTTCTCGGCGGTGCCATCGGCGAGATGCACGCAAAGAAGATTGCGAATATGTATGACATGGCAATGAAGATGGGGGCTCCGGTAATCGGGCTGATCGACTGCGCCGGAATGAGACTGCAGGAGGCGACTGATGCGCTTGAGGCGTTCGGAAGTCTTTATTACAGGCAGACCATGGCGTCGGGAGTTGTTCCGCAGATCGCGGCAATCTTCGGCATGTGCGGCGGCGGACTCGCGATCGTTCCGGGACTTGCTGATTTCACATTTATGGAAGAAAAAGAAGGAAAGCTCTTTGTGAACTCTCCGAATGCTCTGGAAGGAAACGAGGTTTCCAGATGCGATACTTCAAGCGCACAGTATCAGAGCGCAACCGCCGGACTGGTGGACGGAATCGGGACAGAGGAGGAGATCCTCGGACAGATCCGCAGCCTTGTCTGCATGATCCCGGCTAACAACGAAGATGATTCTTCCTATGAAGAATGTAATGATGATCTGAACCGTCTCTGCGATGACATTGCAGGCGCTGTGGAGGACACTTCCATTGCTCTTTCCAGAATCGCAGATGACCAGGCGTTCTTCGAAATCAAGAAAGACTATGCAAAAGACATGGTAACCGGATTTATGAGACTTAACGGAATGACAGTGGGAGCAGTTGCAAACCGCACAAAAGTATATGGCGCTGGCGGCGCGGAAGAGGCTGTATATGACTGTGCTCTTTCCGTTGACGGATGTAAGAAGGCCATTGATTTTGTGAATTTCTGCGATGCATTTTCCATTCCGGTTCTCACTCTGACGAATGTAGCCGGATATGCCGCTACAGTGGAATCCGAGAAGAACATGGCAAGAGCGGTCGCGAGACTGACCTATACTTTTGCCAACGCTACAGTGCCGAAGGTAAATGTCATTGTAGGAAAAGCTTTCGGAAGCGCTTATATCGCCATGAACAGCAAATCCATCGGCGCAGATATGGTTTACGCATGGCCGTCTGCGGAAATTGGAATGATGGACGCGGATCTTGCGGCGAAGATTATGTATGCGGATGCAGATGCCGCAACGATGAAGGCAAAGGCAGACGAGTACAGAGAACTGCAGTCCAGTCCGGTATCAGCGGCGAGAAGAGGCTATGTTGACGCGATCATCGAGCCGGCAGATACAAGAAAATATGTGATCGGTGCATTTGAGATGCTGTTCACGAAGAGAGAGGACCGCCCGGATAAAAAGCACGGTACGGTTTAGTGAGGTGAGGCGAAGTGAAGAAAAGAATCAGTTTATTGGGAATTGTCCTCATCCTTATATTTGCTTTTACAGGATGCAGCAGTTCCAATACAGTGGAGTATGACCAGACACAGCTGGAACAGTACGCTGAGTTTATCATCCAGAATTTCAGTGCGATGACAGACGAGCAGCTGGATTCCTTTGAAGACATGTCAGAGCTGGAACTCGATCTGACGATGCTCAATGCTGGCGTCCCGGTTTCAGGAGAAAATTTCCTGAAGATGATCGACGCCTGGCAGGCAGCGGAAGATGAGTGCGGCGAATTCATCGGCGTTGACGGAAACTATACGGCTGAGGTGACAAATGACGGCGTGACCCTTTCCGTGGAGGCTGAGTACGCAGACAGAACTGCGACCATTGATTTCGCATTTGACAATGAGCTGAACATGGAGAGCATTACAGTAGGCGCGGATTATTCTACGGGAGAGATCCTTCAGAAAGCCGGTCTGAATACGATTCTCGGTATGGGTACCGTATTCGTTGTACTGATCTTCCTGTCCTTTGTCATCTGGCTTCTGAAATTTATTCCGGTCCTTGAGAAGAAGTTCCGGAAAGCTCCGGCTGCAGTAGAGCCGGTGAAGGCTGAGACGCCTGCGGCGGCTCCGGTACCGGCAGCGGTTCCGGCAGAAGCGGCAGCGGAAGATGATTCTGAGCTTGTGGCAGTGATCGCAGCAGCGGTCGCAGCGGCAGAGGGAACATCTGTTGACGGATTTGTTGTGAGATCAATTAAGCGAAGAAAATCAAATAAATGGAATTAACCAGGAGGATTGGAAAATGAAAAACTATACGATCACAGTAAATGGAAATGTATATGACGTAACTGTAGAGGAAAAGGGTGCAGGCGCAGCACCGGCACCGGCTGCAGCTCCGAAAGCGGCACCGGCTCCGGCTCCGAAGGCAGCACCGGCACCGGCTGCGGCTCCGAAAGCGGCAGGCGCAGGAAAGATCCAGGTGAAAGCAGGCGCAGCCGGAAAAGTATACCAGATCCCGACGACAGTGGGACAGAGCGTACAGGCGGGCGATGCCGTGGTTATCATCGAAGCGATGAAGATGGAGATCCCGGTTGTTGCACCGGAGGCAGGAACGATTGCAAGCATTGATGTCGCTGTAGGCGATGCGATTGAGGCAGGAGCAGTTCTGGCGACATTAAACTAGTTATTACTGACCAGGAGGTTTGAAAAATGGAATATATTTCAAATACGCTGGAGAATCTTGTGGAGCAGACCGCATTCATGAACCTGACGGTCGGAAACCTGATCATGATCGGTGTTGCCTGCCTCTTTCTCTATTTAGCGATTAAGCATGGGTTTGAACCCCTGCTGCTTGTTCCGATCGCCTTCGGTATGCTGCTCGTCAATATCTATCCTGATATCATGATCAGCCCCGAAGAGGCGTCAAACGGCACAGGCGGACTTCTTTACTATTTCTATGTACTTGACGAATGGTCCATCCTTCCGTCTCTGATTTTCCTCGGAGTCGGAGCGATGACCGATTTCGGACCGCTGATTGCGAACCCGAAGAGTTTCCTTCTCGGCGCTGCGGCTCAGTTCGGTATCTTTGCCGCATACCTTGGCGCCATGGCGATGGGATTCTCCGACAGGGCGGCTGCGGCAATCTCCATCATCGGTGGAGCTGACGGCCCGACTTCTATCTTCCTTGCAGGAAAGCTGGAGCAGACTGCGATTCTCGGACCGATTGCGGTGGCGGCTTACTCGTATATGTCACTTGTGCCGATTATCCAGCCGCCGATTATGAAGCTCCTTACAACAGAGAAAGAGCGTAAGATCAAGATGGAGCAGCTCCGTCCGGTTTCCAAACTGGAGAGAATCCTCTTCCCGGTTATCATCACCATCGTTGTGTGCGTGATCCTTCCGACGACAGCTCCGCTGGTTGGTATGCTTATGCTCGGTAACCTGTTCAAGGAGTCCGGCGTTGTAAGACAGCTGACAGATACAGCCGCAAATGTCCTGATGTATATCGTTGTTATCCTTCTCGGTACTTCCGTAGGTGCTACAACGAGTGCTGAGGCATTCCTGAACATGGATACGATCAAGATCGTTATCCTCGGTCTGGTTGCGTTCGCATTCGGTACGGCTGCAGGTGTCCTGTTTGGTAAACTGATGTGCCTGGTAACAAAGGGCAAGGTCAACCCGCTGATCGGTTCTGCCGGTGTGTCAGCCGTTCCTATGGCAGCCCGTGTTTCCCAGAAGGTGGGATCGGAGGCTGACCCGACGAACTTCCTTCTGATGCATGCGATGGGACCGAACGTGGCCGGAGTTATCGGTACGGCAGTCGTGGCCGGAACCTTTATGGCAATCTTTGGCGTTAAGTAATAATTGGAGGATAAATAAATGGCAGAAATTGAAAAAAAACCGGTTAAAATAGTAGAGACCATTCTGCGTGACGCTCATCAGTCCCTGATCGCCACCAGAATGACAACAGAGCAGATGCTGCCGATCATCGACAAGATGGACAAGGTGGGGTATCATGCTGTAGAGTGCTGGGGCGGTGCTACATTTGATGCGTCCCTGCGTTTCCTGAAGGAAGATCCGTGGGACAGACTGCGGAAATTCCGTGACGGATTCAAGAACACAAAACTTCAGATGCTGTTCCGCGGACAGAACATTCTGGGATACCGTCCGTATGCAGACGATGTGGTTGAGTATTTCGTACAGAAATCTGTGGCAAACGGAATCGATATCATCCGTATCTTCGACTGCCTGAACGATATCAGAAATCTTCAGACAGCAGTTACGGCAGCTAATAAAGAGAAGGCTCACGCACAGGTCGCAATGTCCTACACACTGGGTGATGCCTATACGCTGGATTACTGGGTGGACCTGGCGAAGAGAATCGAGGATATGGGTGCCAACTCCATCTGTGTAAAGGATATGGCAGGACTTCTCTGCCCGTATCAGGCGACAGAGCTTGTGACAGCACTCAAAGAGGCGGTAAGCATCCCGATTGAGATGCATACGCATTATACGTCAGGTGTTGCTTCCATGACCTATCTGAAGTCAGTGGAGGCGGGAGCTGATATTATCGACACTGCAATTTCACCGTTTGCCCTGGGAACATCCCAGCCGGCTACCGAGGTAATGGTTGAGACATTCAAGGGAACGCCTTATGATACCGGACTGGATCAGAAGCTTCTTGCAGAGATCGCGGATTACTTCCGTCCGATCAAGGATGAAGCGTTAAAGAGCGGTCTTCTCAATCCGACCAACCTTGGCGTGAATATCAAGACTCTTCTGTATCAGGTGCCGGGCGGAATGCTCTCCAACCTGACCTCACAGCTCAAGGAGCAGGGGGCAGAAGACAGATTCTACGATGTGCTTGAAGAAGTGCCGCGCGTCCGTAAAGACCTGGGCGAGCCGCCGCTTGTTACACCGTCATCCCAGATTGTCGGAACACAGGCAGTGCTCAATGTCCTTATGGGTGAGCGCTACAAAGTTGCCACAAAAGAGACAAAGGACATCCTGGCAGGAAAATACGGCGCGACTGTGAAACCGGTAAATCCGGAACTTCAGAAGAAGATTCTCGGCGACGATGCGGAGATTATCACATGCCGTCCGGCTGACCTGATTCCGAACGAGCTTGACACATTAAGAAAAGAGTGCGAGCAGTGGATCCAGCAGGATGAGGATGTGCTGACTTATGCACTGTTCCCGCAGGTTGCTGTCGATTTCTTCAAATACAGAGAGGCGCAGCAGACGAAGGTGGACGCTACGGTAGCTGACACAAAAGACGGAGCATATCCGGTATAAAGCGGGAGTGAAAGCGTATTTTCGCGGACAGATACAGAGAGCGGCGCGCTTTCAGATATAACTGAGACAGAACGGATCAAAGAAGAGAAGTTCTGTCTCTTCTTTTGATTTTCGGTGAGAAGAGGAGGAGTTCAGGTGACAGTTTCTGATAAGACGGCTCTGCTCCGCAGGGAGATGGAGCGGGAAGGAATCGATATCTACATTGTGCCAACGTCTGATTTTCATCAGAGCGAATATGTGGGGGATTATTTTAAGGCAAGAGAATTCCTGACCGGATTCACAGGTTCGGCGGGAACGGCGGTGTTCACCAGGGAGAAAGCCGGACTCTGGACGGACGGGAGATATTTTCTCCAGGCGGAGGAACAGCTCAGGGGAACAGGTATTGAACTGTACAGAATGGGAGAACCCGGAGTGGAAACAATACCGGAGTTCCTTGCCCGCGAACTTCCATGCGGCGGCTGTCTCGGATTTGACGGCAGGACAGTGGGAAATGCCGAGGGCAAAGAATATGAGGCGGCAGTGGAACAGAAGTCGGGCAGAATAGTCTGGGAATATGATCTGACGGACCGGATCTGGAAAGACCGTCCCCCTCTTTCGTCAGAGCCGGCATATCTTCTTGATATTGCACAGACAGGGGAAAGCGCGGCATCAAAACTGGGACGTCTGCGTGAAAAAATGAAAGAGGAGGGGGCTGATGCCCATGTGATTTCCAGCCTGGACGATATTGCGTGGCTCTTTAATATCCGCGGAAATGATATCAGGTATTGTCCTCTTGTGCTCTCTTATGCTATAATCACGCAGGATCAGGCAGTGCTTTTTGCTGATCCCCGGAAATTTGACGGCGTTGTGAAGGAAGCGCTTGAGAAAGTCAATGCTGCGGTCCGTCCCTACGGTGAGATTTACGATGCGGTCCGGAAAATCGCAAGCGGCAGCGTCCTTCTTGACCCGGAGCGGACCAGTTATGCCATGTACCACGCAGTTCCTGTAGGATGCAGAATCCTGGAGGCGCAGAATCCGTGCGTCCTGATGAAGTGTATAAAAAATGACACAGAGGCGGAAAATATCCGTCAGGCCCATATCAAGGACGGGATTGCGCATACAAGATTTATGTACTGGCTGAAGAAAAATATCGGAAAGATCCCCATCACGGAGATTTCGGCGGCGGAACAGCTCCGCAAATTCCGGGCGGAACAGGACGGGTTCCTGGGTGAGAGCTTTGAGCCGATCTGCGCATTCGGTCCCCATGGAGCCGTTGTACACTACAGTGCGACGGAGGAAACGGATGCAGTGCTCAGGAAGGGCTCTCTGTTTCTGACGGACACCGGAGGACACTACAGGGAGGGATCTACGGATATTACAAGAACAGTGGCGCTTGGAGATATTCCGCAGGAACAGAAGGAACATTTCACCCTTGTAGCAAGAGCCATGCTCCGTCTGGCGGACACGGTGTTCCTCCACGGGTGCAACGGCACTACTCTGGACTGCGCCGCCCGGCAGGTCCTGTGGAAAAAGCGGCTGAATTTCAATCACGGTACCGGTCACGGCGTGGGATACCTTCTCAACATACATGAGGCGCCCATCAATTTCCGATGGAAGGAAGGAAAAGCTCCGGCGCAGGTGTTCGAGAAGAATATGGTGATCTCAGATGAGCCCGGAATCTATATCGCAGGCTCCCATGGAATCCGCCTGGAGAATCTTCTCCTTGTCCGGGATGATGAGAAAAATGAGTACGGACAGTTCATGAAGTTTGAGACGCTTACGCTTGTCCCGCTGGATCTGGACGCCCTCTGCCCGGAACAGATGACGGAAGAAGAGCGAGAAGTGCTTAATGCATATCACAGGAGGGTGAGGAATGTCATAGGACCTCATCTCTGCCTGGAAGAGCGGCGGTGGCTGGAAGAGTACACCAGGCCTGTCTGAATCTGCAAGGTCTGAAACATGCCGCCACGAACAGAAAAATACAGAAGCAGGTAACGGTTTTATTATGGAAGCAGCAGAAAAAAATATTAATGAACTGATAACGCGGATGGAATCCAGATATCCGAAGATGAGCAAAGGGCAGAAGCGTCTGGCCGATTATGTCAGGGAGAATTATGACAAGGCGGTCTTCCTCACGGCTGCCCGGCTGGGGGAGATTGTCGGCGTCAGCGAGTCCACGGTGGTCCGGTTTGCCACGCAGCTGGGATACAAGGGGTATCCCGGCTTCCAGAAAGCCCTGGAGGAACTGGTGCGCAACAGGCTGAACTCGATTCAGAGGATGGAAGTCACCTATGGCAGGATCAGCCAGAGCGAGATCCTTGAGACGGTGCTCCAGTCGGACATTGAGAAGATCAAGCTGACCCTGTCTGCCATTGACCATAAGGCATTCCGTCTGGCGATAGACACACTGCTTGACGCCCGCAAGGTCTATGTGATCGGAATCCGCAGCTGCGCCCCGCTTGCAGAGTTTCTTGGTTTCTACCTGAATCTGATCTGCGAGAATGTGACCGTGGTGCATACGAACAGTGCAAGCGAGATCTTTGAGCAGCTGATCCGCATCAATGAGTCGGACGTGATTATCGGTATCAGCTTTCCGCGGTATTCCATGCGCACCCTGAAAGCGCTGGAATTTGCCAGCAACCGCAAGGCGAAGGTGATCACTCTGACGGACAGCATACACTCTCCCATGAACCTGTATTCTTCCTGCAATCTGATTGCCCGCAGCGATATGGCGTCTATTGTGGACTCCCTGGTTGCGCCTCTGAGTGTGATCAATGCGCTGATTGTAGCACTCTGCATGAGAAAGCAGAAAGAAGTGGTGTCCACTCTGGAAGAACTGGAGAAGATATGGGATGAGTACCAGGTCTACAGCGGGGATGAATTGAATCCCGTGAGCGGCACATTTGCAGTGCGCAGGGAAAACGGTGAGGAAACGGAACAGGAAGCAGAGACAGAAAGGGAAGAGAAGGCGGTGGATCAGGATGAGTGACGGAAAAGGCAGGGTGCTTGTTGTCGGAGGCGGAGCTGCGGGGATGATGGCTGCGGTTATGGCAGCCCGAAACGGAAAAACAGTCCGGCTCCTTGAGAAAAATGACAGGCTGGGAAGAAAGCTTTTCATCACCGGAAAAGGCAGATGCAACCTGACAAACGCGGCGGACACGGAAGATCTGTTCCGGGCGGTGGTCAGCAATCCGAAGTTTCTCTACAGCAGTTTTTACAGTTTTACCAATGAGCAGACGATCCGGTTCTTTGAAGATCTTCATGTAAAGACCAAGGTAGAGAGAGGCGGCAGGGTGTTTCCCCGGTCAGACCATTCCTCCGATGTAATCCGCGCCCTGGAGCGTGAGATGTCCCGTCTGGGGGTGGAGGTTTCCCTGCTGTCGGAAGTGAAGAAAATTACAGTGAAGGACGGCAGAGCGGCAGGTGTGGAGCTCTCTGCAGGAGAACGGATCCCCGGCAGTTCCGTGATAGTGGCGACAGGCGGGATTTCCTATCCATCCACCGGTTCTACCGGGGACGGGTACCGGTTCGCAGGCGAGAGCGGACACACAGTGACGGAACTTTACCCGGCTCTGGTCCCGATGGAAGTGCGGGAACTGTTTGCAGGAGAACTGATGGGGCTTTCGCTCAGAAATGCGGGGATCCGGATTACGGATGGAAAGAAGAAGCTGTACGAAGAGTTCGGCGAGATGCTTTTCACCCACTACGGGGTAAGCGGACCGGTGATATTAAGTGCCAGCAGCATTGTAGGAAAACGGCTCAGGGACAGGGAACTGACGCTTCATATTGACCTGAAGCCGGCACTTACGGGAGAACAGTTGGACAGGAGACTGCTCCGGGAGTTTGAGGCGAATCACAACCGGCAGTTCAAGAATGCTGTAGACGGTCTTTTCCCGGCAAAGCTGCGCCCGGTTATGGTGGAGCTTTCGGGCATCCTGCCGGAGAAGAAAGTCAACGAAATCACGAAGGAGGAGCGTCAGAACTTTGTCCGGCTGATCAAAGATTTCACCATGACGCTGACGGGGCTTCGTGGATACAGTGAGGCTATCATTACAAAGGGCGGCGTTTCCGTAAAGGAGATCGATCCGGGAACCATGGAGTCGAAACTGGTGGAGGGGCTCTATTTTGCCGGAGAGGTGCTGGATCTGGATGCACTGACCGGAGGATACAACCTGCAGATCGCATGGTCCACAGGATACCTGGCAGGGATCAGCGCGCAGTAGGAGTGGACCGTCCTGCAGGCAGACCCCTCTGGCAACCGCGCAGGCGCGGAAGAGACTACAGAACAAAAGGGAGGAAAAATGAATGGGATATAATGTTGCGATTGACGGACCGGCAGGAGCCGGGAAAAGTACCATTGCGAAACTTGTGGCAAAGGAGAAGGGCTATATCTATGTAGATACCGGCGCCATGTACCGGGGGATGGCGATTCATTTCCTGAAAAAAGGGGTCGATCCCGATGACCGTGAGGCTGTCGCAGAGGCATGCAGCGATGCGGATGTGTCCATCGGATATGAGAACGGCGTTCAGCAGGTTTATTTGAACGGCGAGAATGTGACGTCCATGCTCCGCACAGAGGAAGTGGGAAATATGGCGTCCAGGACATCTGCAGTCCCGGCGGTACGGGAAAAACTTCTGGAACTCCAGCGCTCTCTGGCGGCAGAGAAGGATGTCATTATGGACGGAAGGGACATCGGGACCAATATCCTTCCCAATGCAGATGTGAAAATTTATCTTACGGCCAGCGTGGAGACACGGGCAAAGAGAAGATATGATGAACTTGTCGAAAAAGGGGAGAAATGCAGCCTCGAAGAGATCGCCCGTGATATCCGGGAGCGTGATGAGCGGGACATGACAAGAGAAACAGCACCACTAAAACAGGCGGAAGATGCGGTTCTGGTGGACAGTTCCAATATGAGCATTCAGGAAGTGGTGGACACGATCTGCAGCTACTGCAGGCAGGGGGAAGCACAATGAAAGTAGTGCGCGCAAAGACAGCCGGATTCTGTTTCGGAGTAAAAAGAGCAGTCGATACCGTTTACAGTGAGGTGGAAAAAGCGGCAGGAGAGAAAATCTACACGTACGGTCCCATTATCCATAACCAGGAGGTGATCCGGGATATGGAAAACAGAGGCGTGGCTGTTCTCCGGTCGGAGGAAGATCTGGACCGGGTGTCGGAGGGAACCGTCATCATCCGTTCCCACGGCGTGGCAGAAGAAATCTATGAAAAGCTGGAGAAAAAGGGAGTCCGCATTGTAGACGCCACCTGTCCTTTCGTCAAAAAGATACACAATATCGTAAAAGAGAAC